>Ga0164297_10003835_pt1 | contig 13796 bp, 9 predicted proteins | sample GEODES058metaG_FD_113539 | JGI IMG/M metagenome (GOLD analysis project Ga0164297, IMG submission 113539) | Dystrophic lake water microbial communities from Trout Bog Lake, Wisconsin, USA - GEODES058 metaG | ecosystem: Environmental > Aquatic > Freshwater > Lake | place: USA: Trout Bog Lake... | reverse complement strand
TATATTATACTTTTAAAAAAATATTATATTATATATATGGGTTTTGGAACGAGAGGATATCAAAAACCGGCTGCCAATGACGATGCAAAAAGAGCTGTAAAAGGCGCTTGTCATGGTACAACTGGAAATAAAGATTGTACCAGCGCTCAATTAATAGGTTCAACTAAAATCAGAAGTACTTCGAGTAGTACTTGGTCAATAAAATCTATGGAACTTGTGGTAAATAGTGGTAGTCCTAGTACTTATCCAGGTAGTAGTCCCATTTATTACAATTTATTATTCGCAAATAATAAATTTACAGGTTATGGGCATACAACTATTACTTTAACAAATACTACTACTAATAATACAGCTACATTTCCATTAGAGCTCAATTACACACAAACTAGTGGTAATTATTATTCTGCTTTTACTGCTAGTAGCTCACCAATAACAACGCAATCAACATTTAGTTCGGAAACAGGGTTTACTATAAATCCAGGTACTTATAGCATAACTATTTCAGGTATAAATATAAGTTTGTCAAATTGGATATTTGGAACAACAAGTACAACTGGAACACAAAGTATTACACAAGCACCATGAACGTAGATAACTTAAATATTGGTCAATTATTATTATTGTTTAATTGTTTTTTTTTATAAATATATTATATATGATTGTGCTACATATTCAAAATAAACAAAAAGCTTTAAAAATTGATCAGTTAATCGAAAAAGGATATGATGTGTTCATTCTAGTTTATATGGTTGGATGTGGTCCTTGCAACGCTACAAGACCTGAATGGGCAAAATTAAAAGGTGTGTTACAAAATCGTTATAAGAACAATGACAAATTAGCTGTAATTGATGTGGACAAGGATTTGTTGCCATTTATAAAACATATTGGACCGGTTGATGGGTTTCCTACTATGAAGTACATCGGTGATCATGGTAAAATAATGGAGAATTACGAAAAAGATCGCTCAGTAGATAGTTTTGTTAATTGGATTGAAGGAAAAATAAATACGGTTATTTCTACTGAACACACTAGTTCAGCCCAAGTCGTCTATGAACGTGTAAAGAAAACCCAAAAACGGGTATTCAATCACCATAACAAAACAAGACACCATAAATCTAATTACCATAAATCTAAGCATAATAGACCAGGCCATAAACATAAACGAAACCAAAGAGGAGGTAAATGGTCACAAAAATACAAGAACAGCATAAATTGCTCGAGACCAAAAGGATTTTCACAAAAACAATATTGCAAATATGGTAGGCGCAAATAATATATTTTCAAAACAACTTAAAGAGCTTTAAATAAGGTTTTCATCTTTATCATATATCTGAATATCAGTGTCAATTGGCTTTCCATTTTCATTCCATTCTGAAAAAAATATGTGTGGTTGACACTCATAACATGATATACTTGGATTATGTTTAATTAAGCTGTCTATTCCACATTTAATTCCATTCTTTTCAATAAATTCTACTAATTTTTGCGCACCACGCTTGTTTATAGAATATGCAAATAGCCCACCCACATATATTTCTGTTTTTAAATGAAATAATTTAACTTGTTTTATATCGTTATATTCATCATTCAACTTCTTTCTATCTTTTTCAAACGTATGATATCCTAAAAATAAGATATCATGTTCCAAAAACACATTATTCTTTTTTAACAATTCTATCTTTTCTTTAGCGAATGTACTAACAGTAAAATCGTCTTCCATAATTAAATAATAATTGTTAGTGGGATCGTTCAATAGTTGTTTCCATAAATTGTAATGACTTAATGCACAACCGATTACTCCTTTTCTGTAATTAAAATTATTATCTTTAAACAACTCTAGAATTTCTTGTGTAGGAGTTAGCATTTTTCCATCCTCTCCACTAACAAATTCATAATCTGTTTCGTCAATGTTAGCTAATGATAATTGTTCAATTGTTTTTTGCTTCCTATCCAAACGTCTTTCTAAATTTATAATTTTTATATATTTACTATTACTCTCATTGTTAGTATTAAATTGATTTTCTCCATTTAGTTGATACGCATTTGGTACTGATCGGTCATATGTTAGTCTACCTATATGTCGACTAGTTATTCGATTAAAGAAGGCCGATTTGTAACCTGCATTCGACCATTTTTCACCATAATCTTTTTCAAAAAATGTATTTTCAGTGTTAAAATTACCCAATTCTAAAATAGGTTGCACTACATTTAACGATGGTCTGAAACTAAAATGGGGCCAACATATATGATTGGGAAACGACCATATAGTATTAGGTTTATAATTATGTACTATAATATTCGGATCACTGGTTTTCTCATGACCTGAACTATTATAACAACTAACAGTTTCTGCATAATTTCGATTAAATAGTATTTGTTTGATTTTGCCATCGTGATAATTTTCTAAGGTTTGAAGACCATTTATTGCGTCAATTATATAGTTTTGTTTTTTATAAAACAAAAAATCGTCTTCCATATGTATCCAGTAAGTCGGTTTTAACTCATTCAGCTTATCCCAAATGATATTCATGCTCTTTCTATGACCCTTTTCTTCAATCGGTTTCATATAATAATGGATCCATGGAAAACATTTTACCATTTCTTTTCTATCATTGTCTAATGAATTATCATCCACACAAAACCAATAGTCTATCTTGGACACATCTAACCAATGATTTAGCAAAGAATATACAGTTTCTTTAAATAAATGCAGACGTTTACATGTAGTGAATGTGATAATAATATTTGGTTTCATAACTATAGATGGCATTGGCATAAAAGAACTGTTCGGTTTTGTTAGTATATCTCTGCATCTTTTAAACAATTTTTCCCAAATTGTAGTTACATGTTTATCAATCTCCATCCCATTTTGATTAAATTTATATAAAATTTCATCATATGCATAAAATAATTCCAATGCATTGCTATCGGTATCTTTTTCTAATAATTCAATATAAAACTGAAAATTGACAATTAATAGTTTCATCAGCTTTAATGATAGTACCTGCCTAATAATAATTTGTTTACAGCATTTATAACCACTCTCTTTATCATTTACATAATAAGCACTAATACTGTTATGAAATTCTAGACTGTCTTGATAAACTGATTTTATTATAAACAATTTATCAGCTAGATTAAAATTTCTATAGTGTTTGTATTTGTGATATAGTGCATTAACTAACAAATGTTGATTATTATTTCTTAAAATATGCAAAGCATTATCAATTCCCTCTAAACGTTGATTATCATATTCTACTGTTTTCAAAAAATAAGTTAGAGCCTGTTCAGTATCCTTTTTGGCCATATATAACTCCCCAATTCTTAAACAACTAACAAATTGTTCTTGTACCCACATTTTCAGAGTTAAACATTTTTTATACCACTCAATTGCTTGATCAGAATAATCGGGACCAGCATCTCTATAACTTTGCGCACAATAAAAAGCATATCTACAAGCCAAATGATAATCTGTTTCTAATGTATTAAAATGCGCATCTTTTAAAATGTTTGCATCATCAATATATTTGTTTGGGTTTTTATTGCGATTACCCAGTCTACCTGACTTAACATAATAGTCGCCATCTATAGTAGTTAAAGTCACTGGTTTATCCAATGGTTCCAAATATTCATGTAAAACGCCTTTAAAGCACCACTTTTTTTTATTATTAATAAGCAACGGTCGATGATAAACTAAATTTGGACCAAACTTAAAATTATAAATATCAAATGTATATTGTAATGGTAATTTACAGTTTCCAACAATTTCATCGTCTGCATCAAAAATGAAAATATAATCCGTTTTTCCATAAGCATATTCTAAAGCTCTACTGCGATTATGAGCAAAATCAACCCATGTATCTTCTAATAAATCACCTTCAATCCTTTTATTTTCAAAAAATTCGATAATCAGTTCTTTTGTATTATCGGAAGATCCAGTGTCGCATATTACCCAATAACTAAAAGGAATATAGGAGCAAATATTTTCCAAAGTTTGAAGAATAATATGAGCCTCATCTTTAACTATCATATTTAAACAAATGGTAGGCTTAGACATTTATAAAATTATTATGATTATTAGATTGTTAGTTTTATATAATAATAATCTAATAATTTATTACGTTATATTTTTACGTTTATTTGATTTTTAACATTTAACATTTAAAATTGTCCTTGGAATACCCAATTACTGCACATGCAATACGTTTTCCAGCATGTCCTGTTGTCAGACTATCAGGAAATCCGCCTTTGCCACAATCATCCTCGTCTTCATGAATTATTAATCCTCGACCAATAATATTTGCTTTTGTTCCACGCAATTTAATAACATCATCGTAAAAAGAATATTTCGCCTCACCTTTATTGTTAGTATGTAGGTTCCCTAGATCACCTACATGTCTATTTTTTACTCCAGGACATCCATGTTGTAGACCATATGGATTAAAATGTGCACACATACTTGTACATTTATCCGACAAGTCCCCTGCTTCGTGTACATGAAAACCATGCAGAGAATTAGGTTTTAACCCACTAATAGAAACATCAATTTTTATCTTTCCAGATCCCACTTCTGAAAATTTGACTGTACCCTTAATTTCATCCGTAAAAACTGCAATAGCCTTGATCATACTCTAAACAAATATATAATTATAGCATACAAACTCTATATCAAAATAATCTAAAATATAAAAACTGAATACTGAATATAAAAGTATAAAAAAAATTGAAACCAAAAACTGTTGTAAAAAATGTATTACAACACATTAGAAGCCACACAAAATGGAGTTTATTGCTGAACAAGATTTATCTTCGCTCGATAATATATTGGCGGATTTAGCTGGAACGTATCCAAATACCATTTCAGAATTGATGGAAGTACCTATCTATGAAAATCCAATTATTCCAGATATACCGAAAAAACTACCTCTAAATGAATACTTGGATCCGAATGAATACAGAGGCCCTCTTGATGAAAGCAACAAAGTGATTGATAGGCTATATGCCGGGTGCTTTCCTGGAGATGCAAATGATAAAATAAACGAAACTAATTTAGTGAAATTGTTAAATGATGGGTTTACGGCGTTTGTCTGCATGCAAAAAGAATTGAGGTTAGATTCGCGGGAAGAGGAATGGCGTGTGTGGAATACGACAGTGAGACCCTATATTGTGGATATCCGAAACATGTTAAAATATCGGCACTTACATCCTGACTTAAATGAGAGCGTACCATCTGAAATTATTTTCGAGCATTTTCCAATTCAAGATTTAAAAACTACGTCGGATGAAGACACTCTGAAGGCTGCTAAAAGAGTAGTGGAATTGTTGGAACAGGGAGAAAAAGTCTATTTGCATTGTTGGGGTGGACATGGACGAACCGGTGTAATTGTTTGCTTAGTACTACATTTAATATATAAAATATCAGCTCAGGAGGCTATTCGTTTTTGTGAATTAGTTCATTCGCAGCGGGTAGCACAAATAGATGTAAGATCACCACAAACAGATATGCAAAGAGAGCAAGTAAGGAGAATTATAACATTACTAACACAGGAACAAGTCGAAGACGGGCAAGGAGAGGAACAAGAAGAAGTATAAAAATATGTAATTAATATATTTTTTTCAATAGATACATAATGACCAAAATATAAACGAAATACAGCGAAATTGCATAAACAATTGTTATAAGTTTTCTAAATTATAATAAATTTAAAAATTGAATTAAAAATATAACAGTAAAACATATCATAGATAATCATGGAACACACTTTCAAGTTATTCGAATTTAATATTTACAATAGAAAGAATCAAGAGGGTGATTCTGATGAAGAAGAATTTCAATTACACAAAGACGCTGGTCGATTTTGCATACAAATGTATGGTATTAATGAGGTAGGAGAAACAGCATCGATAACAGTAGAAGAATATCAGCCATTCTTTTACGTGAGAGTTGCAAACAATTGGGGAAAGACTAAAAAGATGGCATTCTTTAATCATTTAAAGTCAAAAGTGGGAAAGTATTATGAAGATGCCATAACAGATTGTAAATTGATTGAAAGAAAGAAATTGTATGGGTTTGACGCAGGTAAAAAACATCGTTTTATTGAAATAAAATTTGCAAATATGAATGTATACAATAAGGTTAAAAATTTGTGGTACCAAGATACAGTCAATGATGATGGAGAAAAAGAGCGAACCCTTCTGAAAAACGGATACATATATGATAACACGAATATTGAACTATATGAGGCAAATATTCCACCATTGTTGCGTTTCTTTCATATTCGAGAAATTAGTCCCTCTGGTTGGATTGCATTGCCTATAAAAAAGACAATTGAAATAACTGGAGCTAATAAGAAGACATCCTGTAATTACGAATTTGTGATAAATTATAAAAATGTGATACCTTTGAATGACAAGGAAACCAGAGTGCCTTATAAGATTATGAGCTTTGATATAGAAGCGTCTAGTAGTCATGGTGACTTTCCGGTTCCAATCAAATCGTATAAAAAGTTAGCAACAAATATTGTTGATTATTTTGCGAAAATAGATACTATTGAGAAGGAAGAGTGCAAGCGGTTATTGCATGAAATTATAAGAGCGGCATTTGGTTTCATTACACTAGATAATATTGACAAGGTATATCCAAAACAAATTATAACAGATGAAACAGATCTTATTAAAAGAATAAATGCATGGTTAAAAACAAAGGTGAGAGATAGAAACAATGATGCAAATGAAGAGCATTTAATAGAGGCGTTATTCGAAAACGCCAATAAAGCAACCATGAATACAAAAGATGTAGAATTAAATGATGACAATGATGAAAATGGATCAAATGATGGTTCAGATGATGAGGAAGAACCAGTAATCGAAGAGCCAAAATATTTTAAAATTCAATCTGGGTTTACTAATAATCAAACGTATAAAAACAAAGAGTCAACAATAGTAGATATATTGTGCGACAAAAAATTCGAAAGAGAAGGAAAGATAAATGAATTAATTCGATCATTAAGAAATAATTTCCCACCGTTAGAAGGAGATAAGGTTACATTTATAGGATCTACGTTTTTGAAATATGGTGATCAGGATCCTTATTTAAATCATTGCATCGTTTTGAATTCTTGTGATAAAATGCCTGTAGAAAATTCACAAATAGAAACATATAATACAGAGAAAGAGGTGCTACTAGCATGGTCTGAATTGGTACAACGAGAAAATCCCGACATTATTATTGGGTACAACATATTTAGTTTTGATTATGAGTTCATGTTTAGACGTTCACAAGAGCTGGCATGTGTAGAAGACTTTTTGAAGTTGTCAAGAAATCGTGATGAGATTTGTGCAACAGTAGACTATAAAAATCCAGGAAAGATCGATATCGACCGCAGTTCAACTACGCTTGCATCCGGTACATATGAATTAGCGATTATAAAGATGAATGGTCGGTTGCAAGTGGATATGCTGAATTGGTTTCGACGCACTGAAAATTTGACGTCTTATAAGTTGGACTATGTAGGGGGGCATTTTATCGGGGATGAAGTGAAAATGCTCCTACATCGATGTAGGGAGGAATACGATGGAGCTGAAGTGACGCGAGTGAGTACTACAAACATGACTGGACTACAAGCGGAGAGTTATATTCATTTTGAGGAGATAAATCATAGCAGCGATTATTATAAAGACGGTCAAAAATTCAAGGTCACTGCGGTTTGCAAAGAAGAGGGTTGGTTTGAGATTTTGGGACACGAACAACCGAAAGCAAAGAAAGTGAAATGGGGTTTGGCGAAGGATGATGTATCGCCTAAAGATATATTTAGGATGACTAATGAGGGGCCTGCGTCCAGAGCGGTTATTGCCAAGTACTGTATTCAGGATTGTAATTTGGTGCATTATTTATTTAACAAGGTGGATGTGGTGACTGATTTGGTTGAAATGGCCAAGTTATGTAGTGTACCGATGAGTTTCTTGATATTCAGAGGCCAAGGTATTAAATTAACTAGCTATGTAGCTAAAAAATGCGCCGAAAAAGGTGTGTTAATGCCAGTTATTAATAAAGGATCCAAAGACGATGGTTATGAAGGTGCCATTGTTTTGCAACCAAAATGTGGTTTATATTTGGATGATCCTGTTTGCGTAGGTGATTTCGCTTCTTTGTATCCCAGTTCCATGTTGTCAGAGAATTTATGCCCTAGCAGCAAAGTGTGGACCAAAGTATTCGATTTAGCTGGTAATTTGGTTTTAGAAACTGGAGAAAAAGACGATGAGGGCAATTATATTTATGATAATTTACCCGGATATGAATATGTCGACGTCAATTTTGATACCTATCGCTGGATAAGAAAGAACCCAAAGGCAAGAGCGGAAAAGATTAAATCTGGATACAAATTGTGTCGGTTTGCACAACCGTTAACCAATATGGATACTGGACTAGAAGAAAAAGCTATCATGCCTTCTATTTTGCAGGAACTGCTAAAAGCCAGAAAAGATACTAGAAAATTGATACCGCAAACACCTGATGAGTTTATGAAAAATGTATTGGATAAACGACAGCTAGCTTACAAGGTAACAGCAAATTCATTATATGGCCAGTTAGGAGCAAAGACTAGCACATTTTATGAGCCAGATATTGCTGCATCCACAACTGCTACTGGACGTTTGCTTTTGACATTTGCAAAGAAAGTGGTCGAGGAATGTTATGCGGATACAAACATTGAAACAAAATATGGATTTGTAAATACAAAGGCGGAATACGTGTATGGAGACAGTGTAGCAAATTATACTCCTATTTATGTATCTACTGTAAAAAAAAGCGGAGAACAAAATGAAGTTGATAGAATTATAAATATTCTTACTATTGAAGAATTAGCAGAAAAATATGGAAATAATAATTGGGTAAAATGTGTAGAACCAGGAAAACAGGATAAAGAATTTTGCGAATTAGAAGGTGTAGAAACATGGTCAGAAAAAGGATGGACCAAGCTATTTCGTGTTATTAGGCATGAATTAGCATCACATAAAAAAATAGTACGTGTATTAACTCATACAGGCCTGGTAGATGTTACTGATGATCATTCACTTTTGAAAATTAATGGAACAGAGATTTCACCAAGAGATGTACAAATTGGAACAGAATTATTGCATTATCCACTTTTAGAAAAAGTGGAGCAAAACCATTATGATAAGACTGTCGCTGATATTGAGCCATTTACTGGAGATTTTACGGATATGGTAGAAGCTGCATTATATATAAATTATTTGAACCATAATAATATTTCATTCAGATTAAGTGGTGGAAAAAAAGATATGGGTATTATTGTTATTCCTAATAACAAAATGTTGGGTTTTAGAAATCCATATGCTGTAAAAAAATTAGAAGAAATAGAATATAAAGGCTATGTTTACGACTTGACAACCGAAAACCATCATTTTGCAGCAGGTATTGGAAATATGATTGTTCATAACACCGATTCGGTATTCTTCAAATTTAATCTCTCCGATAAAGAAACTGGCGAAAAAATTATTGGCGAAAAGGCTCTCGAATTATCGATTGAGATTGCACAAGAAGCTTGTCATAATGTTTCCAAGGTTCTAAAGCAACCACATGATTTCGAATATGAGAAAACGTTTATGCCTTTCTGTTTGCTTTCCAAGAAGCGATATGTTTCTATAAAATATGAATTTGACCCTAAGAAGGGGAAAAGAAATGAAATGGGTATTGTCTTGAAACGACGTGATAATGCACCCATTGTAAAAGATATTTATGGTGGCGTTATTGATATCTTAATGAAGGAGAAAAATATTCAAAAGGCCATCGATTATGTTAACACTTGTTTGCAAGATCTTGTAGATGGAAATGTACCAATTGATAAATTAATTATTACTAAATCTCTGCGTTCATTTTATAAAAATCCACAGGGTGTAGCACACAAAGTTCTTGCAGATAGGATTGGACAAAGAGATCCAGGTAATAAGCCAACATCTGGAGATAGAATTGCGTTTGTTTATATTGTGACTAAGCCAGCAGAAAAGGGTAAGAAAGTGTTACAGGGCGATAAAATAGAAACACCATCCTTTATTAAAGAAAATAATTTACAAATAGACTACTCCTTTTACATTACCAATCAAATTATGAAACCATTGTTGCAGTTATTTGGACTTGTGATTGAAAATATTTGGCTTTCACAAAAGCCTCCTAGAAAAGTAAAGGTTACCAATTTTAAAAAGGAAATTGAAAAAATTAGGAGCACAGAAGAAGATGAAAAGAAGGCTGAACAGAAAATCAATAAAATAAAAGATAAGGAAGTGCAAGCGTTAATATTTGACAAGTATTTAAGAGAAACGAATAATTCAAAGTCAGGTAATCAAAGTTTGAGTAAGTTCTTTGATAAAATATAATTTGTAATTTACACCTTTTTAACATTTCAAACTCTGTTTAACTTAAAGATTTAATATGTTATTCATAATATATTAAATGTCTATTTATGGTCATTTCACACAACAATATTATGGAAATAAAATTATTTTTCCTGAAAAATCATTTTTGATTTCAGGTATTAGTTTTTATAAAGAAAATTGTGCTAATATAACATATAATACTGAATTACTTATGAAACATGAAGTAGATAATAAATATGACCCATTTGCGATTTCTATTATGAATAATGATAAAATTATTGGATATGTTCCAAATAATGAAATAAAGGAATTATGTAAAAATAATATAACAGAACCATTAAAAATAATAAATATAAAAATAATAAATGGCAATTACGGAATTCGTGTAATACCAAAGTGTTTTTATATGCATGACACTATATTAGAAAGTAAAGTATTTTTTTCAAATGATTAATCAGTGTTTGAAATATTAAACTGTGTATAAAAAGTTATTGAAATCTACGATTATTATTAAATCAAATTTAATAATAATTATTATTTTATATATTTATTTTTTATTATTTATTATTTATTATTTATTATTTATTATTTATTATTTATTATTTACATCAAAAATGAACTAACATTCTTAGTTTGCTTCGTCAACATTTTTGTTAGTTGCTGTACTTGAGCTTCTAGTTGCATCATCTTTTGTCTAATATGTTCAGCAGTAAATGCAACGTTTTGTGTATTTCCATTATCCAACACATCATGCTGAACATCATGTTCATCCTCATCCATTTCTGAAATACCATGTACAGGAATAAAACTATTCAAATCATGATAGTTACTATATAGCACATTGTAGTCTGCAAATCCTTCTGCGTCCAACTTAAACATAATTGAATTGGGGGAACGCTGATGTCTTTCAGCAATTTCATTAATCGGCATTTGTAGCAACTCAAATTCTCGTTGAAGTTGCAAACATTCATTCACTGTCCAACGCTTTCCACATCTCTTATAGGTGCTCATTTTAATAATAATATATTGTTATTATCTTTATATCATTTCATCTAATATATTAATAAAATCGGTTTCTATTTGTGCTGCTATTCGAGGAGTTATTGGGACGTATAATAGCTTCATATAAAAATATATTATTAGAAGGATCTAACACAATACGATCATTGTTTGCTGCATTATTTGATTGTGGATTTAATAACGATTGAAATAATCTAGATGTTATATTTGACAATAAATCATTTGCAAAATCTGTGTTAGTTATATCAAATCCTAATTGATCAATTTCATTCGTTTCTGGGTTTCTTATAACATTTATATTTGAAAATGCATTATCAGTATTCGGAAGATTAGGATTAGGACTAGGACTAGTATTAGGATTAGGATTAGGACTAGGACTAGTATGTTCATCATCTGTCAAACCTATTTGGTTTACTGGATTTGTAGGACTTGTAGGACTTGTAGGCGTTGTTTCATTATCACGACTAGAAGCCCTATAATTACGAATATCATACCTGCAAACTGGACAACGTACATTGCTTTCAAACCATTCTAGAAACTGTGTCTGACAAAAGATATGACCACAAGGAATTATCTGTCTAACTATATCATTATCATCAAAACGCTCCAATGATATAGGACATGTTTCAGATAGAGGATTTTCAATATTACCATAACGAATAACACGAGAAGCAGCATTGATTTGTTCATTGGTGGGACGAACCACCACAGAAGAATTCAAGAAATTATTTAAGAAATTGGATAATTCATTACTTCTAAAGAAACTGTTAGTATTAGTAGTGTTAGTGTTAGTATTGTTAACATAAGTAGAAGGGTGAATGGGTGTATTGTAATCATAATATACTGGACGAAACATGGGGCGATCATTAGCCAACAAATTGTTAATATAACGATTTACATATGAATTATTATAGCGTGCATTTCGACTAGCTCTATTAGTACGAGGTTGATTACTGAGAATAATATTATGTATATTTCCTCTTATCTCATCTAACATATCAAGCAATCTTTCTATATGACTGTTAGTTTGATTATATTGGGAAACATACATATCAATCATACGTCGTTGATCCGGAGTTAAATTATAATTAGACATAATATATATAATATATGAAATATGTTTAAATATAAACCTATTAACTTATTTATACTAAATAAATATGAATTTCGAAAAATATAAAGACAAGGGTTTATCAGGACTAACAAATTTGGGTAATACATGTTTTTTAAATTCTACCATGCAAGTTTTGTCACATACATACGAATTAACTTCATTTTTAGAGACACAGACTTATAAAAAACGTTTAAATAATAAGTGCGATTCTGCTTTGTTGATAGAATGGGATAATTTAAGAGAGATTTTATGGAAGGAAAATTGTATTGTGTCGCCGTTTAAATTTGTCAAGGTTGTTCAAAAAATTGCACAGATTAAGGGCCAAGATTTGTTTACAGGATTTAGTCAAAATGATTTACCTGAATTTCTGATATTTGTCATTGATTGTTTTCATAATGCATTGTCTAGAGAAGTAAATATGATAATTGAAGGCGAAATGAAGGATGAAAAAGACAAAATAGCTATTAAATGCTTTGAAAAGGTGAAGCAAATGTATGAAAAGGATTACTCAGAAATATGGAATATTTTTTACGGAATTATAGTTTCCAATTTAGAGCACGCAACTACAGGTGAAAAAGTCAGTATGATCCCTGAGCCTTATTTTATTATTAACTTGCCTATTCCTGAAAAAAATAAACATCCATCCTTAATAGACTGCTTTGATTTATATGTTGAAGGAGAATTATTAGATGGCGATAATTGCATTACATATGAAAAAACAGGCGAAAAAATTCCAGTGAGAAAAAATATCATGTTTTGGAGTTTTCCAAATATTCTAGCGATTGATATTAAAAGATTTAATGCAATGAATAGAAAAAATCAAATTATGGTAGATTTTCCTTTGGAAGGGTTAAATTTATCTAAATATGTGATTGGATACAATAAAGATACATATATTTATGATCTGTACGGTGTTTGTAATCATAGTGGTTCTGTAATGGGTGGTCATTATACGTCTTTTGTTAAGAATGCAAATGGTAAGTGGTATCACTATAATGATACAAGTGTTCAAGAAGTGGCACTTCCTCAGCAAATTATTACACCAAAAGCATATTGTTTTTTTTATAGAAAGCGTTTAGTTAAAAAATAATTGATAAAATAGAGTATCATAAATATAATTATAAATATAATTAACACTTTTTCACTATTTTGATTTATATATATTATATATATGGACGATTCAACTAACACAATAAGTACTGGTTTAGGAACTATAGCTGACAATACATATAATTATATAAATGGTTTGTTATCTAATCCGAGTGTAATG
>Ga0164297_10003825_pt1 | contig 13815 bp, 19 predicted proteins | sample GEODES058metaG_FD_113539 | JGI IMG/M metagenome (GOLD analysis project Ga0164297, IMG submission 113539) | Dystrophic lake water microbial communities from Trout Bog Lake, Wisconsin, USA - GEODES058 metaG | ecosystem: Environmental > Aquatic > Freshwater > Lake | place: USA: Trout Bog Lake... | reverse complement strand
TGGTATCAACACAACCATTTCCAGCATTACCAATTCAACACAGTTTGTTGTTGCAAGCGCCACTGGCATTACTACTTCTACGGCCTTAAACATTGGAACTTGGGTGACTGCCACAGTTGGAGCGCAGGGTGTTCAAGGTTCTACTGGCGCTCAGGGTAGTACCGGCGCTCAAGGTGCTACCGGCGCTCAAGGTGCTACCGCCACCAACACTTATTATTCAGGACACATCACTTCCGACGTAAACTTAGTTAGTGCCGCTACTGACTACACCATAATCACAACAAGTTCGCTTGCAATTGGTTATTGGCTTTTGTCTTATCAAATTGAAGTTTACACCGCTGCGACCGCAACTTCCGCTATTCACATTCCAACTTCTTCCAATTATACGGTGCTTGGGCCAATCATGGCGGAAAACTCGGTTTACAGTTCTAGCAGCGATACGACTATTCAATTAACAACAATTATTAATGTCACCACTGCGACAACTATTGCTTTACCAGCACGATCAACACAGGCTGGCGCAGTTGTAAAATCAAATGGTCAGACTTACGGATTCGGTTCACCAACTGGCTACACGGCGGTAAAAATTGCTTGATGGCCCTTACTCCGCAAGCGTATACAGCGCAGATCCACAAGACAACGGCCCGTTCTTTAAGTTTACGCCCCCAACAGTCAACGACATTCCGTGGTACGAACCTACCGACCACGGCCCGATGGTTTGGCTATACCGTCACTATCGACCCAAGACTCGTGGGGTCAATGTGTTCATTTTGTCCGATGGCACCATCGCTCAAGATACGGCTACGCCGGAAAACTCCAACAGCTCGTACCCGTTGCCGTGGATTCTTAACGACCCATCCGGCCCCTATGCCTACACGACCAACTGGGATTTGACCGTAGAAACAGCCTCGCTTCCGGTATGGATTGAGTATTGTTATTACGGCGGACACACTTACATCATCAATCAATTTGAGGCTAACTATCTGACCAGCACCGTTCCTGGCTACTCAAGCCTCATCACCCCCGTATAGGAGCATTATGTCTTACAAAGAATTAGCAGGTGTTTTAAATCAATTGGCCGGAACTATAAATTTGGAAGTCAACGACGCGGCAAATCAATACGCTGGTACAACCAACCGTGAATACCTTGGTGCGTTGAATGCCAAAAACGGCACCATTGGTCTTGAACTTAACGATGTTTGCAACGCTTTGGCCGGTACTACTGGACACGAAGCCATTGGCGCTTTAAACATTCTTGCGGGAAACACGCTTCCATGAAACCGCACGACTGCAAAGGTGAAAATTGTTTTGGTTGCAAGATCAAGTCGGTGTCGTTTGCGGCATCTGCCATGCCTACTCGTCACGCCGGAGCAAGTCAAACCAAGACCGCCGAGAAGCAGTTGGTTAAAGACCGTGAGGCTTTTAAATCCATGCGCGAACAGGGTATCCAACCCGCCAGTCTCAAAGGCGCTGCCGATATGCAAGATCGAGCTACGACTAAACATGAGATTGAGACAGGCCGTTTAATTCCCAAAAAGATTGCCAACAAAGTTGAGTCAACTGTAAAGGAATTAGCCAAAAAGTGAGAATTCAAGTAGTCCATGCTCGTAACAATGTCACCGGTTACGGACGGATGGCAACTGAAATTATTGCCGCCCTGAAACGGGCTGGCGCTGACGTTGTGGATTACGAGCCAAAAGACGAGCCTGCTCATCACGTTTTGTTTATGACCCCACCGCAACGCCCCGAAGGATGGTTTAAAGGTCAGCACGTTTCGCTTTTGACCATGTGGGAATCTACCGAACTAGCTCTTGAACACCTTGCTACCGTTCCCTTGTTTGACCAGATATTTGTGCCTTCCAAGCAAAACTTTGAAATGTTTGGCAAAATAAATTCTAATACCAAGTACGTTACGCTTGGCATCAACTACGACGAATGGAAATACGCCCCTCGAAAAGATGGGGTATTTACCGTCATTACGGGTGGTAAGGGTGGCAGGCGCAAAGGTATTGATCTAACCATCAAAGTTTTCAAACGGTTTCAAGATCAACTTATTAAAGAAGGTTATCCAGAGGCCCGTCTTATTATTAAATCCGATGTCAAGATGCAAGAGAAGCGTAACGACATCATCATCATTGACGAGTCCATGAACGCCGAAGATGAAGTTAAATTGTACGAACAAGCGCACGTTGGCCTGTTCTTAAGTCGTGGCGAAGGTTGGGGCATGATCCCCCACCAAACAATTGCACAAGGAATCCCTACCATCTTGACGGATGCCCACGGACACCAGGGCTTTTCTCATCTTGGCATTGGAGTCAAGTGGAACTATTGCAAAGCAGAAACCGAAATTGTTGGTAGAACTGGTTTCTGGTGGGAAGCAGATCAAGACGATGCTTTTGAAGCGCTATGGGAATGTTTTAAAAATTACGATGCTTACAAACAAGTAGCAAAACTTGCCGCCGAATCTTGCAAAAAGACTTTGACTTGGGACCACACAGCTCAACAGATACTCAATGGGCTACCCAAAATAAATGGGGAGATTACTAGCGAATGGATCAAATGTCCCCAAACTACTTTATTACTCCAAGTTATTCAACCCATATCGTGTACCATAGGAGGGCGGGAATATGACTTCCGACCCGGCCATGATTATCGAGTTACGGCAGATGTGAAGCGGGTCATTTTTGACGCAGGCTACATAGATGAAGCTTGTCTTGACCCATTTGAAAAAGCCAAGTTTCACACCCCCAAGTCGGGGTACATTGACGAAGGACGCGCAGCATGAGTACCACGGTGACATTTAATGACTGGGTAGAAAAGGTCTATCGTCGCACCACGGGAACGTCTGTTGATGTAGCCGTTTACTTGCAAGGAATCTACAACGGTACGGCTGTTGTTACTGGTAGTTGTGGCGCTGGTGACACGCAACTTGCCGTTAGTTCCTCAGATAACGGTATTACTGGCTTGCGAGTTGGCGCTTTACTTTCGTGTGACTACGAGTTAATGATGATTACGGCCATCACCACGGCCACAAATTACACGGTCATTACGGTGGTTCGAGGCTACAACGGATCGGCTGCCGCTACCCACAACCAAAACGCTTCGATATTCATTCAGCCTCGCTACACCCGATTTGACATTGGCGTGGCGCTCAACGACGAACTTCGTCGCTTGTCCTCACCCGACAACGGACTGTTCCAAGTCAAGGAACTAACCATTACCTACAACCCGGTCTACATGGGTTACGACCTTGGCCAAGCCGCCACCGACAATTTCATTGACATCTTGGAAATTCGCCACAAGATTCCTTTTCCGTCCCGAAACTACCCCAAGATTGGCAAGTGGAAGGTTCTGCGCTCCATCCCCGACTCCACGATCTTCCCATCAGGGCAAGGCATCGTGTTCTACGAAGGCGGGTATCCGGGCCAGCCGGTCTATGTTCAATACTCGGCACCGTTCACGCCGGTAGACCTAACCAACCCGACAGCGTTCTCTACCGACATCGGCACCCTGACGGGCATGACGGACACCATGAGCGACATCCCTCCGTTGGGCGTTGAGATTCAACTTACCTTGCCTCGTGAAATTCGCCGTAACTTTATGGATGTTCAGCCTGACCCTCGCAAGGCTCCCGAAATTCCGTCAATGGCTGTGTCTAATTCAGTTCAAGCAATGCAGATCGTCTACAATCAAAGGGTATCGGAAGAAGCTGGCCGCTTGTCGCGTCAATACACCCGTACTGAGAGCTGGTAATGGGTTACGGTACTTACACCTATCCGTATACCCAACCGGCATACGTTTACAACACAAACTCCACGCAAACAGCGTCGGCTTCTAGTTCAATAACGCCACCCCCCAATGGATTTCCCGTTTCCATTAACGGGCGCACTTATATGGTGGACACTTCGTTTGAGCCTTATCGCCGCGAAGCGTTCCGTCATAAGTCCATTCCACCGCAACGTCAGTCTTTGCACTTCACCAACATCCCCGACGATGGCACCATATCCACCGAAGGTCTGTGGCGGCGAGAGGCTCGGGACTGGTCGCTTGGTTCTGGTCAGACTTACTTCGACCGCAACAAATCTGCCAACGAACGCTTCTTCCACTCCAAGGGGGTCAACCCCTGGACGCAATGGCAACTTACTTTGCACAACGATGTCACCAAACAATACACGGGAACTGTCGGTTCAGTTAAATCCATTCACGTTGGCAAATACATTTACATTGCAGATGGCATAAACACCGCTAGTTCAACGGTTGCCTATCGCACCACTTGGTCAAGTTCTCCCACCACGCTTACCGGCATGGCATCAGGCACTACGGTTCTTGACCTTTGCACCGATGGTTATTATGTCTACATCCTGACCACCAACGGTGTCTATCAATACGCCGCAGGCACTTCTAGTTCGCCCACTCGATTCGTCAAGTCTACCAACTCATCAGGTACGGACACGGCTTGGACAGCCAACATTTCAGGCGTTCCCCTGACAGGCATCATTTCCTACACGGGTGGTCGCTTGGTCATGGCGCTGAACAACGTGGCTTCGTGGGGCACGAACGCCAAGGTCGGCGCAAACGTATGGGACTTGTCCTCAAGCACTCCACACACTTCGGGCAACGCACTAGCAGTTACCACGCCCGAACTACTGATGACTCACCCCACCTTGACGTGGCGATGGACAGCCATTACATCTGGTTCGGCCAACGTCTACCTTTCGGGTTACGCATGGGACGGAACGGTGGCAGATCGGGGAAGCGTTTACCGAGCCACGATTCAAGCCACGGCAGGCAACCTGACTTCAAACAACACCGAACTCAACTATCCGGTTCAAGCTTTGCCCATGACCCTTGGCGAATACCCCACGGCCATGCATGGTTACTTGAACTACATCTTCATCGGCACCAACAAGGGCATCCGCATGTGCCAACCCTTGAATCAGTACGACCCATCGGGTAACGCTGGCGACCTCAAGGCTGGCCCGCTTATCCCTGACATTCAAGAAATACCAAGTCAATCCGTGACCGCCATCGTCGGTGATGACAGGTACATCTATTGGGCATGGAACAACTACGACGGCGTTTCAACCGGACTTGGCCGCTTGGACCTTACTACCTTCATTGATCCCCTAGCCCCTGCTTACGCTTCTGATTTGATGATAACGGGACAAGGCTCGGGGCAAGGCGCTTGCACTTGGCTTGATTGGGACCCCAACACCAACACCCCATTAATGTCCATAAACGGTTTAACCGCAGGTGGAACTACGGGTAATTACATTTACACCGGCAATCCCAACTCTTGCGTAGCATCGGGAACCATTGATTCTGGCTACATCACTTACGGAATCCCTGACAACAAAAACGTAATTCGAGTAGAAACCAATGTTGAAAACAACAACGGTTCATCAGTCAGTTTTGCTTTATCGGTAGACAACCAAAGTGCAATTAACCTTGGCACCTACAGCAACAACTTGCAACAAGGCGTGTTTGACTTTATTCAACTTGGTCTTGGTCAACAATTTGGTGAACAATATCGTCTTTACACAACTCTTACGGCAGGTAATTTAAGCGGAACCAACGTTTCTCCGGTTCTTAACCGTTGGACGCTTAAGGGTTTGCCAGGCATTCCTTCTGGAATTATGATTTCTGCCGTTATTCTTTTGTACGAACCGTTGGAGATGGAAGGTCAGATCATCTACCAAGACCCCTACGTTGAATACGCTTACCTTGAAAACCTACGTCAAAAGCAACTTGTGGTTCCTTACGTTGAAGGTCCATTCACGGCAAACGTCACGGTAGATTTGATTGACTGGCTCCCCGAACGTCGGAGAGATGTCCGATTGGGCGGGTACCACGGAAACATGGTAGTTACCCTAAAGACTGTTACAGGATAGATAAGGTAAAATATAACAATGGCTCGTTCCCCTTACACTCAGCTTGACTACTCAGGCATCGCAACCGTACAGGCATTGACTGATCCCGGCGGCATCAACGCTTCTGCGACCACGTTCCACATATCAAGTGCGTCTAGTTGGATTAACTCAAGTGGTAATTACCTTGGCTACGGTCCAAACAATATTCTTGGCTCGGCTCCGTTTGTGGTGGCGATTGATTACAACACCATCAACGAAGAAAAGGTGCTGTGTTCTTCGGTAACGTCTGGTGGTTTAGTCACGGTGCTTCAACGTGGGTATGACCAAACCACCGCCATTGCCCACAACTCAACCACCATCAACTGCGTTCCTGTGTTTTCAGCCACCGAAGCAAGGGAAGCCAACACCGCAGTATCTAACACCGTTGGTCAAGTGACTGCTGCTGGTGACATTCTTATCGGTACTGGTGCTAACGCAATGGACAACCTTGCTATCGGCGCTCAGGGAACCAACCTTTCAACCAACGGCACTACCGCCTCATGGCGACCCGGCTTTCCTTACACTATGGGCGCTCAAGGCTCAATCCTTACTACCAACGGTACAACTCCCGGATGGACGGCTAAAGGCGCTCAGGGTTCAATAGCATACGCTGGTGCTACGGGGATAGCATTTACGGCAGCAGGCACAAGCGGTCAGGTTCTTACTTCCGCAGGCACGGGTACCCCCGTGTGGGCGGCTGCTGGCGGCACCAAATACATCGCCAAAGCCACCCTTACCAGCATTGCTACCAGTGGTGGATATAACGGTCTTAATAATACTTACGGAACAAAAAGTTTGCAGGCCGCCGTGTGGACTTCGGACAGTACCGTAACTACTGGTTTTACCAGTACCGACAACGGCACATACACGGGTCTTGTTATTCCGGTAACGGGTACTTACGAAGTTACCGCGCAATTAGGAACATCAAACGTAACTGCGACCAATGGGGCCATGACTATCAACATTTGTAAAATGGGTAGCAGTCCGACGTTGTACGGTGGAACTACTAAAATTGTTCAAACGCTAAGTGGTCAAAATTTTGATATACAAGTAAACGACATTATTGCTTTTACAGCAGGTGACGTTGTTAATATTTCTGCTTCAAGCAGTTTGTCGGGTACGGTTGCTACCGGCACCACTTTGCTTATGGCTCGTCTAATTTAAGGAATAACTATGAGATATATGTACGATTCAGTAAACGCCAACAACCTTCCGGTAAACGGCGATTTCTACGCTGGTTACGTTGCTGGCAACTGGCCTAATTTTATTGAGATTAGCAAGAAGTTTCCCAAGAAGCGCGTGGTATCCATCGCTGTTCAGGCAGACGAAGATGCTCAGGTCTTGGACATTGAACAAGGTGACGCTACGGCAGATCAAGCTCCGGCTTGGGTGGTTCGTATGCGTAAGGCTGGACGCAAGCGCCCTACCATCTACACCTCACGCGCCAATGTTCCAGCAGTAATGGCAGCTCTTGATGCCGCCAAGGTTCCTCACCCCGACTTTTGGGTTGCCGATTGGACTGGCGCAGAACATTCTGTACCGGGCGCTGTTGCTGTTCAATACATGAGTACCCCCGAGTACGACAAGACCTGCATCACCGACCGTTATTGGCCTGACGTTAAGCCTCACCTTCCCATGCGCGTTGTTCACAAAGCGCTCAAGCCTGTCCGCAAAATTGTCCACAAGATCAAGAAGGTTGTTGTTCTTCGGAAAATTAAGCGGGCAATCCACAAAAAAGCATAATCATGCATTGGAATTCGTGGAACACGATTCTGTCGGTGCTTGCTTCTGCCGGGTTCCTTGTTGGATTTGCCATCGCCGCCCTTCGATGGGGGCATAACGCTATCGTTCGTGGAGTAGAAGAACGTTTGAAAACTATTGACGCTGCGGTGAATCACCGTGAGCCGGGTCAGCCACCATTGATTCAAATGGTTGATCTTATCTGGGAAGAACTACAACGCCAAGGCGCGGAGTTAGACGAAATCAAACAGGACTTTGCTCACCACCTTGGTTTGCATGAAGGCATGACAAAGTGAAGAAATGGGAACATCCCGTTACAGGTGAACCAATCGGGCTAGGGCAACACATCTCTTGGAAAATTCAAGTGATGATTCGGCGCTGGCCGTTTATCCTGACGCTTACCGCCATCAGCCTTGTTTGTTGGTTTATCGGTTGGCGGCACTCATCCGTCTTGGCTTGGTGGAACGCTTGGGCTAGTTACATGGCGTTGTTTATTGAATCGGTAGTGGGCATTTCCATGTTCCAACAAACCAAAGCCGACGCTCAAGTAATCCGAAAAATTCTAGCGATGGAAACTGACCAGTTCCAAGAGCTTAAAGATTTAATCGGTCAGGTTGAGGAAAGCCTTGAATTGATTGAAATTATTCACGAGGAAGATCACCCTCAAGAAGATGCGTAGTTGCTCTCGATGCGGTCTTAAACAAGCTGCCGACCACGAAGTATGGTGCTGGGACTGCATCCTGCGTTACTGCTGTATTAAATACAAAGACACTAAAAAAGGCCGTTGTCCCAAACATTTTGTAACGGCCAAACATATTTAGGAGCATTATGTTTTGGTCAATTGTGGGTTACTCGGCGCTGGGTTGTGTCGGTATGGCTATCCAAGATTACGCCGGTACGGTGCTGGTAAAATCTGTTCACGCTGGCAAGGGCTGGCTCGCTGGCTGTATGGACGCTGTTGGCGACCTGACCAAGATCACCATCCTTTCGGTATCCGGTGTGGCGCTAACCCATACCTACGGTTGGCGGGGCTGGTTTGGGGTGATACCAATTATGGTAACGGGCTTCTTGGTCACTTGGCACGCTACTCACCTCTCAAAGGCCATAGAGAACGATGAAGAAGAGGCCGAGGACGATACCCGAGATGATCGTTTGAGAGCCTTAGAAGCGAAATTACAGGCCATACAGACAAGATTAGAGAGTGAGGTCTGGAAGTGATTGCACAACCCGGCGACCTAGTTTTAGCCCACGGCAAAGGATTCCTGAGCAAGACCATCCGTTTCGGCCAATGGCTTCGACCCTCGTGGCGACCTTGGAAGTATTGGAACCACGCCGCAATCGTCAGTCGAGTTTTTGTTGATGGCAAAATTATGTGCATTCAGATGGGCCGCAAATGCGAGCAGGTCTGGCTTGAGGATGTAGCAGGGCCGAGTGGTGTGACCAAAATCATGCCAGCCCCCAAAGGCATAGACACCTACGCTACGCTGTGGTACGCCCGTAGCCTGCTTGGTACAAAATATTCATATTCAACCATTGCATCCATTGTTGTAAACCTACTTACGCCTAAGATCATACATGTGGACTTTAGACGTGCTGGCGGCTCGCTGATTTGTTCGGGGTTGGTAGCACGGTCTTGGGAACACGGCGGTTGGCATTGTCCAACTGATCCATTCCAGATCACTCCTGCTGAAATGGCAAGAGTGGCAGATAGGGAGGCAGTAAATTGTCGGATCTCGCAACCCATGTAGTAATTCCCGATAGTCAAGTAGCGCCTGGCGTTCCTATCGACTATTTGGATTGGATTGGCAGATACATTGTTGAGCAATTCGCAGGGAAACCAAACATCAAGATCATTCACCTTGGCGACTTTGCCGACATGGAATCACTTTCGTCTTACGACGTAGGTAAAAAAGAGATGGAAGGCCGCAGGTACAATCATGACATCGAAGTGGCGAATTACGCATGGCAAGTTCTTAACAAACCTTTGGCCGACTACAACGCTTTACGCAAGCAGTATAAGGAAAAGCGGTGGAACCCCGAGCGTCATATCCTTTTGGGAAACCACGAAGATCGGATCAACCGGGCAATCTCGTCTGACGCTAAACTCGACGGGACCATCAGCACAGACGATCTTGAATACGCTAAAGCCGGGTGGACCGTTCACCCTTTCTTGAACATCCTTGAGCTGGACGGAGTTTGGTACTCGCATTATTTCTACCAGCCGATGACAGGCCGACCTTACGGCGGCAACAACGTGGAGACTCGACTGAAGCAGATCGGTCACTCGTTCACAATGGGCCACCAGCAGACGCTTCTTTACGGCATCCGCTATGTCGGCAATCAATCGCAACACGGTTTGGTAGCCGGAGCCTGCTACATGCACGACGAATCGTACAAGGGACCCCAGGGCAACGAACATTGGCGTGGCATCATCATCAAGCATCAAGTAGAAAACGGAAGTTACGACACGATGTTTGTCAGCCTTGATTATCTTTGTCGCAGGTACACCGGAAAGAGACTTGCGTTTTACAAACCGAAGGTCTATGCTCCTATACCAGACTGATTCTTTGGTTTCGGTTTAGGTCAGGGAGGTGGCAGGAATCCGTAAGGACTGCATGGGTCTGGTCCCCCACTACTCACCTCCCTTGACCGTCCCACTTTAGAAAGGAACTCGCCACCCGGCGATCAAGGATGACAATGCATTTAACAGTAGAATGTGACCGATGCCACCAGCAAATTAGGGTTGGCAGACTTGACCAATTGCCTCAAACCACAAGGCTTATGTCACAGCTTGGTGATATTTATTACACCCATGCTTGCGTGGTGCTTGACAACAGGTAGGAAACTGGTAAGAATTACAACGTTCGGTAGATTGCCGACAGAAAGTAGGAATTATGACCTATAAAGAATCTAGGGTCCCCATCTTCTCGCACTTGTGGCTTGAGGATCAGATGGCCGAGAACGAAGCCAGAGGCAAGAAGCCTCAAGCGTTTGATACTCCGTTCCGTTACAGCGACTCGGGCAAGTGCGCTCGTGCTTTGGCTTATTCGGCGCTTGGCTACGAGGGCGAACCATTTGATGCGGCTGGCACTTTGGTCACGGGTCTTGGGACTTACATTCACGAACTGGCGCAGGAAGCAATCCTGAAGCGATACCCCAATGCAAAGTTTGAAATCCCCACGCGGGTCGCTACATCATCGGGACATTGCGATGGCATCATTGAAACTGAGGAATACGGGCGCGTCTTGTACGAACTCAAGACCATGAATGGTACGGCCTATCGGCGTTCAATGGGGCTGACTACAAGCGGTTGGGCCAAAGCTGGACCCGAAGGGCCACGAATCAGTACGATCTTGCAGTCTGCGTTTAATGCTCAAGCCAACGATTGTGACACCATCATCATCGGCCACATCGCTTTGGAGGCAATAGGTAAAGGCATGGCGAAACGCATTGATCTTGATGAATGGAGTCGAATCATCACTGAGTTTGTCATCCCGAAGAAAATTTGGGAACCGGCTGCGGATCAGGAAATGAATCGTCAATCAAAGATTATTGAAAAACTAAATGAAGGTAGATTACCCAAGCCTGTCGCAGTTGATAAAGACTTTGAGCTGGTGGACGTAGACCCTCATAACGAAAAGTTCTGGCAATGCGGATATTGTTCTTACCGTGACCAGTGTGTAAGCGATGGGCCAGGTGAGCCTGTCTATATTAGAGAGGAAATTAATAATGGCTAGGTTTGATTTAGACAACTACGTTACCGTTGCGGAACGTATCAACCAGTTCTGGTCGCAGAACCCTGATGGTTCAATTGTGACTGAGATGGTTCATATTTCAGAGAACGGCAAGCAGGTGGTCATCCACGCCGAGGTTTACAAGAACATTGGCGATGCTCGACCGTGGGCTACCGGATTGGCTGAAGAACATTACGCCGAGCGTGGTCCGAACGAAACTTCATGGGTGGAGAACGGTGAGTCCTCAGCTATTGGTCGTGCGCTTGCCAACGCAGGGTACGCCACTACCGCCGAGGGCCGTCCTAGCCGTGAGGAAATGGCGAAGGTGAATCGTGGTGAGCAGGGCGTACCTCAGCATGTTCGGGATGCCGCCAAGCCTCGTCCGTCAGCCCCGTCAGGCGACAAGATCCTTGTCAAGCAGGACAAGCGCTGGGGCTGGGTCATCAAGGCCGCCGCAGAAATGCCCGAGGATCACAAGTCCTACTCGTTCCTGTCGGATGTCGCCGGTAAAGGTGAGAAGTTCGGGTCGTTGTCGGAGAAGCAGATCAGTGCTTGCTTCAAGGCAGCGTGTGAGTTCTTGGGCAACCCCAAAGAAAGCGATCTAGTCGTACCTACTGCCACCGTGGAAGCAGCGTTTCCCGGCGCAGAGTACGATGATGCTCCGTTTTAATTAGACCAAAGGAGGCGTTATGGGAGCAATGAAAGAATTGAATCAGCAGATTCAAGAGTTGGGGATGATTAAGTCCAACAGTGATTACTACGTCGAATGGCATGATGACGACAAGGATTGTCACATTGTTGTTCACAAAGGAACCACGGTTCTGTGGACGGTTGATTCCGGCGATCGGTGGTGGGAAGGCAAATCGTTGACCCCCTACCAAGCCATAGATCAAATTAACATTTGCATCAGTGACAATGCGCTCGGTGCAACTATTGGAAACGAGGACCAAGAATGAAAGCTACACACCCGTCAAACACGCAAGAAGGCCGACTTGTCTGCCAAGAAGGTCGAGTTGCTGGCTTTATTGAAGTTCAACGTTATGGGACTCACGCTGTATTGCTTCAGAAAATAGTTGTAGACGACATGCTCTACGGTTTGTTCGCTACCTCATGGGTGCGTGGTATGACGTACCGAAAGTTGCGTACCGAGTTTGAGAGTCAATCCAACGCTTTGCGTACGAATGTCGGCATGATGGCATCGTTGATCCGCAAAATTGACATTGAGACAGAATTGCGGACGCTAACGCAAGTGAACAATCAACTGTCGGAGTTCGTAGCATGAACACCAGCGATCAAGCAATGGCAAGCACCCGCAATCAACTGCGGTGGGGTTCGCACCGACACACTTTGCTGCAGGCATACCTTGAGTACGGTGAGATGTCCGACGCGGACGCAGGGTTGGTGACTGGTTTGTACGATGACCGATCCGCCTACTGGATGCGCTGTTCTCAGCTTCGCAAAGCTGGCTACATTAAAGACACGGGCAGAACCAAGGTTGGTTTAGGCGGTACACCCGTCATAATTTGTAAGATCACCACGGCAGGCCGCAAGCATTTGGCGAAGATGAACAAAGCGCGAGCGGAGCGCAATCATGGCTAACACAACTCATTGGTTTGGACCAAACGCAGGCGCTAAAGCCAAAGGTGCTGGACACCCCGTTATGTATGGGTATCCGAAACCCGCAACACACTTTGAACCTTTTGGTGACGGGGGGGGGTATCCTCTCCGCTTTGTCGAATGGTGTTACCGAGAAATGGAAGAAGTGAGCGGTAAGGCAGTTGATCCATCTAAAGTTTTACATCTTTGTAGTGGCAGCATGGTTACTGGCGTTCGAGTAGACATTCGGGAAGAACGCAATCCCGACATTGTTGCCGATTGTCGCAACGTGCCATTGCCAGATGAATCTTTTGATTGGATCATGGCCGACCCTCCGTACTCGGAAGAGTATGCCAAAAATCTGTACGGCACCGAAAAGGATTACCCAAAACCCGGGCAGATATTGAAGGAAGCAGCTCGCTTGCTCAAGCCCGGTGGTTTGTATGGGTTTTTGCATTTCCAAGTTCCGATGCCTCGCAAGCCCATGAAAATTGTCAATGTTTATGGCGTTACTACGGGCGCAGGTTACGCAATCAGGGCTTGGACGTTACTTAGAAAATTGGAATTATGAGAACTTTTGAGTGTCCTCATTGTCACGCCACCGTTAGAGCTTTGGCTAAAGAGATGGCGCACCGTTGCACGATGAACAAAAACCGATGGACTGAGTGGAAGCAAGTGACCGATGAACGCAGTTAGTTTGTTTGCTGGCGTTGGTGGCTTTGACCTTGCACTAGAGCGAGCCGGTGTGCCAGTTGTGGCCGCCGTTGAGATTGACAAGAACGCGTCAGGAGTGTTGGCGCACCGATTCCCCAACAGCACTTTGTTCGGGGACATAC
>Ga0164297_10003823_pt1 | contig 13815 bp, 10 predicted proteins | sample GEODES058metaG_FD_113539 | JGI IMG/M metagenome (GOLD analysis project Ga0164297, IMG submission 113539) | Dystrophic lake water microbial communities from Trout Bog Lake, Wisconsin, USA - GEODES058 metaG | ecosystem: Environmental > Aquatic > Freshwater > Lake | place: USA: Trout Bog Lake... | reverse complement strand
GCAGCGCGTTCGATGTCGAGATGTCGTGGAGCAAGGTCGAGCTCGGCGGCCAGACGTTCTATTACGCGAACCTTGTCGACATCAGCGAGCGGCTGCGCACCGAGAAGGAGCTGCTGCGGACGGAGCGGATGAGCGCGATCGGGCAGCTGACCGGGGGGATCGCGCATGACTTCAACAATCTGCTGATGGTGATATCGCTCAACCTCGAGGTCGCCGTCGACGTGCTGGGCGAGGAGAACCGGCTGACCAAGGGGCTGAAGACGGCGCTGGCAGCGGCCTATCGCGGCGGCGAGCTGAACAGCCAGCTGCTGACCTTCGCCGGGCGGCAATCGCTGCGGCCGGTGGCGGTCGATATCGACGAGTTCCTGGTGCCGCTGCAGGCGATGGCGACGCGGGCGGTGGGCGAGCGGCACACGGTGGACTATGTCCGGCATGGCCCGCTGCCGGCCTGCCTGGTGGACCAGGCGAAGCTGGAGAGCGCCATCCTCAACCTGGTGATCAACGCCCGCGACGCGCTGCCCGATGGCGGGCCGATCACGATCGAGACGGCGCCGGTGCGGGTCGACGCGGCGATGGCGGCGCGGGTGCGCGGGCTGCATGCCGGGGACTACGTCACCATCGCGGTGCGCGACGCGGGCATCGGCATGACCGACGCGGTGCGTGAGCACGCCTTCGAGCCGTTCTTTTCGACGAAGGGCCTGGGCAAGGGCACCGGGCTTGGCCTCAGCATGGTCATGGGCTTCGTCACCCAGTCCGGCGGGGCGATCGATCTGCAGACGGCGCCGGGGAAAGGCACCCGCATCACCCTCTATCTGCCGGTGGCGGCGGGCGAGGAGATGCCGGCGGCGGCGCCGGCAGGTGCGGAGGACTGGCGGCCGGGGAAGCTGCGCATCCTCGTGGTGGAGGATCAGGCGGACGTGCGGGAGACGATGGCGCTGTTGTGCCGCGAGGTCGGGCTGGAGGTGGTCGCGGAGGGATCTGGCGAGGCGGCGCTGACGCGGCTGGGCAAGGATGCCGCGATCGACCTGCTGTTCACCGATATCGTCATGCCCGGGGCGCTCAACGGGACGGAGCTGGCGCGGCAGGCGCGGCAGGCGCGGCCGGGGCTGAAGGTGCTGTTCACGTCCGGCTTCAGCGCGCCGTCGCTGGTGCCGGAGGACAGTGCCGGCACGGCGTTCCTGGCCAAGCCATTCCGCACGCCGGAATTCCTGGCGGCGCTGCGGCAGTTGTTCGGGCAGGTGGAGGCGGAGCCGGTCGCGGCGCAGTGACGCCGGGCGGTCAGGCGGCCGGAGGCGCCGCGCCCTTGACCTGGCTGCGGTGCATGACGCGGCGCGCGGTCGCGTCGAAGGGATCGCGGCGGTGCATGGTGCAGCGGTTGTCCCACAGGACGAGGTCGCCGACGCGCCACCGGTTGGTCCAGCAGAACTCGGGCTTGCAGGCGTGGGCCCAGATGGCATCGAGGAGTTCTTCGGAGTCGGCGAGGTCGAGTCCGTCGATATAGGCGTTGCGGCGGCGGCCGAGATAGAGCATTTGCCGGCCGCTTTCGGGGTGGGTGCAGACCATGGGATGGAGGTGGCCGGGGCTGGTGCGGGGGTCGTCGGTGGGGGTGACGCCCTGGCGGACATAGCCGCCGGAGTTCTAGGTGCCGTCGTGCTTGACCTTGAGGCCGATGACGCGGCGCTTGAGGTCTTCGGGCAGGGTGTCCCAGGCGGTGTACATGTTGGTGAAGGAGGTATCGCCGCCGGTGGGGGGGATCTCGAGGGCGTACAGCATGGAGGCCTTGGGCGGCGAGGGCAGATAGGACATGTCGGTGTGCCAGACGGCTTCGCCGGCGCCGAGGCTGCCGATGGGTTCGCCGTTCACGATGACGTTGGAGACGACGTAGAGCTCGGGGATGCCCTCGACGAAGCGGCGGCCGGTTTCCTGGATGGGGGCAAGGTCGAGGTCGCCGAAGCGGCGGGAGAAGGCGATGAGGTCCTCGGGCGTGAGCGACTGGCCGCGGAAGAGCAGGACGGAATGGGCGATCCAGGCGCGCTCGATGGCGGCGAAGATGGCGGCATCGATGGCGCGCAGGTCGAGCCCCTTGACCTCGGCGCCGACGCCGCCGCCGGTGGGGGTGATGTCGAGCGTGGTGGTTGCGTGCGTGTCGCCGGCCATGGTGTTTCCCCCGATGCGCTGGCCGCAGATTAGCGAAACGCCGGGGTCAGGGGAAGGAAACCGCCACCAGCGAGAAATCGTCGTCGAGCGGGCCGGGCCGGGCGGCGGCGCGGGCGACGTCATACAAGCGTTGCGGTTCGGTCAGGCCCTGTTCCGGCGGGCCGCGCAGGGCGGCGAGGAAATCGTCCATCGTCCAGCGATCGCCGTCGCAGCGGTCGAAACCATAGGCGCCGTCGCTGAAGAGATAGAGCGTGGCGCCGGGGGGAACGCGCATGCGCCGCGCGACGAAGCGGTCGACGGGGGCGCGGCCGATCGCGGGGTTGGCGCCGTCGAGGGGCGAGAAGCGGTCCTGGCCACGGTCGGCGAGCCAGGCGGGATGCGTGCCGGCGGCGCACCAGGTCAGCAGCCGGGTGGCGCTGTCGTAGGCCCAGTAGAAGGCCGCCACCGTAAGGCCGCCATGCGCCGCGGCGGGAAAGCAGTCGTTGAGACGGCTCATGACCGCCGCGGGGTCGGCGAGATCGGCGCCGAGCATGCCGTCCTGGCGCAGGACATTGGCGATGGAGACGGCATGCATGGCGGCACCGGCGCCGCTGCCGGAGACGTCGAGCAGGTAGCCGGCGAAGGCGCCATTGCCGAGATCGCGGTAGCCGAAGGCGTCGCCGCCAAGGCTGGCGCAGGGCTGGTAATACCACTCGGCGCGAACCGGCCCCTCGCGCAGCGGCATCGGCAGGATGGCGAGGACATACTGGTTGGCGCGCTGCAGCTCGCGCTCAAGCGCCTCAGCCTCGTCGAGCTCCCGGCGGGGGCGGCGCTCATAGAGCAGCTGGTTGGCGCCGACGGCGATGCGCGCGCCGGGAGACAGGGCCACGGTGCCGCTGACGCGGGAGCCGTCGACGAAAGTGCCGTTGGTGGAGCCGAGATCGGTGAGCAGCACCTCGCCGCCGACGATGACCTCGACGCCGACGAGGGCGACCTGGCAATGGCGGCGGGAGACGTCGGAGCCGGGCAAGACAAGGTCGGCGCCGTCGGTGCGGCCGATGATCATCGGGCCGGGCTTGAGGCGGATCGGCAGGGCGCTGCCGGCGGGCTGGGGGATCAGGACATGCACCAGCTCATCCGGCGGATCGATCAGCGGCTTGAGCGTGTTGGGCCGGCGGATCATCGTCCGCTCGCTTTCGTCCTCCTCGGCCAAGGGCGGCATGGGGGTCAGGACGTGCCCTCCGGCTTGGCATCGAGCGCGCCGAGGGAGCGGGCGGCGAATTCGGCCGGGGGCGCGCGGCCGGCATCGTCGAACGCCTTCTTGAGAGCGCCGACATTGGGGCTGAAGATGGTGGAGCGGTTGGCCTTGGTCCAGTCGTAGCTGGCCTGGATGGTGTCGAGCGAGCCCTGGAAGCGCGGCATGACGTAGCGGGCGAACAGCTCGTAGCTGCGCCAGGTGTCCTCGCGTGTGGCCCAGTCGTTGGCGCGGAACAGCATGCCGCCGAAGCCGCCGTCGCTGCGGTCGATGAGGTTCTGGATGCCCTTGGCCACCGTGTCGGGCGAGCCGACAAGGGTGACGCCGGCCTTGACGCCGTCGGTCAGCGGGTCCTGCGCCCGGCCGGCGGGGCGGCCGAGGGCGTCCTCGAAATAGGTGAGCGTCTCGATGCGCTCGCCGGCACGAACCTCGCGCAGCGCCTTCTCATCATCCTCGGCGACGTGGACGACCATGACCAGGCGCCATTTCCTGCGGTCCATGGTCTTGCCGTGCTGGGTGGCGGTTTCCTCGGCGATGCGCCACTGGCCGGCGATGGCCTCGGGGCCGCCCGGCATGCCGGCGCCGAGCGAGATCAGGCCGAGCCCGTGCTTGCCGGCGCTGACGGGGCCGGAGGGGGTGAGGGTGGAGGCAACGGATATGTCGAAATGCGGGTCGGACCAGGGGGCAAGATGCAGGCGGGCCTCGCGCATCTCGAACCAGTCGGTCTTCATCGTCACCGGCTCCTCACAGCGCAGCAGGGCCATGATGGCGGCGAGGCTTTCGTCCATGCGGCGGCGCTGGGAGCTGGCCTCGATGCCGAGCATGTAGGCGTCGGAGACCAGGGCGCCGGGGCCGCAGCCGAGCATGGCGCGGCCGCGGGTCATGTGGTCGAGCTGCACGAAGCGTTGGGCGACCATGTAGGGGTGGTGGTAGGGCAGGCTGGTGACGCCGGAGCCGAGCTTGATGTGCTTGGTGCGCTCGGCGGCGGCGGCGATCATCAGCTCGGGCGAGGCGATGATCTCCCAGCCGGCGGAATGATGCTCGCCGATCCAGGCCTCGTCGTAGCCGAGATGGTCGAGCCATTCGAGCATTTCGAGGTCGCGCGACAGGGCCAGGGTCGGGTTGTCGCCGACGCGGTGGAAGGGGGCGAGAAAAATGCCGAATTTCATGCCGCGCTTGGTCATGCCGGGGGTCCTGAACGGATCGAGAGGGACGCATGGTGCAACGGGCGGGACGGGAAGCCAAGACGGCGTGTAACGGGATGAATGACGATGGTGTGACGGAGGTGGCGCCGCTTCTCCTGCCGCCTATCGCGCGCTGACCCAGTCGCCGGGCGCCGTCATGACGCTCAGCGGCTCAGTTCCTTCGCCATTTCGTCGAGGCCGGAGAGGGTGAGCGGGAACATGCGGCCTTCCATGAGGTGTTTCATCATGGAGAGCGAATTCGTGTGATCCCAGCTGCGCTCGGGCTGCGGGTTGAGCCAGGCGCTGCGGCGGAAATGGCCGGTGAGGCGGTGCATCCAGACCTGGCCGGCTTCGTCGTTGAAGTGTTCGACGCTGCCGCCGGGGTGGGTGATTTCGTAGGGGCTCATGGTGGCGTCGCCGACGAAGATCAGCTTGTAGTCGGGGCCGTAGGTGCGCAGCACGTCGAGCGTCGGCGTCTCGGTCTCGCGGCGGCGGCGGTTGGTTTTCCACAGGCGCTCATAGGGGCAGTTGTGGAAGTAATAATGCTCGAGATGCTTGAACTCGCTGCGGGCGGCGGAGAACAGCTCCTCGCAGATGCGCACATGGTCGTCCATCGAGCCGCCGATATCGAGCAGCAGCAGGATCTTGATGGTGTTGCGCCGCTCGGGGACCATCTTGAGATCGAGATGGCCGGCGTTGTTGGCGGTCGAGCGGATGGTGTCCTTGATGTCGAGCTCGGTGGGCGCGCCCTGGCGGGCGAAGCGGCGCAGGCGGCGCAGCGCGAGCTTCATGTTGCGGGTGCCGATCTCGACGTCGTCGTCGAGATCCTTGAACTCGCGCTTGTCCCACACTTTCACCGCCCGGCGATGGCGGCTTTCCTTCTGGCCGATGCGCACGCCTTCGGGATTGTAGCCCTCGGCGCCGAAGGGCGAGGTGCCGGCGGTGCCGATCCATTTGGAGCCGCCCTGGTGGCGCCCCTTCTGCTCGGCGAGCCGCTCGCGCAACGTCTCCATCAGCTTCTCCCAGCCGCCGAGGGCCTGGATCTGCTCCATTTCCTCCTTGGTGAGCAGCTTCTCCGCCATCTTGCGCAGCCACTCCTCCGGGAGCTCCTGCACCATGTCGCCATCGGTGGGCTCGAGGCCCTTGAAAAATTCGCCGAAGACGCGATCGAAGCGATCGAGGTGGCGCTCGTCCTTCACCAGAGCGGCGCGGGTGAGATAGTAGAAATCATCGATGTTGTAGTCGGCGACACCGGCCTTCATCGCGCCGAGCAAAGAGAGATACTCGGTGATCGAGGCGGGGACGCCGCCTTCGCGCAGCTTCAGGATGAAGGTGGCGAGCATGGGTTAGGCTCCCTGAAGAGGAAGGAAGAACTTCTTTCTTTGAAAAGAAAGAAGCAAAGAAACTTTTGCCAACTTCGCACCGTCGTTGATCACCGACAGATACGAGTGTGCAAAAGTTTTTTGGTTCTTTTTTTCAAAAAAGAACACGCTCGCTAACTTCCCCGCCGCGAGAGGAAAGCAATGCGTTCGAACAAATGCACATCCTGCTCATTCTTCAGCAGCGCCCCATGCAGCGGCGGAATGACCACATGCGGATCGCGCGCCCGCAGCACTTCCGGTGCCAGATCCTCGACCATCAGCAGCTTGAGCCAGTCGAGCAGTTCGGAGGTCGCCGGCTTCTTCTTCAGGCCCGGCACGTCGCGCACCTTGAAGAACACCGTCAGTGCCTCGCGGGCGAGTTCTTCCTTGATGTCCGGGTAGTGCGACTGGACGATCTTTTCCATCGTCTCGCGATCGGGGAAGCGGATGTAATGGAAGAAGCAGCGGCGCAGGAAGGCGTCCGGCAGTTCCTTCTCGTTGTTCGAGGTGATGATGACGATCGGGCGCTTCTTGGCCACCACGGTGTGGCGGGTTTCGTAGACGAAGAACTGCATGCGATCGAGCTCGAGCAGCAGGTCGTTGGGGAATTCGATGTCGGCCTTGTCGACTTCGTCGATCAGCACGACGGTCTGCTCGTCGCTCTCGAAGGCGTCCCACAGCTTGCCGCGGACGATGTAGTTGCCGATGTCGTGCACGCGGGGATCGCCGAGCTGGCCATCGCGCAGGCGGGAGACGGCGTCGTATTCGTAGAGCCCCTGCTGCGCCTTGGTGGTGGATTTCACGTGCCATTCGATGAGCGGGTGGCCGAGCGCCTTGGCGACCTCGTGGGCGAGGACGGTCTTGCCGGTGCCGGGCTCGCCCTTGACCAGCAAGGGGCGCTGGAGGGTCACGGCGGCGTTGACGGCGACCTCGAGGTCGCGCGAGGCGATGTAGCGTTCGGTGCTCTTGAAGTGTGACACGCGGCGTCTCCGGATTGTTGGACGTAGTTTCGGGGGTTCGGCCGCTTACGGCAAGCGGGGGGTCCGGCGGCGGGCGAAGAGCACGCTCCGGATCAGTAAAGGCTCGGCGCCTGCAGGTCGAAATACATCCAATAGGGCCAGTTCTGCGGGAAGCTGTAGATCGGTTGCAGATAACGGGTGTGCCGCTCGGGGACGGTGTTGGTGATGCGGAAGCGCAGGCCGGGTTCGCGGACGAGGCGGGTTTCGAGCGCGGTGGCAGGAGCGATGGAGAAGGGCCGGCGGCAGCAGGCCTCGTCCTGCGCGAGAACGACGGGGCCGCAGACGAGGGCGGCGCGGGTCGGGTGCTGGCGGTCGACGGGGGCGAGGCGGAGGGCCATGGGGAGGTGCAGCGCGACGATGTCGCCGTCGTGCCATTCCCGCGTGATGGTGGCCCATTGGCCGGTGGCGATGGGAACGTCGAGCGGGGCGCCGTTGAGGGCGATGGTCATGCCCGCGCACCAGCCGGGGACCCGGACGCGCAGCGAGAAGGTGGCGGGGCGGTCGAGCGCGAGGGCGAGCGTGGTAGTGTCTGTATCGGGAAAGTCGGTGGTCTGGGTCAGGCGGGTGGGTGAACCGGCCTGACTCCAGGTGACCTCGGAGGCGACGAAGAGATTGACGTTCAGGCCATCCGGCGCCTGGAAATAGATGAGGTTGTGATACTCGGCCATGTTGGTGAGATAGCTGCCGGAGCAGCACGGCCACTCCTGCCAATAGCGCTGCCGCGTGCCGCCGGCGAGGCTGTAGTTGCCATAGTAATAGGCCTGGCCATCGGGCAGCGGCGGCAGGGCGGCGCCGATGGTGTTGATCAGCAACGTCTCGATCCAGTCGCCATAACGCGCCTCGCCGGTGAACTCCATCAGGTAGCGCGCGAGCTTGAACCCGGCCCAGGCACCGCATGGCTCCTCGGCATGATAGGTGCACACCTCCAGCGACCGCCCCAGGCTGCCATCGGCCGGCATCAGCCGCTCATCCGGCCCGAAACCGCCGGTGGCGTAGCACTGCGTCGATTGCAGAAAGTCATAGGCGTTCACACAGATTTTCAGAAACCGCGCATCGCCGGAAATCTCATAGGCCTTCGCCGCGGAGGAGAATGAATTCACGTGGCTATAGGCATGCGCGGGATGGATCGTCGCCGGCAGCGACGTGGTCTCGAACGGCCCCCAGAACGCGTCGTAGTGCCAGACCTCGGCGAACTCCCGGTAGAGCGCATTTCCGCTGAGCTGGTAGGCCCGATAGAGATTCTCCGCCAGCGTATACCATTCCGATGTATCACCAGGCCCGGCGCCCCAGAAATCATGCGCATTGGCCGGATGACGCGCCCGATCGAACGTCGCCGTCGCCCAGCGCGTGGTGCGCTCCAGCACCGCCAGCGCATCCGGCTCCCCGGCATACTGGTGCAGATCGAGCAGCCCACCCAACAACTTCTCCCAGTCATAGAGCCGCATCTTCGCATTGCCATCGGCCGGCAACGTCGCCCGCCAGCCCGCGAACAACGCCCGCGCCTTGGCAATCAACGCCACATCGCCGGTCGCATGCCCCAGCCGCGCCAGCCCCCCCATGATCTGACCAAACACCACCGACGACGTCGCGCTTGCCCACCCCTTGAGGTCCTCGCCCGGCGCCGGCAAACCGGCATCGCGACGAAACCCCTTCAGCAGACTGTCGTTGTCGATGCCCCCATACAACGCCGCCGCGTGCTCGACCTGGGCGCGATACCGCGACGGCAACAAGCGAACGCCCGCATGGTCGAAACCCTGGAGCGAGCGGCGCCCGGCGAATGCGGTCATGTAAGTATCCGGAGGAAGTGAGGGAAAGGCTCCGCCGGCTTAGGGCCGAGAGGCCCTAAGAACCCATCAACTCTCTTGGCTGGATCAATGGCCTTCGATCGCAATCCCACGATCTCGAGGCTGAGAGGGGCGAAGCCAGGAAAAACAGTGCGACCGTAGCAGCCATAGTGCGGTCGCACGGATCGATCGCCTGCGGCGCGAAGAAAGACGTTGGCAGCTGAAGAAAGACGACCCAGCCGCGTGAGTCCAACGGTTCCAAGGGCCTCGGGGCCCTTGGCCGGCGGAGCCTTATCTTCCCTAACGCCCATCCCACCTACTTCGCCCGAGGATCCAGCGCGTCCCGCAATCCATCGCCCACAAGATTGAAGCTCAGCACTGCAAGAAAGATCGCCGCCCCCGGGAACACCGCGAGCCAGGGCGCCTGGGTGAGGAAGCGTTGTGCCGAGTTCAGCATGCTGCCCCAGGAGGGGGCGGGCGGTTGCTGGCCGAGGCCGAGGAAGGACAGCGAGGCTTCGGCGATGATCGCGCCGGCGACCGCGAGCGTGATCTGGACCATCACGGGGGGGACGATGTTGGGCAGGATGTGGCGGAAGGCGACGCGCCAGGCGGGGTTGCCGAGCGCGCGGGCGGCTTCGACGTATTCGTTGGTGGCGGCGTCGAGCGTGGCGCCGCGGGAGATGCGCACGAACACGGGGGCGGCGGTGACGCCGATGGCGATCATCGCGTTCTGCAGGCTCGGCCCGAGGAAGGCGGCGAGCGCGATGGCGAGGATGAGGAAGGGGCAGGCGAGCATGGCGTCGACGGCGCGGCCGATAATGGTGTCGGCCCAGCCGCCGGCGAACCCGGCGAGCAGGCCGATAGGCACGCCGATGCCGGCGGCGATAGTGACGGAAATCACGCCTGCGCTCATCGAGGCCCGCGCGCCGAAGATGATACGGCTCAGCACGTCGCGGCCGTTTTCGTCGGTGCCCATCCAGTGCTCCCAGGACGGCGCCTTGCGAATAAGTGTCCAGCTGGTCTTGATCGGATCGAAGGGAGCGATCCACGGCGCGAAGGCGGCGACGATGATAAACACGGCGACGACGACGAGCGCGACGACGGCCGCGGGACGGCGGCGAAACCGCAGCCAAGCCAGGTGCGCGGGGCTGAGCGAGACGACAGCGGCTGGCGCCGGCACGGCGGGGGCGGTGGTGGCACTCATGCGTTGCGCAGCCTCGGGTTGATGAGAACGTAGAGCACGTCAGCCAGAAGATTGAGCGAGACGTAGACGGTGGCGGTCACCAGCACGACGCCCTGCACGACTGGGTAGTCGCGGTTGAACACCGCGTCCACGATCAGCTTGCCGAACCCGGGCACGGAGAACACCTGCTCCGTCAGCACCGCGCCCGAGAACAGCGTGCCAAGCTCAAGCGCGCCGAGGGTCACGACGGGCACGAGCGCGTTGCGCAGCGCGTGGCGCAGCACGACGGTCCATTCCAGAAGCCCCTTGGCCCGCGCGGTGCGGACGTAGTCCTGTTCGAGCGCGGTCAGCATGGCGCTGCGGGTATGGCGCATCAGCACCGCCGAGAGCGCGTTGCCGAGCACGAAGGCCGGCATGATCGTCGTCGCCAGCGACTGCCGCCAGTCCTCCGACAGCGGCACATAACCCGACGGCGGCAGCCAGCCGAGATGCACGGAGATCAGCAGGATCAGCATGATCCCAAGCCAGAAATTCGGCGTCGACAGGCCGGCGAGGCCGATGCCGTTGGCGAGATAGTCCCAGAAGGAGTTCTTCTTGACCGCCGAGAGAATGCCCATCGGCACGCCGATGGAGAGCGCGATCAGGAAGGCCATAGAACCGAGCTGCAGCGTCACCGGCAGCTTCTGCGCGATCAGCTGGATGACGGGCTGGCGGATGCGCCAGGAGAAGCCGAGATCGCCCGTGAGAACGTTGCCGATCCAATGAAAATACTGAATCGGCAACGGCCGGTCGAGCCACAATTCGGCCCGGATCTGCGCCAGCACCTGCGGATCGCGCTCCTCCCCGGCCAGCACCAGCGCCGGATCGCCGGGCATCAGCTGCTGTAGGCAGAAGACATAGACGCTGACCAGCAGCAACGTCGGGATCACCTGCAGGATGCGGGTGCCGAGGTGTCCCTTCATGCGTGTGTTCCCTGAGCGCTGATCACTTGGAGAGGGTGATGCCCTGGGGGCGGATGATGCCGTCGGCGACGGGCACGTAGCCGTCGAGCTTCGTGCTCATGCTGGTGATCCACTTGTTGATGTAGAGATACATCAGTGGCAGGTCGGTGACGTTCGCCTGCGCCACCTTCGCATAGAGCGCGCGCCGGGCGGCAACGTCGGAGACCGCGCGCGCCTCGTCGAGCCAGCCGTCGACGTCCTTGTTGCTGTAGCCTGCAACGTTCAGCGGCGCGCCGGTGTGCATGAAGTTGTAGAGGTTGCCATCGGCATCCGCCCTGCCGGACCAGCCGATCAGGTGGGCCGAGAAATCGCCGCGGTCATCGGCGTCCAGCGAGGCGGCAAATTCCATCGCCCGCACCTTCACATCGAACCCCGCCTCGGCCGCCATCGACTGCATCACCTCGCCTTCCTGCTGCTGGGTGGCGGAGTTGGTGACGGTGAGGTCGACCACCACCGGCAGCTTGACGCCGGCCTGCGCCAGCAGCGCCTTCGCCTTCGCCACATCGCGCGGCGGCACCTTCACATCCGGCGCATAGAATGGGCTCGCCTCCGGCACCGCCTGCACGGCGGGGGTGAACATGCCGTTGTAGATCACCTGCACCAGCGCCGTGCGGTCGATCGCCAGCGAGAAAGCCTGGCGCACCAGCGCCGACTGGCCGACTGGAGTCTTGGCGCGATCGCCATGGCCGACATTGAAGGTGATGCCCTGGTAGCCGAGCCCGTCATAGGTGACGAGCTTCAGCTTGCTGTCCTTCTTGATCGCATCGACGTCGGTCGGCGCCATGCGCTCGGCCATGTCGAGCGCGCCGGCCTGCAGGTTCGCCAGGCGCACGGAGGGATCGACGACCGTGCGATAAACGATGCGCCCGAGCTTGATCGAGGCCGCGTTCCAGTAGCCATCGAAACGCTCGACGGTGATGTGATCCTGCGCCACCCGCTCGACGAACTTGAACGGCCCGGCGCACACCGGCTTCAGCGAGAAATCCTTCCCCGCCGCCTCCGCCGCCTTGGGCGAAACGATCATGCCGGCGCGGTCGGTCAGCGTGGCAAGGAACGGCGAGGTCGGCGTCTTCAGGATCATCCGCACCGTCAGCGGGTCCACCACCTCGACGCGATCGAGCGTCGAGATCTCGCCGCGCCGGGCGCTGCCCTGCATGGTCAGATGCCGCTCCATGCTGAACTTCACCGCCGCCGCGTCTACCGGCGTGCCGTCATGGAAGGTCATGTTCGGCCGCAGCTTGAACACCAGCGTCTTGCTGTCGGTCCACTCGTAGCCGGCGGCGAGCTGCGGCACGACGCCGAGCTTGGCGTCGATGTCAACCAACTTGTCGCACAGGCTGGCGAACACGATGCGGCCGACGAAGGAGCGACCGAGGGTGGGATCGAGCGCATCGGCGTCGTCGGCGAGACCGATGCGCAGCGTGGGGAAATCCTGCGCCTGGGCGACAAGCGGAAGGGCGGCGAGCAGCGCGGCGGAGGCTGCGAAAAGAGTGCGGCGCATAGGTAGGGTCCCCTGACGTTAAGCTTTGGTGACAGTAGATGCCGCTGCCCGGCGCGGACGGCAAGAGCAGTGCGGCGGGATAAGCAAGAAACGGGCCGGTCAGGCGGAACGCGCGGCGTCGGCCCGGGCGATGGCGGCGTCGATCTCGGCGCGGTCGTAGATCCCGGCTGGGCTGTCGCGGCCGGCCAGGAAGGTGCGGAAGATCGCATAGCGCTCGCGGCTGACGGCGAGCAGGCGGCGCAGTTCGGCGAGCGGATCGGGATGGTCGTCGGTGCGGATGTCGAGGTCGGGATAGGGATCGTTGGTGCAGATCTTCAAAGCCGCCGACTGTTTTCCCCGTTTGTCGCCGCCCGCCGCCTCCCCCGCCTCGAGCGCGGTCAGCAGCCGCTCGGCCATCGAACCGGTGCTCGCCTTCCAGGCCGCCAGCGTATGCGCAACCACGTCGGGCCCCGCCAACATGTTCCCAGCCACCGACACATCGTGCCCGGCGAGATGGCCGGCCCAGGTCACGCAGGCGTTGCCCGTGTGCTGCGCCATCCGCCCTTGTGCATCGAGAATGTGCAACTGCCGCTGATCACGCCCCTCATCGGCCGCCAGCAGCGCCGCGGCCACCTGCGCCGGCGGCTCGTGCGCGCGCAGCCGCGGCATGCCGTGCACCGCGTACATCGGGTTGATCAGCGCCTGCGTCGCCAGCGCCCCCACGCCGCCCTCGACGTGAATGCAGATGGCGCCGACGGCGAAAAACCGGGTGGCGACCGCGGCGCCGAGCGCGCCGGTTGCGGGATCGCGAACGAGGATGGACCATGTCATGCGCGGATGTGAGCCGGTTCGCGCGCCGGCGACAAGCCCCAGGGAAAATCGATGCGCGCCGCCGTGCCCGTTGCCACCGATATCGTCCTGCTCGGCGCCGGCCACGCCCACGCCGAAGTGCTGCGCCAGGCCGCCATGCGGCCGGTGCCGGGCGTGCGCATCACCCTGATCGCCCGCGAGGCGCTCACCCCGTACTCCGGCATGCTCCCCGCCCTGATCCGCGGCGAATGCAGCCTCGACGACGCCCATCTCGACTGCGCCCGCCTCGCCGCCGCCGCCGGCGCCCGCCTGATCCTCGCCGAAGCCACCGGCCTCGACCTCGCCGCCCGCCGCGTCCACGTCTCCGGCCGACCCGCCCTCTCCTACGACCTGCTCTCCATCGACGTCGGCGGCCAGCCATCCATGCCCGCCACCGGCGGCGTCCCCGTCAAACCGATCGGCCGCTTCCTCGCGCACCTGGCCGACCTCGAATCGCGCCTCCCCCCCGACGCCCGCATCGCCGTCATCGGCGGCGGCGCCAGCGGCGCCGAACTCGCCATCGCCCTCGCCCACCGCCTCCGCGGCCGCGCCCGCCTCACCCT
>Ga0164297_10003822_pt1 | contig 13817 bp, 25 predicted proteins | sample GEODES058metaG_FD_113539 | JGI IMG/M metagenome (GOLD analysis project Ga0164297, IMG submission 113539) | Dystrophic lake water microbial communities from Trout Bog Lake, Wisconsin, USA - GEODES058 metaG | ecosystem: Environmental > Aquatic > Freshwater > Lake | place: USA: Trout Bog Lake... | reverse complement strand
CCCAATTTGAACCAGTTTGTCATAATGCTTTCTTTCGTCTTTAGTCATAATGTAATTAGATCATTAATTGAATTGATTTGATTTAAAAGATTATTAGGAATTTCATATAGATCAGCTTTAGTTTTAAAAGAAGTGCCATCAGAGCGTGTTCTTTCCATTCCTAATGGATAAAAATTTGCTTTTTCTGCAAATTTATCTTTATCAATCCATCCGCATATAGTTAAATTCATCTTAATTTTGTTTAAACTGCAAAATATATAACGATCAACTTTGTAATTTATTTGATGCCTAATAAGATTGTTTACATAGTAATCTTCCGGATCAACAGTTCTGCCCATTGTTTTAACATCATAGGTTTTGCCATTAAATGTAAAATCAATGCCTTTATCAAATCCATCAGCTTCCATTAATGCTAAACCAAGCAAATCCATAACCATGCATTGACCAACTATACCTCGCAACTGTTCGGATTGGTTTCCATCAGCTATACCACGCTGACCAAAATTATTATTTTTTAATAAACCACGACAGTAATAAACTATATTTTGATCTAATGGAATGGTGATCATTCGCCAGACCATCCAAATTGTGCAAAATACGCTTCAATTTGCGTCATATAATCTGCCATTTCAGAAACAGTTAAATCAGTTGTGCTTTTAGTGTGTTGAATAGTTTTACCATGAATGGTTATATCGGATGTAAGAAACATAGCACCGCACAAATAATGTATTTCCATGCTTGAATACCCAAGAAAATCACCGACAGACTTATAAAGATAACCCCAAAGCCGCTTGTTTTGATCTTTAGAACGGACATCATTTGATTTAATTGTAATCAGTAATAGTTGATTTTTTTCTAGTAACCGATTTAATTCCAGTATCAGCGTTGGCATTGATTGTTTCGATAAGTGAAATTGCATAATCTTTAGCTTCCTTTGATGTCTTATATATTTGAACGAGCTTTCCTTGATTCCAAACAACAAACTTTTCAGTATCCATTACTTTTGCTTTTGTAACATTGATTTGACCACATTCAATAGCCCATTCGCTTATCTTTTTCCATCTTATATTCATCATATTATGTCCCAAATGCCATTAAAAAATCCATTTTATCAAACCTGTAAATATTTACTTTTCTTTTACTTGTTTCTTTCCATGTATTTTTATGGCTTATTCCATGTCTATCAGCAATTTTTATCCATCCCATAGCTTTCCAAAATATATTGCTTTCTAAATCTTCAGCACATCCGCATTGCCATCTAAAAGTAAAATTTCTTTCGCCTTCTTCAATTACTCTATCTAAAAGTAATTTACCTCTTAACAATTTTCTAGCATCAGTTTGAATACATATTTGAGCAATTTTTCCAATTCTCATATTTTGCTGAATTAAACCAAAACTACATAAACAAAATCCAACCAAATCATTATTGCATTTAATAACAAATAATTTGTCATTACAAACATTGCTCCATCTTTTTCCAGTTTTAATTCCAGTAATAGCAGATTCATAAGCCATTTTAGGAATAAAACCTAAAGCATTGCTTTCTTTTTTGCTTAAATTTACTATGTAAGGGATATCTTCTAATTTAGCAAATTCAACAATACCTAAATCTTCTTCGACTATCATTTAGCCCTTATTGCTTCCTTTGCAAACTTTAAAGATATAGCTGGATAGTTTTTAGGATTAGCAATAATGCGTTTTGCCCACGCTCTCATATCTTTTGGTTTATTAGTTTGTTGTTCAGCCATGAATTTAAGAACCTCATGCGAATACTGATGATTTTGTTGTTTTGTTAATGTGGGAGCTTTTAATTGAACAAACTCTATTGGCTTTTCCCGGCAGAGTTGCAAAATATCAAAAATACTGGGAAAGAATTTATTGTTATCAACCCATTTATCAAATGCTTTAGTTACTACATGAAATTCAAACTTTTCTAGCTTATTGAACCAAATTCTTAAAGTATCAATATCGAGTTGTGGTTTTTGATATAAAGCTGAAATAGTATCCATGACTTGCTTAAATGCTATTTTGTCTTGTGGTGTCATTCTAGTTCCTTAAAATAATGGTTCATCCTTAATTAAATCAAATACATTAATCTTTGGCACATCAAGTTTTTTAATCTTATGATCTGGCTTATTCAAAACATAAAACATGGCTTCATGCTTTGTCATAAATTTTCTTATCGAATCACCAAAGTCATCAATAACTAAATATCTAAATGTATTCATCTTATAAATAATAAATCAATTAGAGTATAAATTCCTATAAATAAACCAATAATTCCACCTATTTTAAGAAAATCAATAATGGCTTCAATTAATTTAGTCATTTAAAGAATCCTCTATGAGATAAAAAAGAACCATGCCTAAAACTAATAATATAACAAACCATAGCAATAAGCCAACCAATTTATAAACCCACCACAAATTTAGATGAATCATACTTTTTTACTCCATCAATATGTTTAATATTGCCAGCCACAAGTTCTGTAATCGTTAAATTATGTTTTTTAGTTTTTAAATCATTAAGCCAATCTAATTTAGGTTCAGTCCATGACATAATTTTCCAAACAACATTTCCTTGATAATCTGTTTCCTCTAGCAAATATCCTAAAATTTTATTTTCCATATTATTTTCTCTTTTTAGTAGGTTTATGTTTTGTAGGTTTGTGCTTTAAAGATTTCATAGGTAAATTTGGATGCACCAAAGTTTCCAATCCAGCTTTAGCTTTTTTGTGTTTTATCGCATTAGCTTTGTGAACTTTTAAATGCGAGTTGATGCTCATACTTTACCCCCAGACAAAACTGTTGCGCTCATTAAACGATTAGTTGTTTCGTTAAATGTTAATCTTAAATTAGGAATTGCTCTTTTAGGCGGAAATTTGCCATTGGTCAATGTCATTAAACATTTACCTTCTATGGTTAAGTAAACTCTGTATTCTTTTACAAAATCCGATTCTTTCATAGCACCATTTGTTTTAGCCACTTCGGAAACATTAAGTGTCCCATTTAATTGTTTCACCCATGTTTCCAAATTTGGCATTGTATTTTGTGTTGTCATATCTTTTCCTAGTCTTGTTAATAAAAAATGTGATTTCCTAAAGCCAATTTAATTTCTTTGCCTTTAATCCAGTAAGGTTTAATCTTTCTGGTATGAAACCATTTTGCACCTCTTGTTGGATCATCAATTTTACCTTCGAGAATAGCTTTCGCTATAGGTTCAAGATATTTATATTGATGTTCCTCTGGCATACCTATCTTGCTTAAAAACTCATATTGTTTGTCTTGTTGCATAATTTTACAAATATCTTTGGGATAATGTGGATCGGCTTTTCTGTTGATTGCAGTATAAGCAACTGCAACTCTACTTAAATCCGATGGTTCACCTCTTGCTTCTCCAAACATAATTGCTGATAAACACATAAGTTCATTTAACATCTAAACTCCTAGAATGTTAATCTTTCAGGCGGTTCATCTTCCCAGCGATGTTGATTCAAATAGGTCGCTGGATTAGGTATGAACTGCCCACCCTTCTCAAACCATTGCTTACTTTGTTTTTGCCAAGCTAATGCTTTAAGAACATCTTGTAAATTAGGTCTTATCTTATTCCAAGATTTTCTTGCGGCTTCTTTTCCGATTTTTCTAGGAAACTCTGCCCAGAATGAATCGAAATCGGTGTATATATCTATATGGTTATTAGTTATTAGTTCTTTGTTATAGTTATTAGTTGGTTGAACATCCGTTGAACGCCTGTTGGAATTAGCTCTCTTTTCGGCACTTGCACGACCAGCTTTAGATGCTAAATCTATTCTATCGTGGTAAAACTTAATTTCGTCATCAGCTCGTCTTTGAATAAAACCAACTTCAGTTTTAATAAAGAAATCGTTAAGCACATTTTGAATAGCAATCTTCTCATCTTCTGTCCTCGCTGAAAGTAATCTAAAAATTTTGTCCACTTCAAGTGGTAGCGGTTGTTCGTTTAGGTAATATTGATCTAATAATTGATGGTAGCAACCATGTTCCAATAATGTTAAATGTCCTGTATCAGCCCTGTAGTCTGATATGTTGTGGGGATAGTAATGCATTTAGTTCCTCGTGTAGTTTTCTTATCGTTTCCAACTATAAATCCAAATTTATGTTTCTTGCAAGTATTTTTTTATAATTTCAACACCTTCCTCAAATCCATAAGCCACTTTTGCTTCATAACCCATTGATTCTGCTAAATTAAGGAAGTCAATCTGATTTTGTTGTAATTTACCAACATCTGTTTTCATTTCCAAAAAAAGACCATGCTTTCCAGAAGCCGTAGGAATCATTAAAAATAAATCTGATACCCCAGCAGTAACACCTTCAGCTTTGAGCTTTATAGCCGTTCCTATGTGCCTTGCGCCGCCATTTGGGATGGCAAATAGGCATTTAGCCATATAAGGATATTGAAGCCTAAACCATTTTACTAGCAAAGACTGTGCCAAGTGTTCATTATTACGCATAAAAAAAGTTTTACATGAATAGAATATTGGAGTATATTCCGTTTTGCAGTATTTATAAACGGAAACGAAAGGAAAAGACATGACAAGACAAACTAAACAATTATGTATCTTTACAATCGCTTTATGGGCTTATTTTGCCCTCTGGCTCTATGTTTTATATCCTATGTTAGACAATTGGTTAAAGGTGGTGTAATATGCCGTTAAATCAATTACATACGGATGTCAATATGGCAAACGATAATATTCCAGTTGAAAATAAAATTCATATTCAGGCATTACATCAGCCTGATCCTGATTTTTTTGATGATTCAGATGAAATCAAGAATATTCTTGAGCTTATCGAATACTATCTAACTTTCCAAATTAAAAACTTCGGTGAGTTGTATTCTGATTTTCAAGGTGATTGTGTTTTATTAAATAAAATTCACATGATCATGTTTGATGCAGAAGATAACAAAGAAGGTCGTATTAGAGATGAAGTTAATAAAGTTATCTCTGAAATGGCTTATCATGTTTACACCAAGCATGAAACAAGTAGATGGGCTAAAGCCATTTATGATGCTACAATAGAAAATATTATTTAACTCTACAGGAAACTACAAGACATGATAACTTCAGAATCAATCAAGCAAATCTCGCCAGCACTTTTACAAGCTCAAAAAGACATTACATTTGCAACTAAAGAATCTACCAATCCACATTTTCGGAGCAAATATGCATCATTATCATCAGTTATTGATGCTATTAAACCAGCTCTTAATAATGCTGGAATTGTATTTTTACAGTTTGTTAGCCCTAGTGATGATGAAAGATTAAATCTTACAACTCGCCTTATTCATACTTCTGGTGAATTTATAGAAGATACTGCAACTTGCCCATTAGCTAAACAAGATGCACAAGGATTTGGTTCAGCTTTAACTTATCTACGCCGCTATACATTAGCTACAATTATTGGTCTTTATCAAGATGATGACGATGGTCAAACCGCATCTTTAAAAGCTGATGATTTTATTAAACGCATATCTACATCTCAATCTTTAGCAGAATTAGAAAAGAATTATCTAGCAGTTCTTAATGAAGTTAAGAATGACAAGCTATTAACTCAAATGGTTATTAAAGAAAAAGACAAGATGAAGGAAAAGCTCAATGTTACTAAATAACTTCTACGGCATAGACTTTAAAGTAAGTCCTTATGAACTTATGGATTTAACAATTAGAGCTATGAAAGTAAAACAAATAAAACAAGAGTTTAAAAAAAGGAAACTAGGATATGTCAAACTTAAACACAGAAGTAAATAATATCGAGCAAGGTTCGGATGCTTGGTTTTTATTAAAATTAGGAAAAGTGTCTGGTAGTCGTTTTTCAGACTTGCTTACCGAAGGTCGATCCGGTAATGAATCATTAACTCGTAAAAAATATAAAAACGAACTCATACGAGAGCGTTTAACAGGCAAACGCATCCAATCCTATAAAACACCATTAATGGCTCGTGGAATCGAGTTAGAACCGCTTGCAAGGGCTTTCTATGAGCATAAATATCAAGTAATGGTAGAACAAATAGCTTTTGTAGATCATCCTACAATTCCTATGGCTGGTTGTAGTCCAGATGGTCTTGTTGGAACTGATGGTTTACTTGAAATTAAGTGTCCAAGCCCAGAAAATCATTTAGGGCATCTTCTCGAAAATGGTAAAGATTTAATTAAAACTTATTACGATCAAGTCCAATGGCAGTTGGTATGCACTCAACGCCAATGGTGTGATCTAGTGTCATTTGATCCTGAAATGCCGGATCATTTAAAGATGTTTGCAACACGAATCTTGGTTGATCAAGATTGGAAACAAAAAGCTGAAAGTGCGGTGATCGCATTTAATAGCGAAATTGATATGATATTAACTCAACTAAAGGAACTAACAAATGGCAATAACTCATGATTTAATCGCTAAATCTGGCGAGTATCAAAAAGATGGTGAAACAAAAGCAAGATGGACAAAAGTTGGTGTAGCTATGACTAATAAATCTGGCGGAACTGCTTTATTAATTGAACAACTCCCAGTTAATTTTGATGGCTGGATTCAAATGCGTGATCCATTACCACCTAAAAATGGAGCTGGAACAGATCATAGTTCTGGAGCTGGTGATTCAATCCCATTTTAATGATTTTACTGATGTTAATATGTTTACAAAATGACAAAATACATACATATACATAATGTTATGTATATATTTTAAGGAAATATAACTATGTGGACTACACCATTAGCAACTGAAATGAGATTTGGTTTTGAAGTAACTATGTATATAATGAACAAGTAAACCAGTTTGTCAAACTACCATCAAAGGATATAGTAAGTTGGGATTTTTGTAGTTTTCACACCAACATGAAATAACTATCAAATTTGGACTTGTTTATGTAGGATAAAGGGGAGCTTAATTGCTCCCTTTTTTTGTGTAATATATATCACTTTTTTTGATTTAATTATTAAAGTTTCATGCAAATTGTTTTCATTCTTTGTATATAAATCAATGACTTGAGTGAAAACGGATGTAAAATATACTTTACATTATTTAATATAATGCTCACCAGTCGATCCATTCTGACCAATGATGTCAATTCTATCTTCATTCCAACTATTAGATTCATCATCCGAATCATAATATCTATCTTCATATAATTTATTATTTTTATTGCCCCAGATTCGTTCATAATTCTCATCATAAAGTTTCTTTTGTTTGAGCTTGTTAGTCGAACCCTTACCAGCTTCATTATATTTACTTGCCATAATTTTCCTTTACCCATTCAGCAAATTTAATTAATTCATCTTTGTTAGCGGTGCATTTCATATTATTAGCTTTAAAAGACATAATTTGAATATTACCCTTAATGTAGCCTTTTGTATTATCTATTCGATCAAGACTAGGGCTTAAATCTCTATTTCCATCTATGGTAGTTTTTAAAGGAATACCCAGAACTGGGCATATTTCAGGAATGACTATATCTGACAACTCTATATTAAATTCAATGCCTTTTGCTTTTGCTCTATGCTTTGCCAATTGAAAAATATCTTTTTCTCGATTGTTAGCTTTCCAATCTCTTAAATAATCATTTCTTTTCTTTTTATCTTTTACTGGCATTTTAAAATTATTTTTTGTTTTTAAACCAGTCGTAAATTTTTAAAAGATAATATATAACTGAAAACAAGGCGGCAATGGATGGAAGTATTTTTGCCAGAGTGCCAATAACTGTAGCGAATGAAGCCCAGTCCAGCATATGTTTTGTATGCTCATTAAATTCGTTTATTGCTTTTAACATCTTTGAACTTTCTACTAATTAATAATATTAGGCGCAATGCCAATATAAAAAGGATTATCAGAGTATATATACAACATAGAACCATCAGATAGTAAAATAGCCAAATTACTGTCGCTATCATCAGGATCGGTTGAAACGCTTTTGATTGTTTTATTTTGTAGAAAAGAGAATATTTCTTCATGGGTTATAGCCATTTTATTACTTCATCAGGAGTAACAAATTTAGTTGCATCATATTCAACATAATCCCACCATAAAAATTGGTTTTCCGCTAAATTTTTTCTGTCTTTTAGCAAATTAATATTTTCTGGATGTCCAAATATTAATGGATCGGAAACTGACCATAATACAATGCCTTGTTTTTTTTGATCCCATGCAAGATGCTGGAAAAAGCTATCGCATCCAATCCAGATTCTACATTCAGATATTAATTTTTTCAACTCACTTAATGATAAATTTTTTCTAAAGTCTGGAACTAATGCGTTCTCACCATTAATACCTACTTGAACAATATCTTCTTTAATCAATGGTATAAGATTATTCCAGTATCCATAATTCTTTGGATTTACTTTTCCATTATGTAATTTTTGTGCAAATGGCGAAATTATTATCATATATATAACTTTCTATAAGCATTTTCTAGGCTATCAGTCCACTTCCAATCGCACATTTTTTTATAAATATTGTATTGACTTATATCGCCAAACAATGATTTAGCTTCTGAAATTGATCTGCCCGGAACAATATCTGGAAAGCAAGTAAAGACTTCTGCATTTGTAATGTCTTGGATTACATGACTAAATACAATATGATCGCCCATGCCACCTTCAAGAACCACAATTTTTTTATCTTTATAATTCAATATGTTTCTAAATATCATCTCATCATGTTCATAAAGTTGTGTATTTGATTCGGCTCTTATTCCACCATCAGGATTTTTAAGATGCCAAATTGTTGCATTAGGCACAACTAAAAGTTTATAGCCTTTTCTAAATAACCCATAAGTAAATAAAGTTTCTTCTCTATGTGCAACTCTGGATAGTCCTAAATTGTAATCATGAATACCAGCTCTATATAAAAAAGAACAATGTAAATGCTCAACTTCTTTAACATCTTTAATCGTAGTCCATTGAATGTTTGGCTCTTTATCAATATCTTCTATTTTGCCAGTTGATAACATAGTCATTGGGTTATGTGGCGGCGTTAATATTTCACCACCAACTGCACCTACATTATCATTCATATATGACAATAGTGTTTCTAAAACATTAGGTTCTGGAATCGCATCATCATCTACACGCCATACAAAATCATAGCCCATCATATTAGCTATTTGATGGTTATGGTGCTGACCTTTTTTAGCCGCAAATTGCCATTCCCATTTAATGCCTTTTATATCTAATCTTTGGAAATAGTATTTATAGAATAAGACTTCTCGCATATCTTCTGTTTGATCATTGTCATCAAAGATAATAAGTTTGTCTGGTTTTTTGGTTTGATTTATGATTGCTTCTAGGACTACTGGCAAAGTCGTATGATAACGACCACGAGTTGATATTGAACATAAAATGCTACTCATTATCCCACCTCATAATCATAAGGTTAAATCTATTACCTTCATTAATTGAAGCTGGAGTTTTTGATATAAAACCACCCTCATCAATGTATTCAAATTTAAATCCGGGAAAGTTTATTTCGGATAAGCCATGAAGTTTATGATGTTCACCCCAAAAGCCTTTGGGTTCATTATATGGAGTTGTGAGAAGTAATCGTTTGCAATGTTGTTTTAATTTTTGAGCTATTTCAAGACCATTATCTATATGTTCAATAAACTCAAAAGCAATAATAGTGTCGTATTGATCTAAAGGATAGGTATTTATATCAGATTGAACAAAAGATGCGTTTAAACCCCATTCCTGTTCGTTTGCGACATTAATTATTATAGGATCGTAGTCCAACCCTAAATATTCAATATCATTTGGTAAGAATTGAACGCCATAACCATTGGAACATCCAATTTCAAGAATTTTTTTACCTAATAGATTTCGATTAGCCCAAAGATAACGAGAAGTTTCTCTAGGAAAGACTGGATCGCCTTTTAGAAAAACTGCTCGCTCATAATTATTAGTAAGTAAATATCTATAATGGTTTGGATCATGCTCTTTAGCATAAGCCAACTCTAATCTTTTCTTATCCATTCTTATCCTTTATTAATGTGGATATACTGCCGTTACTGATTGTCCAGCCGATAATGCAACTGCAAATACAATTGAAGTTCCTGATGTAACTGTAACATCAGTTCCATTTAACATTCTTACACCTTGTAAAAATACTTCTATATTACCAGAAGTATAACTTAAAGATGTTGAAAATGTTGTTTGAGAAGCAGTTGAAGTAAATGAATCATAAGTCATTACTTTAGCCGCAGTTCCACTATAACCAGAGTATCCAGAATAGCCTGAAATTCCTGATCCTGAATAGCCTGAATATCCACTTATACCAGAGCCGGAATAACCAGAATAACCAGATATACCTGATGCGCCATTTGTGCCATTCGTGCCTGAAATTCCTGAATAGCCACTATAACCGGATGTTCCTACTGCACCAGAGTAACCACTATATCCGCTAATTCCTGAACCAGAGTAACCTGAATAACCACTAATACCACTTCCACTATATATAGAATAACCTGATGTTCCTACTGCGCCAGAATATCCGCTATAGCAAGATATGCCAGATGCACCTACCGCACCAGAATAGCCAGAACACCCTGACACTACTAATCCTCTATATCCAGAATAACCGCTAATGCCAGAGCCACTATAACCTGATATGCCAGAATAGCCTGATATACCTGAATAACCAGAATATCCACTATATCCTGATTGACCATACATGACTTGAGAAGCAGTAACAATAACACCCGGAGTTACAGGAACAGTTGGTCCTGTTTGTGCTGAAGTTGTAGCAATTGATATTGTTGTTGAAGATACTGCATAAGCTAATTGTAAATAATCACCAGCCGCAACTGTTAATACATAATTTACTGCGGCAATTAAAGCTCCAGAACCACCATGTGAAGTTCCCGGCACATTATATATTGAATTACTATCAGCAACATCTGATCCATTTTTTCTTAACCATACATCAACATTATCGCCATTAGCATCACTATTAGCAAATTGAATTGAATATTGAATATTATATGTTCCAGCATAAGCAAAAGTAATTCTATTGCCTGAAGTGATTGATACGCCATTATCTTCAAATGTTGATCCAATATTGACTACATAAGCAACTGTTGTGCTTGATGCAGTTTGATTAGTTGTGTCATAAAATGAACCATAATAACCTAAAGCTCCACCAGCTCCAGTAGCTCCAGTTGCACCAGAATATCCTGAATAACCTGATGTGCCTTGTGCGCCACTATAACCGCTATAACCAGATGTGCCAGAACCGGAGTAACCAGAATAGCCTGAAATACCAGAACCAGAGTAACCAGAATAACCACTAATACCAGAACCAGAAAATCCGCTATAACCACTAATTCCACTAAAGCCACTATAACCAGATATACCTGAACCGGAATAACCGGAGTATCCACTTATGCCTGAACCTGAAAAGCCAGAGTAACCAGAATATCCAGAAAATCCGCTACCAGAAAATCCACTATATCCGCTTATACCACTATAACCTGATGCTCCATTAATTCCTGAATAACCACTATAACCAGATATGCCACTACCAGAAAATCCAGAGTAACCTGAATATCCGCTTATGCCGCTTCCTGAAAAGCCTGAATATCCAGAGTAGCCAGATATGCCACTTCCTGAATAGCCACTATATCCTGATATTCCGCTTGCACCATTTGTGCCGTTTGTGCCACTATAACCAGAATAGCCACTAATGCCTGATGCGCCAACTTGTCCACTATAACCACTCCATCCTGAAAATCCACTAATACCAGATGCGCCTATTGCGCCTGAATATCCGCTATAACCACTTATACCTGAATCACCAGAAAATCCACTAATGCCTGAATATCCACTATATCCAGATATTCCAGAAAAACCACTAATTCCACTAAAGCCTGATTGACCATCAATACCACTATAACCAGATATGCCACTAAATCCACTAAATCCAGATATGCCTGAATACCCGCTAAAACCTGATAAACCACTTGCACCTGATGGTCCTACAATTTGACCTACATTAACCCAAGATGAACCTTCCCATACATAAAGATCACCATTAGATGAAACTATGTATGCATCATTTTGACTTCCTGTTGATGGTAAATCTGCTGGAGTTGCAACTGTGCCAATAATATTAATTGATGTGCCTTGCTGACCACTAAAGCCAGAAAAACCAGAATAGCCAGATATTCCGCTATCACCGCTATATCCGCTATATCCGCTAATGCCTGACCAACCAGATATTCCTGAATCACCAGAAAATCCTGAAATTCCTGAAAAACCAGAGTAACCAGATTCACCAGAAAATCCTGACCAACCTGAAATACCACTATATCCTGAAAATCCTGATATACCAGACCAACCACTTATGCCACTATCACCACTAAATCCTGAAATACCGCTAAATCCTGAAATACCGCTAAAGCCAGATGTGCCGCTATCACCAGAATAACCTGAAATTCCAGAAAAGCCACTATAACCAGATACACCTGAACCACTATATCCTGAATAGCCACTTATTCCTGAAAATCCGCTATATCCGCTAATTCCTGAATATCCAGATATGCCGCTAAAACCTGATATGCCGCTAAAGCCAGATGTGCCTTGTGCGCCAGAATATCCGCTTATGCCAGAATAGCCAGAATAGCCACTTACACCAGAACCGCTATATCCAGAGTATCCGCTAACGCCACTTCCGGAGTAGCCAGAATATCCAGAATATCCTGATTGACCGCTATAACCAGAAAATCCAAAGCCTGAATAACCGCTATAGCCTGAATAGCCAGAAAATCCTGATGGACCATATAAACCACGATCAAGAGTTACATCTAAAGTTTGATTTGGGATAACTTCAACATTAATATTATTTCCTTGAACAACATCAACTGAAGTTTGATTGACAGTTACGGCTATGTCTGTCGTAGCACCTTGTGTAATCGACAATGTAGCCATAATTAATTTACCACGCCATCAGAACGAACCAAGAATAGTAAAAAGATAATTGAATCTTGAGCTGGTGTTGATCCTGTTGCTGGGAAACTAATTTTAATTCGACCAGAGAATCCTACGCAGTCTTGAGCATTAATATCAAGTTCTGGATCGCTTGAAATAACATCCCAAGCTGATTCATCAATGACTAATGTAAATGTTCCAGCCGCATTATTTCGGTTTGTAATTGAAAGTGAAACTGGACTAGGTTGTGGATCAGAATAGTCTGCAATATCAAATGTAAGACCATAACGAGTATCTTGAATGTTAGTTACTGCTCGTCTTACAATTTGTGCATCTATGGTTACGCCAGTTAAATCAACTGGAGCGCCAGCAGATGCAAATGCTAAATTCCAAAAAGTTTTTTGATTATAAACAAGTTCACCAGCAATGATTTCATTATCAAAACCAGACACTTGTTGAAGTGTGTTTTTATTGAAGATAGCCATAATTTTTCCTTACAAGGTTAATGACGCAAGCATCTCTCTGACGCAATGCGAATGGTCTTATCTTATAGATGAATTATTTTACCATATTATTTAAAATATGGACCTACTAACCATGTTACTACTGTAAATCTTTTGCCCTTTGTTACTGGTTCTACACCATGCACCATAAATGATGGAAATATTATAACTGTTCCTTTTGCTTGTTTTGGATATATTTTTTTATGTCCATTTTGAATAAAAAATTTACCACCTTCAAAATCATCATTTAAAAATGCCAATGCAGTAAGTTTTCTTGTTTCATTGGTATGCTCATGAAATGTATCTACATGGGCTTCATATTTACCATTGACATCATACATTAAAAATTCAGTTTGATTTGAAT
>Ga0164297_10003821_pt1 | contig 13819 bp, 18 predicted proteins | sample GEODES058metaG_FD_113539 | JGI IMG/M metagenome (GOLD analysis project Ga0164297, IMG submission 113539) | Dystrophic lake water microbial communities from Trout Bog Lake, Wisconsin, USA - GEODES058 metaG | ecosystem: Environmental > Aquatic > Freshwater > Lake | place: USA: Trout Bog Lake... | reverse complement strand
CGCACTGAGTGTTTGACTGACGCCTGTGATGGAACTCAAAAAAGAAAGTCCACTGAATGGGGCAAACGTCACGTACACTTCAACGTCGGAACGACCGAGTGCACAAATCGGAATGGAAAGTTCGGGATTGTCATAGAAATAGTATGGCAGGTTCACGTAGTATGTTCGACCAGGGTCAAACACGTTCGAGACGTCTTGTTTGCCGGTTAAAAGTTTGAGACCGACTTGATTCTCGTATGGAATGTACAAGTCATTGTACAGTTCGATTTGCTCACCCGTGATGGATTGGACCAACTGACCACCGATTTTCAAGTCTGCTTGCTGAATAACATATGTTCCGATAGAGTCGACATAACTGTATGTCGGTGTCAAGTTACTCGCGAGCATTCCGATTGAAACCATCGTATTGCTCAATGCATATGTGGTGCTTCCAGCGACTGTCAAGAATGAAATTGTTGCAGTGGCCGGGTTCAAAGTTGTCGCACTGGCAATATAAAATGGAATCGAAAATGAATATGGCGGAAGCAAACCAATTCCAATTGTAAATGTAGATGTGAATGAAGTCACTCCGGACGTGACAGCAACCGAGACTGACTTTAACAGGTCAGAAGTGTAAAGAACAAACTGTGCCGAAAATAATCCTCCAATGAAAAACTGTATATTTTGAGATTGAGCACTGATTTGAGCTGTTCCACCCGTTTGTGTCCAACTTGAAGTACTGAAATTGATTGGTGAACTGAGTGTAAATTGACTTCCGGATGCACCGGACGGTGTAAACATGATACCGTTCTGGGGATATGATGCTGTTGGCGTCGGTGATGTATTTTGTATAAACTGAATGGATGATACATTCGACCCGACAATTGTATCACTGGCGACAGACCCTGCAAGATTTTGCATTGTAATGTCCATAAAGAATGGGGTGACTCCGATATCGCCCGAAAGAACAGTGACTGGTATAATAAAGTCCAAGCTTGGAAACCCATACTGTCCTTGGTAGGTTGTGTACGTGAATAATGAAGTTGGTGATCCTCCCCGAACACCTTTGCTCAACTGGATGCTCGTGAGTGTACTGTTTTGAAGAGCGAGACTTGTCGTGATCAAAAATGATCCATACTGGTTGAAATAAAATGAATTCGATGAAGGAATTAAAGTCAGTAACTGAGTTCCTCCACCGGGTTGACCATAGGAAGTGAAATTTTGAAGAGCAAGTTGAGTTCCAGTTGATATTGGAGAGTAATTCGTAAACACTTGATCGAGTGGAGTCACGGCGAGCCAAGATCCGGGTTGAATTGTTGCAGTTGTTGGGAGGAGACGTATATCGATGTACATGTACAAAGCAACAGGGACGTTTACAGGAATACAGAATGCAGCAGAAGGCTGCATAGACTGTGTAATCACGTGCTCGGTGATGAAAGTTCCAGTTCCTGGATGACCATCAGAGGATGAAAATCCATAGGCGATTGAATAGGTGGCATCAGAACCAGAAGTCAATATAGACCCACGAATACAGTACAAACCCGGATTGCTAAACACAATAGAACCCCCGGTTGAAACTGAACAAAATGTAGACCCACTGACTTGACTGATATAGGTAGATCGGTACGCGTTGAAGAAAACATAATTTGGGTTTGAATCTCCAGTACGTGTGAACATTTGAAATTGAAATGCAGTCGGAATAACTGCCGGAATAATCGCCTGTTGAACTTGCATGTAGAGACCAGCACGTGATGTCGCGTTTGGTAAACCATTACCTCGCGTCCATCCAGCTTGTTCAAGTGTGAAATCAGAAGTCGCCCGGCCATTCGTTGTTCGATGGAAACTGGATGTCGACCATACATAATTCAAATTTCCATCCGGGAACACATTGTCGAAATTTTTCGGGTCAAATCCCCAAAACAAAGCCTGGGCTGGTTCAACAGTCACGTTTGAGTACGCCGTGAATGAGAATTTATTTACGTTGGCGTCGTAGTACACATTGGTTGATAGGGTTCCGACAGATGGCTGACCGAATGGAGCTGTGTTGCTCAGCCATCCAAGATTCAAAGGGAAATTAGGTTGACATTGAAACATCGATTGTAAGTTTGATGAAAAATAGGTAATACCAGTTGTCGGAGCCCGAAAGAATTTTCCGTCGATTGTAATTTTGGGATAAAATCCAGATTCCGAAGCGACATTTGACCAACTCCAATCGTTGCCAGGGTTGTTCAGGGCTGGCATGTTAATTTTTAAAGTGAGACCTCGTATAATATCTCCTTTAAACGGGACACGGCAAATAGATTGACTTCCGAAATTCACTTGTGTTCCGTTGAAAGGAATTTCGTAGGCTTCAAGAACGAATGGAGTATTTCGCGAATACAACCCCTGAAAATAGGTGACACTGGGACTCCCAGTCAAAAATGCATCCTGTTGTCCGATTGCAGCCAACTGGATGTATCCAGCTGACATTCTACTAGATGTGAAGAAAATTCTGCGCTCAATTTAATCTCAAAATTTGAAACGCTACAACAGAGATGGCAAACATTCCTCTCAGGAAGTTTGACCCGTCAAAAATGAGAGACGACAAGGTTTGTGTCTTTATCGGAAAGCGTGGAACAGGCAAGTCAACTCTCGTCACGGACATTCTCTGGCACAAGAAACACGTTCCGACCGGAATTGCAATGTCCGGTACAGAAGATGGAAACGGACACTACAAACAATTCATTCCGGATCTCTTTGTGTACGGAGATTACAATCGTGAGGCTATTGAAAAAATTATGGAACGACAAAGAAAAATTGCGGCTCGTGTCGGAAAGGAACGTCTCCCACCCGTCTTTATCCTTATGGATGATTGTATGTATGACCGGGCATTCATGCGAGACACTGTGATGAGAAATCTGTTTATGAATGGCCGTCACTGGAACATCTTTTTCATGATGACGACACAGTACGTGATGGACATGACGCCTATGATCCGTTCAAACACAGACTATGTGTTTGTTCTTCGAGACAATGTCAAACAAAACAGAGAAAATCTGTACAAGTGTTTTTTCGGAATGTTCCCCAGTTATGATGTGTTTTCCCAGGTGATGGATGCATGCACTGAAAACTACGAGTGTCTTGTGTTGGACAATACGTGCAAAACAAATAGAATTCAGGACATGGTTTTCTGGTATAAAGCACCTATTCGTAAAAACTTTCGAGTCGGAAGTCAGCAGTTTTGGCAGTATCATCAAAAACACTACAATCCAAGATATCAAGCACAACAACCTCCTCAACAAGGCGGTGTTCGGCCAAAGGGTCAAACTGTCATTGTAAAAAAGACGCGTTGATATTAATTTTGAAAAAAATTGATTCAGAACAGGGATGATGAATTACGATCCGAATGCTGGAATTGAGATGTCCAAGGATATTTCAAGCGATGAAAAGAAGAAAGGTGTTCCCGAAGGTCTGTTGCCAAACCCAAGTGAAAAAAACATTGGTGAATCTCAAATGGCAGAGTTTGCATCGACACCCATCGAGGAGGTTATGCCCGGTCCTGGACAAATGATGCAAGATGAGATTCAGGGACCACCACGGATGGTTCAGTCCAAGAGACAGAATCGCGAGACGAGCGGCGGAGAGTCCAAATCTTCAAAGAATCCATTTGGACTGACGGATGACCAGTATCAGGCTGCACTGGCTGGTGTTGCCGCCATCATTGCATTTTCCAAACCAATCCAGGGCAAACTGTCTACGATGGTGCCCAAGTTTTTGAACGAGTCGGGTGACATGTCAGTCACTGGAATGATTGTGACTGCTCTTGTGGCTGCGATCGTCTTCTACATGGCTCGCAAGTACATCACTCCTTGACCTTTTCTCCACAGTATTGTTGCTCCCCAACCTTTTCATACACATCCAAGTGTTCGCAAATACCTCTCAGATCCTTGAAATTGTCCCAAAACTTTTGTGTATGATCGTACTCTTTGACAGTCAAATGTGCTAATTCGTGCAAAAAGACATACATTGCCGCCTTGATGTCATCTCCATCAAGACAAATGTAAATTTCGTACCCTTTGTTCACATTGGAACCGACGATGCCAGTCTTCTCGTCAGTTCCTGTGATGATGGCGCAGTGTTTCTTGATGAGGTCCCATCGCTCCTCGTGAGGAAGACCTGTTCTGACAATTTCGTACCGGCGCTTCAGTTCAGACAAGAGTGACGGTTGTTGAATTCTCAAAAGAATTGAGACATAAAACACAAGAAGAACAATCAGAATAATGTTCTTCATCTATATTTCACAAAGACAAATTTTGAATATATGTCTGACACGAGTCCGTTGGGCTTGTCAAGCATCGGCTCCCACAAAATCATTCGAAACCCTAATTGCATCATATCCGAAATGAACTTCTTCCCATCCAGAATTGGTTCAAGTTTGGGTCCATCCTTGTAGAACGGACCATCGACCAACTTGACGTTCAACCTGTCACCAACCTTTTCAAGAGTGTTGCCCAGTGCATCTCGAAATGTTCCAGACACTGGGATTAAATTTTCGATCCGTGACTTTTCTGGGACAATTCCAACCAATCGTCCATCCACTTTGAGAGACTTGGAAATGGCTTGGATGGAATTGTAGTAGATGTCTTCTGAGGAGCAAATGTAGTGAAGCGAAAAATTGTAACAGATGACGTCAAATGGACCCCACTTGACAGCATCTCGAACATCTCCAGGAGGAAGAAACCAAATTCCAATTCCAGTTTGTGACGATCTTTCATGGGCTTCACGCATAGATTCTTCATCTGGATCTATGGCTGAAACTTTTGCATTACGAATTGATTTCCATTTGTGAATGTCTCCGCCCCGGCCACATCCACAATCCAATATATGGGAATTTGGTTGAATCCAGGTCTTTATCAAATTCCGTTTTGCATCATTGTGTAGTTTCCTGAGCGCGTCCATACTTAAAAATTTGAGTATTGTATTCTCTAAATGGCTACTCTCGAGCAAGATTATTTGACTGTTCCAGGACAACTGTTTGCATGCATTTCATTTGTCGGTCCTGATTTGCCCCAAAAGAATGAGAAGCTTGGTCTTAAGATTCGTGGGTGTTTTGCGACTCGTGATGAGGCGGCATCTCACGCCAAGCGTCTGCAAAAGGAGGATGCTATTGTCGACATTTACGTCGTTGACATGTACAAGTGGCTGCTGATTCCCCCTGACCGGAACCAGATTGACGATGTGCACTACCAGAACGATAAGCTGGAGGAGATTTTCCAAAAGTACAAGGAGAACCAGGCAGCCGCAGCTGCTGTGTTTGAGAAGCGCAAGCGTGATGCCGTTGCCAAGCCAATCGAAGGCGAATTTCCCTTTATTGACCCAGCCGATGAAAACTCCAAGTTTTACACCAAGCCTGATGTTCCACCCATTCCACACCCTGCCGAACTCATCGACGGTCTCAAGAAGGAGTTTCCGGATGCAACCATGCCGGAGCTCGTAAAGATGGCTGATGCCAAGGTGCAGGAAGAGATTGAGCGTCGCAAGGCGGCTGAGGAGAAGGAGTCTGAGATGCCAGCCATTGAGGAGGAGAAGGAAAATGTTGAGTAAATGTAATGAGAATATTCATATTGATCGGCATTGCCGTCATTCTCTTTCTGGTTTGGAAAGTCTATAAAAATCTCGACAAGGTGTGTGTCCCACAGAGAACAGCTCGGCCGACAATGGCATTTGACAATCAGTACGAGGTGTTCCGGGATATGGAACCGAGCTCACAGGTTCGAGAAAATCCATGGGTCGGGTTTTTACAAGAAGACTTGACGAAAAATAGAACAGGACCTATCGGAGACTTTGTCGGTAACACTTCAAGTTCAGGAAATGTAGTTTCTTACATGATCACTTAGGATTAATAATCACCGGACGCATATTCGTCAAAATAATTCCAATCACAATTCCCATAAGAAGCCCAAGAACAAGCGGATTGTTCTTGAGCTTCTCAAACGGATCATCCTTCCTCTCTACGTCCCTCCTCTCAACGTATTGTGGCGGTGGAGCATACATTTGCTCCACTTGCTCATTCTCAAGACTTGCCGCTGACGGGTCGCTTTTTGACGACAGAAATGACGGGCGGTTGTCCATCGTCTTCACTATCTTCATCGTCACTCTCGCTTTTATCTGGTACAACAAAGCCATCTAAATTTCCATCTTCATCTGCATCTGAATCGTCATCACTCAACTCTTCGTCATCATCATCATCATCGTCTGATTCAACGTCTTCATTCAATTCAGTGTCATAATCATCAGTCGCATAGTCATCGACTGGAATTTCAACAGGTTCATAACGCTTAGGGGGTTTTGACACACGACCACTGCGAGTTGTTGTCTCCATACAGTACTATTATTTTATTTCTTTATTGCCCATGTGAACGTACAATTGAAGGAACAAATGAAGATTGTGCAGGTAATTCTGGATAATCTTTCAAATTGTCATTCAAGAATTTGGGGAAAAAGTAGAGTCCTTTGTCTGTGGCTGTTTTCATGAGCACAGTTTCACCTTCAAATGCCAAATCCCCTGCAATGTCATTGAGACGATCTTGGTACTCTGTGTCATCTGCATGTCTCACACCAAGACCCATATCCCGAACATTCTCCACGGCGGTGTACAATGCCTTTGCTGAAAGATCAATGTCTGTTTCAATCTTGGAACGAAACAGATTCATGTTGTTGAGAAATCTCTTCCAACTTTCAGGATCAAGGCCAGAGTATGGGTGAACAGCTTGCTCGTACTTCAGGAATTGGCCTTTTACTCCTTTCGGAAATACAACCCATAAAACGAATATCAACAGGGCTACCAACAGTAACGATTTCATCTACTATACTAGGAGGAAGAATATGTTGGGAAAAGTCGTGAGTTTTGCACTCGTCGTTGAAGCACCTCTGACTGATGCGTCCCTTGTGTAACAGGAACCATATGTGGTTGGACTTGTGTTCATCCTGAATTCTTTCGCAATATTTGGAATCGGTTTGAATGTACCATGCATCCGTTCCCTCTTCCATTCGATGAATCTTTTTCACCTGTGTTCTGCGTTGCCCTGGAATATATCTCTGAATAAACTCTTCAATCGGTTCAGCCTCTGGAATATCTTGATCAATCGGTTGTAGTCTTTCCGACACTGAGCACCGTATCGAAAACAGTTTCAATGTTTCAAAGTTTGGTTCTTTGGAAAACTCTTCGCCATCTACGATTTTCCACGGAATGTATGGGTCTCCAGATGGCTTTTTGTGCGACCAGAGCATCCGAAGTCCCGATCCTCCATATACACTGGAATCAATCACCTGCGCCCAATCGATGCCTGGATATTGAGGAATTTCCAATAGAATTTTGGTACGCGCCGCTAAAGCCTCTTGTTTCGTCACTCTATAGTCTGGCCAATGAATATGAACACCTGTTTTCAAACCCTCCTTGACAGCTCGAACTTGGGCACGAGCGATACAACATCGGCCAGGTTCTCCCAAGATGGAATGAATTTTTTTTGAAATTAGTAAAATGAATTCATCTGACAATTTTTCTTGACCTTTGTAATCCAAATCGACAAAGAATTTAAAAATATCAGTCTTTTGTTCCACGACATAAATCTTACGTTTTTTCAATGTGTCTATATACACTTGAAAAAACGCATCCATATCTTCATCAGGGACGAAGAGGATACCTCCATCCATCAACAGATGCGTCCCTGGTGCTTTTGGTACGGACCATAGTTCCATTATTTGTTTAGGGCGACTCCTCTTTAGTCCGAATCAATGTCTGATTCGGAATCAAAAATAAATCGTGACCAGAAGCTCTTTGTCCCGTTGTTTTTCTTTTTGTTTGCAATTTCCTTTAGCTCATCTTCGGCGAGAGGTGGAGCAGCCTCTGGCTCTTTAGCTTGTTCAATCTCATCTTCAAGTTTTTCAATTTCATAACAGAGACGGCTAGTTCTCATTTGGGTGGCAAGAATCTCTGGGTCTGTCTCTTCTTCTTTTTTCAATTCTATCCTGAGTTCAGAAAGTTTCTTGGCATACCAAATCTTTGGCGGAGTCATACTATTAATTTAATTTTAAAATTAATTCAAATACGCAAATTAAATGGTGTTTTATTCCTTGTCTTGATGGCAGTTTGAAATTCAGGATTCCGTACGACGTGAGTACGGATCATAGCCCACAGATTGTCTTTTTGTGTAATGTCTTCGAGTGTTCCAAATTCGCACGCGTCGTTTTCATCGTAATTTTTGCGGAAAGGGATAAAGTTACTTTCCATTTTCACCTTTTCTTCGTTGAATTCGGAAATGACGCTGTTGAGCTCGTTTTGCGTCATTGGCATGTCAAACACATAGACGTGATAATGATTGATGACGTTGACGCCATCTTCAATGTCGCGCGGTTCACGGGTGTCTGTGGAAAATTTAAAATAAGCATAGGCGCCTTTTTTTAAATTTATAAGCCCACGAGTTTCTTCTTCGAGTTCACGAAGAGCACAACGTAATGGGTTGAATATTTCACGTCTTCGACACCCCCCCGTCACAAATGTCCATTCCCTATATCTTCGGTCGTGAACTATCAGGAAATGCGGAACTCCATCAACTTGACTCATCGGTATCGCCACTGCTTTGTGTCGTTCTCTCACTGTGCCCATTTCTTGGGTCTTCTACTATGTCTGGACCAAAAAAATCTTGGAGTTTCCCGCTACGCTTATCATATGAAACCAAAAACACGAGACAAATGATAATAACCCAAATCCAGAATGGCATTCTAAAATGTATCATAGAAAAGATGTTCAATTGTAATCTCGCGCTCGGGCTGAGTCTTGAGCCAATAGTCTATCCGATTTTTGAGTTCTCCTGTCCTCTTATTCCAAGGTTTTCCCCCATCTGTCAATTGACCATCCTTTTTAAAACACCCACTCACAGAATCGTATCTGTCAGGGTTGAACCGAATCATCACCATCGGGCGTGAAGAAAGACCCTCAAATATACTCATAAGCCGCTTGTTATCACATGAAGTATCATACTTCTTATGCTGGTTCTCGTCCAATTCAATCACGACCGTATGACTGCCCATGTCAAACACGAAATCGGGACGGTACAAGTGACACTCCACTCTCTTGTCGTGAACAATCGTCTTGTCTATATACTTTGTTTCCAAAAACTCTTTCAACTTCATTTCACGGGTTTTGAAGTATCCTCGCTTCTCGTCTGGGAACATGTAGGCGAAACAGCGGGCGCAGTAGTCTTTTGGTGAACCAGCAAGAATTACATCACACATGTGCGTCTTGCATCTTTTGTTCTTCACATCCTCCATTCCATTCTCTTTGTGTTCGAAACAGAAACGACCTCGCTTGTTACCAGGAATATTAAAGACTGGAACTTTCATACACTCGTCGTATTCACAATGGCGAGTCTTGACATCAATCATTCCATCTTCTTTGTGAATTCCGCAAAATTTCGCCTTTTGTCCTGGGTGGTTGAAATTTGCCCTTTTGTTACATTTGTCATGTTGACACGAATCACTCAGAACATCAATCATTCCATCCTCCTTGTGTTTCTTACAGAAACGTCCTTTGGTTTCAGAAGGTAAATTGTAAAAAGGTTTCTTGATACATCCAGAATGTTCACACCGGCGTTCACGGACATTTACCATATCATCAGTTTTGTGTGTTGCACAGAATTTACCAAAGTGCTCGGTTGGTAAATTGTAGCAGGGTTGCTTTGTGCATCCCTCGTATTCACAGTTTTTCTGAACTACATTAACCATTCCAGTCTCTTTGTGATCAACACACCTGATTGCAGGGGTTTGTCCTGGAAAGTTGAATGAAGAAGTCTTCGGACACATCTCACATGGTCGAACTGGTGGTCGTGACTTTCGATTTTTACTCGTATTCAAACGACACTTCAAACAAGTCAAACAAAATCTGCCAAATTTGTCAAGAAATTGATCAAGTGGCTGAGGTTTGCGAACACAGGAATTGCACTTTTGAAGCTCCATATTTTTTTATAGGATCTATTCTTTATGCAGAAAAAAATTCAATTGGCATACAAGACTGAACCCAAACCATTCATGATCCGGAGCACGTTATAGTTGACACAGTACAGGTAGGGGGAGGAGACGTTGGGATTGGTCAGAGCCAGAAGACCAGTGCGGCCAATAGAGTCGGTCAGAGTTGTAGGAGTCACAATCCGGTATGTGTCGACCCGAGAAAAGTTCAGTGTACCAGTTGGCTGACTCTTGGATGTGTCCAGACAGTAGCTGATGATGGCGACGTTTGCGACTTGCTGATTGTGGTTGTAGCCGAAAGGAGTGTTGTAATACTGAGGCTGATCAACCCACTGAGGCAAATGACGGAACTCACCAACGTCCATTCCGTTAATCTGCGTCTTCAACATAAACTGAGACGCCTGCAGAGAGTTGTTTCCGTTCTGGAACACCTGGGAATAATTCTGAGACTGGAAGGCGATGAACTTCATAGGCTGAGCCAGAGCCAGCTCAGTCACAGATGAGCTTCCGATGGGTACGCGAACCACCTGATGGATGAGCATATCGTGTGTGTTCTCGGCGAAAAACTTGCGCTCAGCCTCATCCAGGTAGATGAAGTTTGCCCAGCAGACATACTGGAGATTGCTGTATGTAGTTGTCGATGTGGAAGTTCCGTTGAAGAAACTCAGCTGAGATCCAGCCAGAACTGCGGCTGATGGCTGATTGAGCTGAGTTCCATAGGTCACAGTGACTGTCGTGGCGTTCGAAGAGCTCACGACGACTGGTCCACTGAATGGAAGACCGGACACGTAGGAACCGGGTTGGATGCCGAATCCGGAAGTTGGAGACGCGATGCGATTAATAGACAGAACAGCTGATGTCGTTGACACAGTTGCTCCGACCACAGTTGCAGTTGTCACAGGTGCGTAAACATTCACAGGTGCGTTTGTAGCGTACAGCAGATTGGAAGAGGCGCTATTCGCAAAGGTGATGGAAACGTTGGAAAACAGGCTTCCGGCGGTCACGTTGGACACTGACAGAACGGTAGCACATGTGTTTGCATCAGGTGCGAGCACGTTCGAGAGGAGCTGACCTGGGAACAGTGGGCCGGAAGTGCTTTGGACAACCAAGTTGGCTGTATTGGGAGACGCGCTCACGGTTGAGCTCGAAAAGACGTTGATCGAAGCCTGGGGAACCGTGGAGAGGAGAGGGTTGGTAGTTGGGCCGAAGGTGACAGTCTGCGTCAGACTTGCAGACCAGGTGATCCGCAGCTCAACATCGTGGAACTGCAGGGCCACCAGTGGAAGAGCCAGGAAGTAATCCTTGCAGAAGAAAAACTTGAGGGGGTAGAAAAAGTTCTTCTGGTTTGTTGGTCCGTTTGCATTCAAGTTCAGGTAGCGGGTCGAGAATGTCTGTGCACCGACAATTGGCTCGACATCTGTGCTCCACTGAAAGTCCTGGGTATCCACCACCTGGCCACCAATCATCAGCTCAACCTTGTCAATCACCTTGGACCAGTCGACGTTAGCAACGCCGGCATTGTTGTTATCACGGACAGTGAAATACACAAAAGACAGAAGATCTCCCTTTTTCTCAAAACGAATCATCGAAATGCCGCCAGCTTGGGGGGCTCCCTGCATGACCTGACGCTCGACGGAGTGCGCATAATGGGTGTACCGCTTGTAGTTCGATCGGAAGAAAGACACCTCTGGCTTGCCTGTCAGCCAAGTGTCCTGAGCTCCAGTTGCCACGAGCTGTACGATACCGCCGCTCATTTTACATTTACTCTATATTTTTTTCCAACTTAATTTGACTTGATTGGTTCAGGAACAAATGAATTCTTTTCGAGTTGTCTGATGGCAATGTCGAGGCTGTCTGGAGATGCATATGGATTTGAATTCATCTTTTTGTTGTTAAATTTGTCAAAGTCTGGTTTGATATAGTTTTGAGTTGTTCCGCGGACAATCTCAACTGCACCAATGTTGAATGGAATGGATTCGGAACGTACGTTAGTCATTGTGCCGACGACATTCACTGGGTCATCGCGGACATTCATTCTCTGTCCGTTTCCTGCTCTGTCTGGGTTTGACCTGTTTCCTGAAAGGTGAGGCAGACTCTTGTCCATCAATGCACCATCATAAGGTTGGTACACGTTGTATTGAGATGGACCAAGTTCGAGAGTGTCTCCACGGGATCCAGTGTCTCCACGAATAGTGCTGCGTTTGGTTCGCATCTGTTCTGGCCTTCCCTCGAACCCACGCAGAGAACCACCCTGTCCCTGTCCACTGGTCTGAGCAGGGGGGCGGTAAAATGACTTGGTCGGTTTGGCCACGTGTGTCACAGCTCCCATCTCTGTCGACCCATTCTTCACGACTGGATTGGGTGGGCCTTCCGCACCTGGAAGAGTTGTCAAACGTTCCTCATTGATGTTGTTGGGGAGGACGCGGAAGTACTGTTGGAAGCCACCGGTCGAAGGAACATCCGCCCCGACACCCAAACCAGGACCGACATTCATGCGTTCGACTGGAGGGACGTTGTTCATCTTGTTTGTGATGTTCTCACGTCCGTACAGATCGTACACAGGCTGTCCATATGGAAACCGTGTGTTTCCAATTTGTGGCTTTTGCAGAGAGGCAATCTCATTCTTGGGAGTTAACCGGAAATCACCAATCCGCCGCCCAAGGTCGGGTGTCATAATTTTCACATCTTCGTAATCTGCCCAGTGATCACCTGGGTGGGCCATCAAATCAGTATCTTTCCGAGTAATGGGTCGAATGGGTCGAGTGGTTGGTGCTTGTTTGACATTGTCATCATCTGTCAAAGCTTTTCCAGCAAACACTAGACCAACTACGGCTGCAAGAGCCAGTGGTTCCATATTAATCTAACCGAGGAATTTTATTTCTTTACATATCTCTGAACGAATCTGTTGTTCTGGTCATCAGCATATGTGCTGCGTGGATCAAAGTTGAGCCAACGCAGTGGAATTGAGACATATGAATTGGGAAAGTCGTATGGGTACTCGGAATAAGTCTTTTTCCAAGACAGGGTGTCGACCGGGCGAAGATTCGTCTCACCCTCAATCACATCGACTTGAGTGACGGTGGCTGGTCCTTGCCATACATTAGCCTGAAGAAGTTCCGGCGCCGTACTGTAATATACAGATGGCATCTTTCTATTTCCGGGGAAATTAATTTATCTGCCGTTTCCGGCTCTCATTTGAGGCCGCTCGGGGAAGTGGAAGCGATCGCTGTCAATGTCGCAAGCCTCACCGCCTTGGTCGTGACACATCGGGGAGAATGGTTTTCCGTAGGCAGCCTGTGCAAACCCTGCCTGGTCATTTGGAATTGTTGTCGAGGCGACTGTGTAAAAATTTCTCTCGGCATCACGTTTGCGCTCAAATGGATGAATTTCGGACCAGACGTTCTGAACCTCCTGTCGGACACTTGGATACCATGCAGCGGATGGTCTGTCGGGCTGATCGATGTAGTCAGTCATGAGCACATTTCCCATGGGATTGTCAAGAGTAGGTAATGTAACACCGGAACGAAGAGCGCTCGGGACTCTTCCATCGGTTCCTGTTGAGCGGCGCTTGCTTCCATCTGAAATCATATTCGCAGTGTACAGATAGTACAAAATAGCGAGGACAAGACCACCTAAAGCAAAAATGCGGACATCGCGGTTGATGATATAGACCAGAATACTTGCGTAAATTACAAATCGTGCTGTAGCTTCGGCTCGCTCCTTGGCGCTTTGATACGCAGTCGGCCAGAATACAAGAAGTTTGTCCGACTGGAAGATATCCATTCTATTACTTATTCCCGAGAAGATTTCCAGACTTCAGTATCTGAGACATCATACT
>Ga0164297_10003819_pt1 | contig 13823 bp, 18 predicted proteins | sample GEODES058metaG_FD_113539 | JGI IMG/M metagenome (GOLD analysis project Ga0164297, IMG submission 113539) | Dystrophic lake water microbial communities from Trout Bog Lake, Wisconsin, USA - GEODES058 metaG | ecosystem: Environmental > Aquatic > Freshwater > Lake | place: USA: Trout Bog Lake... | reverse complement strand
GATTCATTCCCGTTGTTCAGTCATCGATTTTAAAATCAACGGTTCTAAACCAAAGATGGCTGCGGCTTTCTTTAAACGTGTGGAATGGATTCTTGAACAAGAAGGAATTGCGTATGAAAAAGATGTCGTTGCAGCAGTCATCACCAAACATTTTCCAGATAATCGTAGGGTTATTAATGAACTTCAGCGATATGCCGTTTCTGGAACTATCGACAAAGGTATTCTTACCTCTATTGCTGATGTACAACTTGGCGCTTTGGTTACATCGTTAAAATCAAAAGACTTTGCGGCAACTCGTAAGTGGGTAACATCCAACTTGGATAATGACCCAACCAAGATTTATCGTAAATTGTATGATACTCTTTATGAGGTCCTAACGGCCAATTCAGTACCGGCAATGGTTTTAATCTTGGCAAAATATCAATATCAGTCGGCTTTCGTGGCTGACCATGAAATTAATATGATTGCCTGTCTGACAGAAATTATGGTGGATTGTTCCTTTAAGGATTAGATTGTTTTATAATATATCTGGATAGTCCTGTTTCTAACATAGCTTGTTTTATTGATGAATATTTTTTATTATTAACTATTACCGGTTTAGAAGTATCTCTTCCATTTATTTTACCCTTACGCATTTCTGACCATTTTAATTTTTGTTCTTTGCTATGATTTGGTGTGTTTATTAAATTTTGTGACTTTCTGGTTATTGATATTTTTTGCTTTATTGATTTCGAAAATGTTCTTCCTTTTTGCCAATCAGTATAATTATCGATTTCCAAAATATCAATAAACTTGTTTTGTTTACCGTTGGTAATCCATATTCTATTTTGACCACTGGGAAAACCTGAATTATTTTTGTTTATAAAATCATTTCGCTTAGATGCATTTAGTTTAGTTAAAACTTTTTGTTCCCAACATCTTGCTTTATATGAATTTGTAAAAGTTCTTCTTATTTCAAAAAGAAAATCATTTTTTCCATATTTGTTTATTAATTCTCTAACATAATTAGATGAGGTAAAATAAGATTTCCATAGGTCGTTTGGATTACAATTTTTTGAGTATCTTACACCATAATAATATTGTCTTGTTGTCTTACAATATATAAGGTATGTGTATGGTATATTTTTCATTATGATGAGGTATTTTGTTATGTTATATATATTTAGTAATTTTAGTTTTTATATAGTTGACTGTGAGTTCAAATAATGCCAGACTTATTCAAAGAAATCATACCATCGATTCTACAAACTAAAAAAACTGTCTTCCAGGATGAGTATGATTATAAAGATTATGCTCCTTTCATGGTCAACCGAGCCTTGTCCTATCACATGGACTGTGTATTATATGTCAATGAGATGAACAAATATTCGTCCTTGGACAAAGACATGCAATATTCATATCTTCTAAATACAATAAGGTCGATGAAACGGAAATTTCAACCGTGGCAGAAATCATCGGCCGATAAAGATTTAGAATGCGTGAAAGTGTACTTTGGTTATTCCAATGATAAAGCCAAAGAAGCACTCCGGATTCTTACTGCTGAACAAATCGCTGAAATAAAAGCTAAAACAAATAAAGGCGGAGTGAACAAGTAATGATTTCAATTATTGATTTAGTTGAGGTCACATTGAACGAGAAGGATGATTTCCTTAAAGTTAGAGAAACCTTAACTCGAATCGGTGTGGCATCCAAAAAAGACAGAATTTTATACCAATCTTGCCATATCTTACATAAGCAAGGTAAGTATTATATCGTACATTTCAAAGAACTATTTGCTTTGGATGGTAAACCAACAGACATCTCCGAGAATGATTTATCTCGTAGGAATGCTATTGCTAAACTGCTGAGTGATTGGGGTTTGGTAAAAATTGTAAATGTAAAACAGATTGAAACTCCTGTACCTATTTTCTTGTCACAGATTAAAATTCTGTCTCACAAAGAAAAAGACGAATGGGAATTGACACCGAAATATAACATTGGTAAAAAACCAGGGGCTTACTAAGTCCTGATATAAATATTATTTGACTTCACCTTAGGACCGCTAAGTACGAAGTGTTTTAAAGCGGGCATGACACTACGATGCCACTGGATCCCGTAACCAGTACAAACGATACGCCTTCGGGGTATCACTTTTATGAAAACTCGCTTAATATAAGGAGAACTATATGTTCACAACTCTCAATGCATTAACCAAACAGTTTGACCCATATTCAATTGGTTTCGACCGTGTCTTAGCTGACATTCAAGAAATCTCTGATTTGGCGGCTAAACAAGTTCAAAAATATCCTCCATACAATATCAAACAAGTAAATGACAAAAAATGGGTCATTGAAATGGCAGTTGCTGGCTTTGCCAAATCTGATATTGAATTGACTTTAGATGGTAACAAACTTACTATCAAAGGTGCTGCTAAGGAAGATGATTCTTTGGAAACTTATGTTCATAAAGGCATTGCTAACCGTGACTTTTCACATACATTTAAATTGGCTGACCAAGTTGAAATTGGTAATGCTGAAATGGTAAATGGTATGTTGAAAGTATGGTTGGAATCTTTGGTTAAAACACAAGATAACATCAAAAAGATTGCCATCAAGTAAGTGGTAAACTTGTAGAGGAGAGGTTGACTTTCCTCTACACTCCTGTATAATGGTATTATTATGAGAACAATGAATACCAAACCCTCAAAATTATTAAAGTTGCGTGCCAAAAATGGTGGTACGGATATTTTTTATTCCTATTCCAATTGGACAATGAATATTATCGATGGTGAAGAATACTATCCTGTAGTAAAATCTCCACCAAGTTCTAGTGAAACCCAAGTTGTACATTATATGAAAAAGTCTAATATGGAGGTTGTAAAGTGAGCAACAAAATTGAAATGATGCAACACAACAAACGGAATTATTTTAACCCAAATTCCAGTATTGATATGTCTGTAGCTAAAGGTTTTCTGCAATATAATACTTGGGGTCCCCAAGGATGTCCTTTCTTTTTAGAATGGCCATACTTGGATGTTAATTCAATGATAAAAGATAAAATTACCAAACACACTTTAGGTTTACTATGAAGTGGTTAATTTTTTCTGGTTGTAATATAATTATTAAATTAAATCCTTTTCACTGGAGATTTAATTGTCAATACTTCAAAACTAATGATGCGTGGGAACAAGATGCTTTTGTTTTGGAAGTATTCCCAATTACCATTCGCATTTGGTTTGACAATGGTGAATGGTAATCGATTTTATCGATAAGTTTAATCAAAACATATCATATATTAAATAACTGATTTTTTGAGTTTTTCATGATAGATAATATCATGATTAACTTTTATGGAGAAAACAATGAGTATTACATTAAAGAATTTGGAAAGTGCTTTGTATGGAGAGTCGATGGCACATATCAAGTACCGATACTTTGCCAAGATTGCTCGTGGAGAAGGTTTTGAAGATGTTGCAAAACACTTTGAATATACAGCAGACCAAGAAATTCTACACGCTTGGGGTCATCTTGAGTTATTGATTGGTAAACCATCTACAAAAGAATGTTTGGAAAAAGCAATTGAAGGTGAAATGTATGAAGCCGAAACAATGTACCCAACATTCCAAATTCAAGCTGGTGCTGAAAAGATGGATAGTGCCTTTTCTGAATTTCAAGAACAAGCACAAGAATCAGCAGAACATGCGGAACAATTCCGTGCTGTATTAGAAAAAGCAGAGAAACGATTCAAAGCACTTAAAGGTGTTGAAGAACGTCATGCAAATGCCTATAAACAAAAACTGGAGAATCTATAATGAATATTGGAGAATCTACAATGCGTAAATTTTATCGTTGTGTAGTGTGCGGCCATGAATTGTCCGTAGAAGATTATAACAGTCTACCTGAGTATGTTTGTTGTCCTGAGTGTGGAGTTTCTAAATCTGATTATGAATTAATTGATTTAACTGAAGAATGATACCTCGTAAATTAAACAACTTTATTGATAAAGAAAATCTAGAACTACATTTTCTAAAAGAAATTGTAAATGAGGATAGACGCCTTCGTTTTGGCGGATCACTTAGCGATGACGCAGTAAAAACATATTTAAAATCTTCTTTTGAAGGTTTTGGTATTTACAATATGTGGTTTATTGTTGATGTTGAATCTATGGAAACTTTTGGTCGTAAAGTTGTTGCAACTTGCCATGTAAATTATGATACAAAAACAAACACGGCAGAATTAGGTTTAACGGTTAGTCCCCAGTACCGTAACCAGAAACTGGGGCAAGAATTATATAATCGTGGTGTCACTTGGGCTCGTATGAAAGGTGCTGAAACAATCTTTATGCACTGCTTGTCAGAAAACACCACGATGCAACATATTGCTCGTAAGAGCGGTATGACAGTTATTACCCTTGATCCATCTGAAAAACAATCTTCTATCAAAGTGAATAAAAATCCTATGATAGCGGGTTATCAGGATACTGTTTATGAACAGATGGCAATTTATGATGTGTTAGTAAGAAACCAAAATTGGTTCTTTACAAGTTTTATGAAAATGTTTAAAAAGTGAAAGAAAAATATATTAAGAAGTATATGGATGTGGCTGAGTCTTTTTCTCAGTTATCGTCTGCCGTTCGGTTAAAAGTTGGTGCCATTGTGGTCAAGGATGACCGAATCATCTCCATTGGTTATAATGGAATGCCAGCTGGTTGGACGAATGATTGTGAATATAAGCATTATCTCTATGGAAACATTCCAGATGATCCTTGGTTGTTTCAGACAGAAGATGGTAGTTTCTATATTCTCAAAACCAAACCACAGGTGATTCACGCAGAGGCCAACGCCATCGCTAAGTTGGCCAAATGTACTGAGTCTGGAGATGGATCCACGATGTTCCTGACCCATGCTCCTTGTATAGACTGTGCTAAACAAATCTATACCGCTGGTATCAAAAAGGTATATTACCGTGATTCCTACAGGGATTCACAAGGGCTTGACTTTTTGGAGGCCTGTTATATAATGGTATCTAAGGTTGAGAAGTAATTTCACCAGGTGAAATGAGGTATGGTCATAAATAGTGTTGTATTGGGTCAATTTACTAAAAGGAAAGGTCCCAAATGCAGCTGAGTATAGTTGGTTGTCCCGATAAAAAACTATTCCGTCCATATGTCAAAAGAGCGGTGATTTTCTATGCCGAGCAACTGATGTCACCTAGGATGTTGGAAAACATCTTTGTCCGTATTAAATTCAATAAAAAATTAGATGCGCATGGATATGCTTCCGTGACGGAATTTAGTCCAAGTAATAAACCTAGACAATTTGAAATAGAAATCCATCCAGGAATTGGTGCCAAAGAGATACTAAAAACCTTGGCTCATGAGATGGTACATATTAAACAATACGCCATTGGTGATATGAATGTGAGTTGTACTCGATGGAAAGGTTCAAGAGTTGAAACTCCAGATTATTGGACTGAACCTTGGGAAATCGAAGCCTACGGTACACAACCTGGACTTTGGAATAAATTTGTCAAAGAAGAAAAATTATGGGAAGTGTTCAGTAGAGTTGATGACCCAGATTCTCCAATCATTTCAGAACCTTTAGGATGGAAATAGAATAACATAAATAACTCCATAATATCAATTTTTTAGACGAGTTACTATGCCTATTCCATTTAAAGAATTCGACAAAACCAAATACGAAAAGTATGCACAATTTGATGGTAAAATTCTTATCATCGGATATGGTTCAGTCGGACAAGCAATTCTTCCGGTTGTTCTCCGTCACATCGTAGTAGACCCTAAGAATGTTACAGTCATAGAACGTGATGACCACAGGTCACTCTTTCTAAGACGCCATGCAGGTTCTGGTGTAAACTACGTTCGTAAAGAGATTACACCTGGCAATTACAAAAAAGTTATTGGCACTTATGTTGGTGAAGGTGATATGATTATCAATGCTTCATTAAACATTGAAGCACAAGCTTTGTTAGAGTGGTGTATGGAAAACGGAGTGATGGAAATTGATACCTCACTCGAACGTTGGGAACATGATCCTGACGAGACAATTCCTAAATTGGCAGAAAGAACTTTGTTTCACACTCACAATGTAGTTCGTGAAGCAATGGATGAATATCTACATGATTCACCTACTTGTTGTGTAACACACGGTGCAAATCCAGGTTATGTGACACATTTAACTAAACGTGCTTTGTTGAAACTTGCTGTTAAACAAGGAAAAAAAGTTACAACACCTTCTACTAAAGAAGAATGGGCTCAGTTGATGAAATCACTTGGTGTTAAAGTGGTTCATATTGCTGAACGTGACCAACAAGTTATCGATGAACCAAAAACTAAACAAGAATTTACCAACACATGGTCTTGTGAAGGATTTTGGGCAGAAGGTAGAGCACCAACAGAAATGGGTTGGGGTACACACGAAGATAAACATCCAGAAGGTGGTAAGTCTCAAGGTACTGCTGCTTACTTAACTCAACCAGGTTGTGTAACTATGATGCGTTCATGGGTACCAGATGGTGGTCAATATAACGGTTATTGTATTCAACATTCTGAGTCTGTTACAATGTCTCAGTATTTTGAAACTAAAGATAAATCATTTAGACCTTCTGTCTATTATGTTTATCAACCATGTGATGCTGCTATTGCTTCTCTACATGAGATGCGTGGTAACGAATTAGATTTACAAAAAGACCAACGTATTCTGAAAGATGAAATTGTTTCAGGTATGGATGAGTTGGGTGTATTGTTAATCGGTGATGACTTCTGTATGTGGCATGGTTCACAATTAGATATTCATGGTGCTCGTAAATTGGTTGAAGGTGAAAATGCTACTTCAATGCAGGTTGCTGGTTCTATGTTAGGTGCCATCGTTTGGATGATTAACAATCCACGTGAAGGTTATGTTGAGCCAGAAATGTTACCATTCGAAGAAATCTTGGCAATTGGTGATATGTATTGGGAACCTTTGGTAACAGTATTCTCTGATTGGACCCCATCACAAGATACCAATTCACTATTCTACCGTGAGTTCGATAAATCTAACCCATGTAAGTATGAAAACTTCCGTGTGTGGACTTGATTCCAGAGGTGTTGTTTCCACACAACACCATGGTTGACAAGTTGTAAAATACCTGTATAATAGTATCTTAGATTGAGTTAGTAAAAATATATTTTCATATATACCATTAAATGCTTGACATTCGAGCATATATACTATATAATTGATGAATTAATAAATTAAGTAAAGAAAGAAATAAAATGTTGTTTGTAACGAAACCTTTATCCATGCAGTCAGAGTATCGCACACCGAGCAATTGGTCAGCGATTGGCTTTGACCATGCCTCAGGGGTTCGTGTATAGAACAAATGTAATTTTCTCTCACACACGAACCCTAGTCTAATCAACTAGGGTTTTTTGTTTTCCAGTTTTAGTTTTAACAAGTCATAGACTGTATTTGTATTTTACAACCTATAGACTGTATTATGTTACTAGACAGTATCCAATTTCGTTAGTAACAACTCTTTAAAAATTTAGTGTAGTACTATTGAGATATAGTGTAATGGCAGCACAGGTGACTTTGACTCACCTAGTATAAGTTCGAGTCTTATTATCTCTACCAATGGAAGGTAATGCAGCGGGGATGGTCCTGCGACTGGCCTTGAAAACCAGGTTCTGCCTAAAAGCGGATGGGGTTCGACTCCTCTGCCTTCCGCCATATTGAAGTACATTGAAGCATCAGTCAGACTGTTACCGCAATGCTGCCGTTAGCGGCCGGTGAGTGTACTTCAATATGGTTTATTGGAAGATGTGTTGCAAGGTGCGACAGGAGTTTGCTAAACTCTCGTTCAGAAATGGGCTGATAGGTTCGATTCCTATATCTTCCGCCAATGGTGGTGTGACCGAATGGTAAGGTGACAGTCTGCAAAACTCGTACAAGTAGGTTCGATTCCTATCACCACCTCCAAGATGTGTTGTACCAAAACAACAGTATGAAAATAGTTCTTGTGTTATTTTTTGGTTCGTGTATAATGGTTGTTCTGTTGTAAAGTTCTTTAAAAATTTGTTGTAACAATACTGCGTTGGACTTCAGGTGAGGTCATCACCCTTTCAAGGTGACCAGATGGGATCGTTACCCATACGCAGTACCAATATTGAAGTGTTTTGCCTGTACTGATGAGAGTATGCAAGCTTGACCTTGCCGCTGGATACAGCAACTCAAATATTCAAGAAAACACGCCAGAGGTTTTAGCATTGCCGGCTGGTAGGAAAGGAAGCTACAAAACACTTCAATATTGGTTTGTTAATTTAATGGTAGAATGCCTCTCTGTCTAAGAGGATGCAGGAGTTCGATTCTCCTACGAACCGCCATAGTTTCAATTGTGTTCGAGCAAGCAAGGCGTATGCGCTCCGCTGTTAACGGAGAATGAGTTAGGTTCGATTCCTAAGAACACAGCCAAGTTTCAATGCGTGAGATGTTCCAATGGTGGGACAGGAGACTGTAAATCTCTGGCCTTACGGCAGGTAGGTTCGATCCCTACCTCACGCACCAAAGAATTGCAGAGAAAGTAACTACTTTAGGTATTCGAGCATAGGAGAGAGTTACAATGCGCTGCAACCTAACAATCCGTGTGTAGGCTAGCCTGGTCAAGTCACTCCGTTTGGGGCGGAGAGTGCGTAAGTTCGAATCTTGCCACACGGACCAACAATAACAAAGTAAATTTTTATGCAATAACAAAGTAAACTTTAAGGAGAAGTAAAATGAAACCAAGAAATATATTTGCCGTGTTGGCAAGTAAACGGAAGGCGGGCTCGCACCGTAAGAGCAATAAAGCTCTAAGAAAGAAAGAAAAACAATCGAGGTATAATTCAACGGCTAGAATATCCGGCTTTTACCCGGACTATCAGAGTTCGAATCTCTGTGCCTCGACCAGTTTATCTTGAAGCACACTTAAATCCCTAAACGGATCAGGATTGGTAAGCCAGAACCTCTACGTAGTAAGTTCATTTCACCATAGTGTGTTTCAAAATAAATTTGGGGGGCAGTGCAGGGGCACGGAGTTGCTTTGCAAGCATCTTGTCTAGAAGGGTTCGATACCCTCGGTCTCCACCAAGTTTCAATTGCGGGTTGTAATAGATACCGCTCGGTCTCATAAGCCGATGTCGAAGATGGAGCATTACCATCGCCCGCTACCAGTTTTGCCCTCTTAGTTAAATGGTATAACAGTTGCCTTGTAAGCATCAGTCGTTAGTTCGATTCTATCAGGGGGCACCAATATAGTAACGTAGCATTGAGGTAATGCGCCACCTTCATACGGTGTCCCAAGTGAGTTCGATTCCCACCGTTACTACCAGTATTATGGGTCATTAGTTCAATGGACAGAACGTAACGCTACGGACGTTAAGGTATGAGTTCGATTCTTGTATGACCCTCCAAGTTGTTATGTTGAGTGTAGTAATTGGGTTGAGGTCACTCGGCCGAATAACAACGGAGATGGCCGTCCCGTCTACACAACGAGCCCCGAATTTACTCGATTAGCTGAGATGGATTAGCAACGTCTTGATAAGGCGTAGACGGTGGATCGTTACCACCATCGAGTACCAGAATCGCCCATAACGGATTTGACTAACTCGCCTCTCTAGCCTTGTGCAATATGATTGGAAGTGATTTAAGGAGTAAGTTGTCTACAGACCCACAGGAGCCCGATGTGGCGGTCAAGCTCATAACCTGTTTAAAGAAAGACGTGAGTGGGAGTTGCTAGACCTCCTTCAGTAGAAGCAAACTAGCACCAATGCCGGTGTAGTGTAATGGCAACACAAGAGTCTCCAAAACTTTTGATGGCAGTTCGATTCTGTCCACCGGTGCCAAGAATAATAAAAAGGTGATTGATATGAAAAAACTTAACATAGAGGAAGTAAAAGCATTTATCGAAGCACAAAGTTCTGAAACTAAGATTTATCTTGGTGCCGATTCTGAACGCTTCGAGATAAAAGGCGTTTGGTATGCTGACTACACTCTAGCCGTAGTTATTCATATTGATGGCTGTCATGGTTGTAAAGTGTTCGGTGAAATCCATCGTGAACGTGATTATGACCAAAAGAAAAGTAAACCATCTATGCGTTTGATGAATGAAGTTTACAAAGTAGCAGATTTATTTCATTCACTAGCAGACGTATTGGAAGATAGAGAAGTTGAAGTACATTTAGATATTAACCCAAATGAATTGTATGGTTCATCTTGTGTAGTACAACAAGCGATTGGTTATATCAAAGGCACTTGCAATGTTATTCCAATGGTTAAACCAAAAGCGTTTGCTGCTTCATATGCGGCAGATAGATTAAAATTTGTGCTTGCAGAAGCAGCATAACAATGGTGTCGGTAGTGTAGTGGTTTGCACAGGTGTCTGTGAAACACCTAGTGGCGAGTTCAATTCTCCCCCTTCACCCCAAAGGAATATTATGTTTAAAGTTTATATAACAGGTAAAGATAATTTACCACACTCATTTGATTATGAGGATATGAGTGAAGCATTAAAAGCAACACAAGATTTTCGTAGCGAAGGTTATAATTTTGTTACATTGTGTTCAGAGAATCCAAATTGCACTAGTTTACCTGGAGTAGATTCTGTAAAATCAGGTCTATTACCTAATGGTGCTGAATATGGATATGTGAAACGTAGATACAAGTAATATGCCTCGGTAGTTTAATAGGAGAACACCGTTCTTACAAATCGGAGACGGCGGAGCGTAACCGCAACGAGGTACCAAGCCAACTTAGCAAATGTGGTCATTGCGGTAGTTTGAAGAACTATGGAACTTGGTTCGATCCCAAGAGTTGGCACCAAACACGGGCAAGTGGTGGAATTGGCATACACGCTGGTCTTAGAAGCCGGTGCCGAAAGGTGTGAGAGTTCAAGTCTCTCCTTGCCCACCATGTGAGTATGACGTAATTGGTAGCCGTAGCGGACTTAAAATTCGCTGGAGTAATCCGTGGGGGTTCAAGTCCCTCTACTCACACCAAATGTCGTATATTGACTATTATAATGGCCAATATGCAAAGAAATGTCGTATATTAACTATTATAATAGTAAATATGTCGTTTTATAACTATTATCTGGCCATAGTATAATGGACAATACAGAAGGCTTCTACCCTTTTAATGTGGGTTCGATTCCTGCTGGCCAGACCAACTACAAAACCAAAATGTTATATATATAATGTATACACTTTGGAGATGAAGATGCAAAAGCGTTCAAATACAAGAGATTTAGCAATACAAGAAGGTAAAAAAACTTACTTAGCAAAACCTTGTAAAAAATGTGGAACAGAAGAAAAATATGTATCAAGTTATAGTTGTGTAAAGTGTGCTGTTGATAATAGTTTACATAAATTATTCAATAATGAATTGATGCAAAAATATAGAACAAAGGCTAAAAAAAATGCCAAAACTTATAGGTATAGAACAAAGAAAAAAAATCAAATGCCTGATGATGCAGATTCATCAAAAATTTTAGAGTTTTATAAAGAAGCTGAAAGATTAACAAAAGAAACTGGAATAATGTATAGTGTTGACCATATTATACCAATTTCAAAAGGTGGATTACACCATCAAGATAATCTACAAGTTATAACATTAAGTGAAAATAGTAGGAAAGGAAATAAATTATGCCCTCCGTGTTCTTAACCTCAGACAGCCATTTCGGCCACGCTGGTGTTTGCCGCTTCACACACAACGATACAGGAATTAAAATTAGGCCATGGACTGATCCAGAAGAAATGGATGAAGCAATGGTTAAATTGTGGAACGATACAGTAAGACCAAACGATAAAGTATATCACCTTGGTGATGTTGTAATTAATCGTAAGTCATTACAGATTCTTGATAGACTGAATGGTGATAAAGTATTGATTCGTGGTAACCATGATATTTTTAAAATGGAAGATTACACAAAATACTTTAGAGACATTCGTGGTTATCATGTAATGAACAATATGATTCTATCACATATTCCTGTTCATCCGGATTCTAAAGGTCGTTTTGGTGCCAACATCCACGGACACTTACACAGCAATCGTGTAAGAAAACCTAAAGTAGTGGATGCCAAGACTGGAGAAATCCTGTATAGTAACGATATTGATCCTTGGTACTTCAATGTATCTGTGGAACAAATTGGATTTAAACCTATTCTTTTTGAAGATGTATTACAGAAGATTAAAGAACAAGGACAACCAGAGTATACATACGAAGGTTTTGGTAGATTTGAATTTGAGTAAAACAGGAGCCCGATGTGGCGGTCAAGCTCATAACCTGTATAAAGAAAGACGTGAGTGGGAGTTTGTTGGTTCTCCTTCAGTAGAAGCAAAATCAACACTATGCCCTTTTAGCACAGCGGTAGTGCAGTGGTTTTGTAAACCAAAGGTCGGGAGTTCAAATCTCTCAAAGGGCACCAAATATACCACATAAAGTATTGACTTTGTGTATAAGTAGTGTTATAGTATTGAATATGCGGTGTGTAATAGTACGATGTGAGATACCCTCTTATATTATCTGAGCAAAGCAGACCACCGCTCCATGTTTTATGCGGGATTAGTTTAATGGTAAAACTACAGATTTCCAATCTGTTGTTGTCAGTTCGATTCTGACATCCCGCTCCATAATGAAGCACATTAACCCTTGGAAGTGCTGCATATGTCTGACCGATATATGGTTCATCCTGTTGGGGGAAGGTAAAAGAATACCGCTCGTCACGGTTCTTCTAGTGTGTTTCATTATGGACAATTCCGCAGAACCCGAGCAAGGCGCATGGGCGTGACTGTTAATCACTGGTTAGTAGGGTTCGATTCCCTGATGCGGAGCCAAAACACAGGTGCCATGCCTATGTCTGATAATCCCTCTACAGATATGCACACTTTGGCGAAAAATAATTTGCGTGGTCAAGCGGAGCAAATTAACCTCTATGCAATTCGTGAGTATGGATTGTCGTCCATAATTAGAAAGACACAAGGCCTTTTGTTTAGGGACAGAAGGCATTGTTGAGAATGTGAGAGAAAGAGTAAGCAACCCCAACTGTTAGGGGAGATACCGATCCTGATTAAAAGCAGCCCACTCATTGAGGTAGTTCCGTATGCTGAGACGGAACGTAACGCAATTTCAGGAGATTGATGGCAAGGCTCGAAAGAGATGACCTTAAACGTCTAACTACCATACGGTCTTAAACATGTAACAGTATTCTCAACAATGATTAGTTCAGTCGTGGAGTAGCTCAGAGGTAGAGCGCTGGTCTCATAAGCCAGAGGGCGTAGGTTCGATTCCTTCCTCCGCAACCAATGTAATAAAATCGAAATATTTCCATTGTATAAATATAGTTTTAATTCACAAAACTCATAATGGTTCGTCATGTCAAAAATATTATTCATACTCAAACGCAGGGAAGATTACAACGCTAAAGTACATTCTCATATTGGATTAAGTACAGGTTTATATAACTCTGCTAAGTTTATGAACGACATGTTGGTTGAAGCAGGATTCAATTCGGTTTTAGAAGTTGCTATTGATAACAATTGTATTGATAGACTAGTCAACAAACACAAACCCACTCATGTTATCATTGAGGCATTATGGGTTGTTCCGACCAAATTCAATATTCTCCAAAAATTGCATCCGAGTGTTCAATGGATTATTCGTTTGCATTCTGAAATGCCATTTATGGCAGGTGAAGGAATGGCCATGGACTGGTTAGGCGATTATGCAACATTTAAAAATGTGAAGATTGCTTGTAATGCACCTAGAATGTTGAGAGAAATTCAACTCTATTTGGGAACAAAGAAAG
>Ga0164297_10003818_pt1 | contig 13825 bp, 6 predicted proteins | sample GEODES058metaG_FD_113539 | JGI IMG/M metagenome (GOLD analysis project Ga0164297, IMG submission 113539) | Dystrophic lake water microbial communities from Trout Bog Lake, Wisconsin, USA - GEODES058 metaG | ecosystem: Environmental > Aquatic > Freshwater > Lake | place: USA: Trout Bog Lake... | reverse complement strand
GTACGATCAACGGTCTCCCCTATAATGGCAGCGGTGGTCCCACTATTTCGACTTTCCAGGACCTCCACGCCTCCTCTCTGTCGATCAGTACGATCAACGGTCTCCCCTATAATGGCAGCGGTGCGGGTCCAGATCTGACGGTAAGCACTATAACAGTTGGAACAGGTGGAACGATAAGTTTCACAGATCCAACCGGCTATTTAACAACCCCCTCTATACAGGGTTTTGCTGCTAATGATCTGAATATAGCCACCTCTGCAGGAGGGCAGATAGTTATGACAGGCGGCGGCGGGGGCAGTAATATCATAATAAGTCCAGTTGGCCCAGTTCAAATAAACTCCGGATCTGCCAGCAATGACGCAACGGGTCTGTCAATCGACGGAACAGGTTCTATTTTGACCTTCCCTCAGGATCCCACTCTTACATTTGCTACAGGACAGCTAGTCAATCTCTCAACAATCAATGTGGGTACAAATGTAGCTTCAACGCTTACTATCAACTCCCATCTCCTCCCCTCCCAAGATCTCACATTCGACCTGGGCTCACCAACGGCTCAATGGCGGTCCCTCTACGTCGGTGCTAGTACAATCTATATGGGTCAATCGAAGCTGTCCTCCGACCAAGCGGGCAATCTGATCTTTACGAACGCGATTGGGCAGTCTACGATCAGCAATCTGGCCGCCAAACTGGCGACAGAGAATTTCTCTGTTGCCACTGACGGAACTAATATAATCTATAGTTACGACGGGTTTACATGGATCAGTTCGATAGTTCCTGCAGGTGTATATAGCGGTATTGCGTGGAACGGTTCATACTGGTTGGCTGTTGACAGTAACGCTGGTTTAATTATCAGCTCCTCGGACGGCATCAACTGGCAGGCTCAATCAAGTTCTCTTCTGAGTGCGACTGCCGTATGTTGGAATGGGTCTTTATGGATGGTCTCTGGCACCGGCCCCCATAATATCTCCTGCGTGATTACATCACCAGATGGTATCACATGGAGCCCAACATTAGATGTGGATCAAGCAGCCGCTGCTCTTGTTTGGAACGGTCTCTATTGGCTGAATATCGGTTCCGGCGGGCTATTTAGCTCCTACGACGATGGCATGTCGTGGTTGACGTTACCACTACCTAATACAGTAAAGGAATGGCAAGCCACTGCTGCTGCCTGGAATGGCCAATGGGTCGTCACGGGTAGTAGTGGCAAGGGCAGTGGAAATGCCGACGATCAGATTGCGTTTAATGAAGCCATGATTGCCGCAACAAATACTACATCTATAATCTCTGCCGCAATTGGACTTGATACACAACTAGTCGAGTTGAATATCTCCGTCACGTCTACCTTAGCCACCGATGCTCGCGTTGCCGGTGGCGTCAATGTCAACGCCGCCAATACAGCCGTAACCGCCGCCCTAGCACTTGGCGACCCCATTGTCATTTACGCTGCAAAAGTGGCAGTAAAGAAAGCTACTTCGGCACAATCAATTGCAAGCGGAGCACTTTCCAGAGACTTCACCAATTTTCTAAACAATTCTACTGCCTTCACGACTATTACGACACAGATAAATGACGCTATAACAGCATTCAACCTGGCCTTAACAACCGGTACGACGGCAGGTATATTGCAGTCAGTGTTAAACGATCTCACATCAAGTATCAGTGCCTTTACGAGTGCCGCAACAGCTACAGCCGCATTGGGCGCTAAGCCTAGCAATACCGATATTATTAACTGGGTCAACGCACTCGACGACGCCGTCACGGCCGCCGGCACCGCCGCCACACAAGCCACCGTGGATCGTCTGGCAGTGATGACATCGTCAGACGGCAATTACTGGACATCCAGGGTAACCCCATTAGACGGTCTCAATGTATCGTCGGTCGCCTGGAACGGATCGTTCTGGCTGGTTGTATCAAGCGATACGGGAACTATAATCAGTAGTAACGACGGTATAACGTGGACAGCACAAGCGACTCCACTGTTAAAAGCAAGCAGCGTGTCATGGAATGGTAGCCTATGGATTGTAACGGGACAATACTTGTACGATAACCGATATATAATCACCTCTCCAGATGGTATTACATGGACCCCTCAAGCCACCCCACTCGGAAAGTCACAGTCCTATGTCGTGACAAGCCGTCGCCTCTTGACATCCACACCTCCAATCAATAAGCAGATAACAGAGCAGTTTTGTGTGGTAGCTGGTCAAACAGGGCTTGTCTGTAGCTATGATACCGTGACGTGGCTTCCAGTGGCCGCCAATAACGAGAATTTAACCTATAATACGACGGCATGGAATGGCGTATACTGGTTGGCCGGATCTAGTTGTAGTAACTATTCCGTGATCAGTCGTTCCTTAGATGGCATTACATGGACCACAGTGACATCTCCAATGGACGGCAATGGGACAGGTACTTGTACAGTAAATGCGATAGCATGGAATGGGTCTATCTGGGTTGCGGGCGGCAATGGAAATAGTCTATCAATTATGACCTCTCTCGACGGTATCAATTGGATAGCTCAAATATCGCCATATGACAACGTCGGTACAGTAAATAGCATTGCCTGGAATGGCCTGCTCTGGGTCGCCGGTGGCAAGGGTCCGACCGCTATTGCCACTTCACGGGACGGTATCAATTGGATCGGGCAATTCTCGAGATCATTCGACCCATCCCCTTATCTAACCTATGATCCTCACTGGCCATCTGAAGTAAAGACAGTGGCATGGAACGGTACTAAATGGCTAGCAGGCGGTGTATCAAAGGGTCGGGCTATGGCTACATCAACGGATGGTATAACGTGGACAAAAGTCAGAACCCCCTTTGATGCTGATATAACAGAAGCCACCAATACCCCTACGGGGGCAGGTGTCCAGAGTATCACATGGAACGGAACGTATTGGATAGCAGTCGGCACTGTCACTACCTTGGACAAGTGCGTTGCCATAAGTAAAAATGGATTAAAATGGATCGTAGTCCCCAGCCCCTTTGACGGGCAACCCCTCGGTGATGTACCGCCGGTCGCAAGCGGTGTCGCATGGAATGGTAATATATGGATTGTGACAGGCAACTCACCAACCGCCTTCATCGCTACTGTAAATGACTTACAGAGCTATCTGGACGAAACGAAGGCCACCCAGCCTCCACCATGGAGCGTTCTTCCAAACAGCACACAAGGGGCAAACGCCATCACAATCCGCCAGGCCCCATCTAACGAAATTCAGACTCTAGCCGTTAATACAATCAATGGTTCATCCTACACCCCTGCTGGAATTACGGAGAGCTTCACTGTTGCCGTTGGCAATGGGGCGAATGGTCTCTCAGCAATCACCTCCTATGATGGTCAAATCTGGTATGGAAACCCAAAAGGCAACCTACCGCGAGGTAATTATTGTACGGCTATAGGATGGAACGGCATCTACTGGGCTGCTATTGACAATGGCTCCTCGGTATGGACCTCCTCTGACGGATCAACATGGTTTCAACAAAGCGCGGCAACACTTAACGCCATAACGATTCCGTATACCCCACCTCAATCTTGTATTTTCAGCAAGATTCAATGGAACGGCACTCTCTGGCTCGCCACGGGTAATACGATTGCCTACTCTCCTGACGCTATCAATTGGACCGAGGCCTCGTGGGGCTCTTCTAATCCCTTTATCTACGGTTACTGTACAGGAGCCGCATGGAATGGTCGCTATTGGGTAGCGGTGGGATTTCATAATTTTAGAGACCTCACATCCGGTATACAGACATGTACTGGCATCATAGTAACGTCATCAGATGGGTGTAGCTGGTCATCTGTTACGCCGCCCGCAAACTTCCTCACTAAGGCAATGGGTGGCCAAGGTAAGCGACACTTTAAGAATAAGAAAACAGGGGCAGGTAAAATTGCTCGTAGATATGGTAAGCCCCGCCGCCGACGTGGCGGGTTCTTCGATATCACCTGGAATGGCACCATTTGGGCTGCTGTGGGATATACCAAAAATAATGGTACAGATATAGTAACTTCCACCGACGGTCAGGTTTGGACCGCACTTGGACTGAGTTTCGATAGTAGATTACTAAAAGGTGGGCTCTTAAACGGTATAGTCTGGAATGGGGCGTCGTGGTTGGTCTATGGTAATACTATAGGCCTGGTGACTTTTACGAATTCAGGAAGCCAGGTCCCGCTTAATGGTGGCCGTGCCTCCCCCTTTGCTGCCATAGTGAATGACCTCAGCACCGTAGCATTTGCTCTGTCACCAAAACCACTACCCTATAAATTCGCCATAGAGAGTGTCGTCTGGAACGGCAGTAAGTGGATCGCCCTCTACAGCGATGGAAGTCTGGTAGAGGTGATTATAGATAAAAACGCACCGTTAGGGGTCCCTCTAGTCAGCCCCTTGAATAAGGGTGATCCAGGCAGAACCAATAAAAAAATTGGTAGCGGATATGCCCTTGCTACACGTACTCTCCCCCCTGTAGCACCAGCACCTCTTCCCAATCGCAGCACACCACCGATCAGCAAGCTGATCGTTACAGCTGCTAAGAGTAGCACAACTCTCTTCAGCTATTCCTATGATGCTATCAACTGGTTACCCGCTCAGTGGCGCCAATCACCATCGGCCGCTCGAATTACATGTATTACATATGGCAATAGTCTCTGGTTAGCAGGTGATGTTAATAGCCAGATCTACTGGTCCAGTGACGGAATCAACTGGAACGGTCCATCCACCCCTCTCGACCCATCGTCTTCTGCTATAACAAATATAGCATGGAACGGGACAACATGGCTCACCTCGTGTTATACGTCATTGCTTTACAGTAATACGGATCCAACAACACAGACTTGGACGCAGTCTATCCCTCTACCGGCACATATAAGAGCGGTGGTCTGGGGCGGGCTCTGGATCGCTAGAGGCGATTCTGGACTCTATGTCTCATACGATGGTGTTATGTGGACGGCAGCCAATATACCTGGTATTTTAACACAACAAGGTCTATTACAGGTAGTTTGGAATGGATCACTCTGGTTATTGATTACTGGTAACGGAATAGGCTACAGTTACGATGGAGTAGTCTGGAATGTAGTAACGCTCTCAGCTACACTCTTCCCAAATCCAGGAGCTACCATAACCGGTCTGGCTTGGAACGGGTCTATTTGGGCTGTCACAGGTAATATAGCTACACAAACGGGTACAGCAGGATTCGTCTACTACAGCTATGACGGCACAACCTGGTACAACACACAAAACCTGAGCAATTTTCAAACCGTAGATTCCATCACCTGGAATGGTGTTCTATGGATTGCCTCTGTTTCAGGCTCACTATACTATTCACCTGATCTGATCAATTGGTACAATAGCAAGATCATTGGCTCAGCAGTCGCCACCACCTACCAGCTGACCCCACCTCCTGTCCCCGCCTCTGTAAGCCCCACTCTTACTGAAAATTTCTGCGTGGCCGCCGCTGAAGGGATAGTAGGTTATTCCTACGATGGGCTGAACTGGTTAATAGGAAATAACGGCAGCGTAACCTTCACAGCCATTGTCTGGAACGGTTCTTACTGGCTAGCCACCGATAGTAGTTCTACTTACATCTCTCCAGATGGCATTAATTGGACAAACAATAATACTTCAACACCTTTCAAAACAATGGCATGGAACGGTTCAATCTGGGTCGGCGTAGGAGGCTATAATGGGCAAGGTACCATTGCCACCTCACCAGACGGCATCAATTGGTCCTATCAGGCTGATCCTTTTACTAACAATCAAGCATATGGTATCGCCTGGAACGGAGCCTACTGGGTGGTGGTAGGAGATAACACTGGTGGATCAACTATCGCCACATCCCCAGATGGAATAACATGGACCCTACGAAGCAGCCCCTTTGATAATAACACAGCACGTGGGATCACCTGGAACGGTAGTCTATGGGTCGCCGTAGGAAATGGAAGCGCCCCTATAGCGGTCTCACCAGACGGTGTCAGTTGGTTGGCACCCCCGCTGCCACCAGGTTGGGTTGGATATGCTCTTTCTATCTCCTGGAACGGTACGTTATGGCTCGCTGCGGGCAACAGCAGCTCTATAGTAGCAATCAGTCCAAACGGTAACAACTGGACTCTATCTAATGACGTTGGCCTACACGGGGTAACTAGTATAACATGGAATGGTAGTTTCTGGATAACCACTTCTGGTACACTTGGCACAACAGGTAACATGTCGACCAGTCCAGATGGTATTACATGGACACCCTTAGCATTAAACTCGGTCTTTGGTTCCAATGTTGGATCGGCGATTGCCAGCCGCCGACCCCTCCCCTTTGTAGACAACCTACTGTCGGCCGATACTGTCTACGCCAATAAACTGACGGTCAACACGATCAACGGTGAGCCGTGTCCGCTAACCCTGCCTACGGGCATAGTACTCAATCTACAAGATCGTGAAGTGATCACTTTCACAGTAGTAACTGATGGGAGTGTCACATATTATTATTGCGACATCACTAGCACTATACTTGGTTATACAATGACAAATACGACGAATGTCCAGGTCACGACTATCAACTCAGATCCGGCCACGTGTCTAGCTTGTTCTATATTGAATGTCGCACCAAACGCTGCCATCGATGGCAGTCTAAGAGTCTATCTAGCAAACGATCCCTATGGGTATTGTGTTAATACCGCTAAAACTTTCAACATCTCCTGGCTTGTGACAAATCCAACTCTATAATACCGCCAAGTCCAGAAGATTAAAAAGTTAAGCACTCCAGCTTGGTTATTATTATTGATCTAAGAACACCCTTCGGTGAAGGGCGTTCTTAATTTCGGTACCGTTATCACTGTCCCACCTTCCGATTCCTCTTCGTCTGTGCCACCTTCCGCTTCGTATTCTCCGAAAGCTCCTCCACAGCCGCGGCCCCTACCCGTTCCACGGGCTCCTTGTACTTCAGCCCCAGAAAGGCAAAGATCTGTGCCTCAAACCGAATCTTAGGAACAGCCCGTGCCTCCTCCACCTTCCCTGTCAGCTTCATCTCGTGCTCGTTGAGCGTGTAACCCTGCTTCAGAGCGTACTTGCGGAACGCCACGTTGAAGTCGCCGGACCCGGTGAAGTAGAGCAGAGCGTAAGGGAACTGCTCCACGGGCACCACCAACAGGTCCAGACGCCGAGCCACCCCTGTGGGCGTCAGCTTCACCACGCTGAGACACTTCTGATCTCCCTGCGACAACACCTCGATCATATAGCCGCGGGCACGCAGACGCTCCACATAGGCGGCAAAGGCCGCTGACCGCCGCTTTTCGTCGAGCCCAGGCATGGTCAGTAGTACGTCAATATCACCAGAGGTCTCGGCACCGCGCCGATACGATCCGACGACGGTCCCCTTCATACCGTCTTCAAGGTCGCCGAGTAGCAGCCGTTCGTGCTGCCGTAGCTCAGCACGGGGGATCCGCTCCAGAATCTCCTCGTAGTACTGCAGACCGATCTTCTGCTTATCATTGAGCAGTTTGGGATCGGCCGCCAGACGCTCGCGCAGCTGAGCAATCGTCTTGATCCCCATTGCAATCAGCTCCTTGGCCTTTACCACGCCAATGCCGTAGACCCCAGTCAACACATCCACGACGTCGACAGCGGCCTTGGCCTCGTTAGCAGCGGTCAGGTGACCCGTCTCAAGAATCTCTTTGATCTTCTCCTTGATCTTCTCCCCTACTCCTGCGACACCCTCAATATCGGCCAACGCGTGAATCTCCTTTTTGGTGATCCGTAGCTCCTCAATCACCTTACCGTAGGCACGAGCCTTGAAGAAGGATTTAGCCGATAGCTCACGCTTCCGCAACGTATCGAGTGCCTCAATGATCTTGGCTTTCATGTCGCTCATTCTCTTACTCTATCTGATGTAAAAAGTGGAGTATCATTTTTATGGATTTTCAGTTGTGGCGGTGCCGATCAAAGGCGGTCGCATCGTACGTGTCAGCACCCTCCTCCTCCTGCCCGTCCCAATCGGAATCACTATCGTTGAACGAATCCGTGTCGGGTACCTCTGGCTGAGGCTCCTCCTCAGAGGAACTATCGAAGATCCGGCGTCGGCTGCGAAGATCGGCGATCTCCCGTGCACGGATCCGTGCCAAGTAGCTGCCAACAATCCCTGATACGGCAGGTGTAGGCAGATCGGCGACGTACTCGTCATCATCGATCACCCGCAGACGTGTATTTCCTGAGATGTAGATCTTCTCTCTGCTCGGTACGGCTGAGACCACTGCTCCAGCAGCAGTAGCCTTCATCATCTCACCAAAGTTCAGGGTCGGCTTCTGCGTCGAGGTGCTAGGAAGAGTAGTTGACACTAGCGTTGGAAACTCCTCTTCAAAGGGTTTGGGCTCGGCTTCCCGTTTCGCAGGCGGTACGTAGCCAGTGGTCTTTGGTCCCGCTGCTGCAGCAGCACGGGCCGCGGCCGCTGAGAGAATGGGCGTCGGTGCAGTGACACGCTTTTTCCAGGTATAGCTCATCTACTCTCTGTTCTCAATCGGTAATTCTATGTAATGGCCTAGACCGCTCGTTGCCGTCTCAATTTTACGAGCCTCGACCACCCTTTTCATTTTTGCGGCCTATTGACCAATTGGACCAAAATGAAAATCAGAAAAGTACAAAAAATTGAAGACAGGTAGCCCCTCTAACCCAGGATACAGAGCAACAACTCGACCCGCACTCAAGCAATCAAAGCAAGATGCCTGCCGCAATCAACGTGAAGAAGCCCCGCACGACCAAGAAGTCGTCGTCGCCGATCATGTCCGCAGTCGAGACGTCAAAGACGCCCAGCCCTGCCCCGCAGGTCGAGGCGCAGAGCGCGGCCAAGCCCGCCCGCAAGCCGCGCGCACCGATGACCGAGGAGGCGAAGGCGTCGATGGCGGCCAAGAAGGCGGCGACGCTCGCAGCCAAGAAGGCCGCCGCCCCGCCGGCAGAGCCCGAGGCCAAGGTCCGGAAGCCCCGTGAGCCGATGTCTGAGGAGGCGAAGGCATCAATGGCCGCCAAGCGTGCCGCCACGCTTGCCGCCAAGGCCTCTGCAGAGCCCGAGGCGAAGGTCCGCAAGGTCCGCGAGCCGATGTCGGAGGAGGCGAAGGCGTCGATGGCCGCCAAGCGCGCCGCCACGCTCGCGGCCAAGAAGGCCGTAGCCCCTGTCGAGGTCGCAGCCACGCCTGAGCCCCCTGTGGCAAAGGTGGAGGTGGCCGCACCGAAGAAGGGCCGCAAGCCTAAGGCCGCCCCTGTCGAGCCCGTGCCCGCACCGGCCGAGCTCCAGGCTCAGGCGGAGAGCCAGGTCGAGGAGGCCCCGCCGGTTCCGGCGAAGAAGGGTAAGGGCAAGAAGGCGGCGGCCGCCGAGGAGGTGCCGGCGAAGAAGACGAAGGCAAAGGCAAAGGCCTCCGAGGCTGAGCCCAAGGTCCCTGCGATCAGCCCCGTCCGTGCCTACGAGATGGTCGACGTTGACGGCAACTTCTTCATGGTCCACAAGACCACGCAGAAGGCCTACCGTGCCGACCTGAACCTGGACGACGACGCCCGCGCTCTCCTCGACCAGCCGGCGGGTGTCTTCAAGGACGGCGAGATCCTCCCCATCTTCGACGACGACGAGTAGACGGCGGCGATCAGGGGCGACGACGACGCAGACAGAGAAAACAAAAGAGAAAAGCAGAAAAAGACAAAAACAAATACAACACCTTTTTCAGTCGTGCTTAAAGCTGACGCACCCACACAGAGTAAGATGCCAGACCTAGAGAACCAGGTGCAGAAGCAGCAGCCGCCACCACCCCTCTGGTACTCCTGTGAGACGGATGACCTCCCCCTTCTTATCGAGGCCCTGAAGACCCACACCGTAGATGAGCGATCCCCTAACGAGGCCTACACGCCTCTGATGGTCGCCGCCAACCATGCCAGTCTCCGTCTAGTCGACTATCTGATCCGCCAGGGTGCCAACGTCAACGCCCAGACGGACGGCGGTGAAACGGCCCTGATGGTGGCCGCCCGCCACACAGATCCAGAGGCCGTCAAAAACACGATGACCCTTCTCCTGGCTGCGGGTGGTGATCCGAACCTGGCCAGCGGCGGTGGCAACACAGCCCTGATGGAGGCCGCCTATTCGGGTCACACCGCCGCCGTGACTCTCCTACTCGAGGCCGGTGCCCAGGTCAACTATGCCAACCAGTACAAGGAGACGGCTCTTTTTGTAGGATCCCTCCGCCACGGCTCGGTGGCCGCTATCCAGGCCCTTCTGGCGGCAGGGGCTGATCCGACCCTAGAGGACAAGGACGGTGCCCAGGCGGTCGATGTTGCTGCGAAGCACAACCCTGCCATCTACGCCTTTTTGAGCCCAGATAAGTAGGCCAGTTGCCCCTCGTAGGTCGCGAGTGGTCGCACTGCGTGTACCTCATTCAGAGCCACCAGAAACGCCGTCATATCAGAGTCATCATGGTTCAAATCCTGTGCCGCCCCAAACTCCACCAGGACAATCAGCGTCTTCATCACGTCTTTTGTGTAAGGATCGCGATTCGTCTTCACGTAGGTCATCTGTGTGACGACACGCTCGATCGCTACACAGTCATCACCCTCTCCCACCACGAAGCCCCAGGGCTCTGTACGGGGATTCAGACCAAGATCGTTCAGTACCTTTATCACAGCCTCATATGTAAATATACTGAATTTGCGTTGCGACCAAGAGACAGTATAGCCCATTTTTGCCCACTGAGTGGGTTAAAATAGACATGTCAAATTTTTTACATAACAGGACCCAGACCAATCTTACACCGCGTCTCTAACTGTGCCTGTTGGGTCAGAGCACCCGCACCCGTCTTTCGCATCTTAGCCGTCGTCCGCACCACCTTCTTCGACAACTTCTCGAACTCTTTATCGATCTTATCCACCCGCACCCGTGCCTCACGAAGATTCCGCTCCTCTAGCTTGAGCCCATCCTTGTACTGCTTGCTGACACGTGTCTGGCAGGCCTTGATCTCCTTGGCTCGTCCAGCAAACGTCGAGGTACACTCTGCCATCTGAGCCTCCATGGCGGGGCCAATACGTCCAACCTCCTTCTCCAAGTAGGGGATCGTATTATCAATCAGATCGGCCTTCTCCGCCTTAAGATCAGCCAGGTCCTTACGCAACTCTAAAACGGTCGCATCGTCACCCTCACCCACATCACTAAAGGTCGAGATGGGGACCACTACATCGGCAAAGATCGGTTGGGCAAACTGTGAGGGGTCGGCTTCACGGTTCAGGTAGGAGATCTGACCCGCAATCGCATCCATGTAGGCACGGAGCCCCTCCTTGGTGAAGCGGCCAGACGCATCCATGTACTTGGCAATAAAGTCGCTCATCTCTGTGGGCAACCAGGTCTCTTTGGGCCTACACAAGTTGAGCAACATCATCAGTTCCATGGGTGATTCATTATAGGGAGTTGCAGTCATCAATAGAACACGGGCCGAATCAGCACCACTGGTCGCATAGGAATTCTGTAACGCGGCCATGAAGGCAGGAACATCGGGCTTCTCAGCCCCCTTGAAGTCGGACGAGTACAATTTGTGGGCCTCGTCAATTATGATCAGGGTCTTGCGAAGAGGATCCTTCTTACCATTCCGCTCTTGTAGCTGCTTAAAAATCGGGTTCTTCCCCTGCACAATGTTACTGAACTGGCGATACGAAACAGGTGGGATCCAGTTGGCGTAAAGGGCCCGCTTCCGTGCCTCCGCCCCTGAAGGGGTCAGCAGACCGCGGCGGACCTCGTTGGCAATGGTAGAGTGGCAGACCTGATCAAAAATATTCTTCCAGATATCCGCCTTCAAAGTATGGCGGGTCACCCACATGATAGTGTAACCGGCCTTCTCGAACTGTGTAGACGCCAGGGCAATGGCTGTACAGGTCTTACCAGTACCTACACTATGCCACATCAGCATACCACGGATAGGATTCGCTACTGTGAAGTATTCGCTGATAAAGGCCTGCGTGGGTGTGTAATTCACCAGATTGAGGGTCGGCAACGTCGTCTTTTTCGCGGGGGCCTTAAACTCAGCTTCCGCCGCCTTTCTCGTGTTTGCCTTGACGGTCTTCTTAGCCGCCGCTGCCGCTACCTTCCTAGTCGCCGCCGGCTTAGCACCGCCCTTAGCCGGCGGTACACAGCGATTCTCTACCACCTGCGGCGGCCATTTATAATCGGCAAACTCCTCGGCTACGTAGTGTCGCAGACCGAACCACGAGGTCGGCACTGAACCCCGTTTCTTAGCAGACGCCGCTTCAGCCGCCGCCTCAGCGGTCGCCCCAGAGGGCTGGCGGATCACCAGTAGATTCGACTCCATGACCACCGTAGGAACAATCGTATCCGGACGCAGACGCGAAGGACGGAAGGGGACAATAGCCAACTCCTGGCAGTTCACAGGGACCTTGGGGCTACAGGGGTCGGATCGACCCTCATCAGACGCATCACCTACAGCCTCCAATGAATCGGCGGCCGTGTGAGCGTTCTCCAGAAGCAACCGTTGGCTATACGCAATACGCTTATCGGCACTGACAAGATCTGCCCGCGACCGCTCATCGCTGATATTGATCGTATTCTGTGTCGTCTCCAACTCAACGGAGGCCGGACCATGGGCAGAACGCACCTTGATCTGGGGCAGCATCCCTGACTTATGAATCTCATCCGTCAACACCTGGTCTACGGCCGCCAAGATGGAGACGTCGTTGATGGCCTTAGATACCCCACCGGATCGCGAATCCAGGCCCTTGAGTTGTAGAGCGATCTCAAAGAGCGTCTTGGCCTTATAGAACGGCTGAAGGGCCTCAGGAATGCTCTGGCTATACCGAAAGACGTGTAGCGGCCAACCCTGCTTTGGTATGAAATCAAGACCTTTCTGCCCGCAAAGACGGGTGGCACGTCCTAGAGCCTGTGTCAGATCCGCCTGAGTCATGAGCGGTTCATACAAATGGACGTATTTCACATCAAACAGGTCGATCCCCTCCTTGAAGCCACTATCTAATATGATAAACCGACAATTCTCACCATAGACATTATCAGGTCGCTTGTTAAACACGCCAAGGACCTCCTTCTTCAGGGCGTGTTTGAAGGGCCGATCCCACATCGCAGTAGAGCACAGTACCGCAAAATTCCTCCCTTTGGGTCCCTTGGTCGGTACGTCAACTACGATCTTACTCTTCTCGTTCTTCAGAATCGGGTTGAATCCGCGGGCGATCATTGCCGCGGTGATAATTTTAGCACCGTATCCCAAAAATTTCACATCACTGAAGATGAAGTGCTTGAAGGTCTTGCCAAAGATAGCCGAATCGTTGGCGTCAAGGGCAGCAATATTCTGTAGCATCGCCTCCAATTTAGGGCTAGCAATCGGAATTAGTTTATCCGTGTCAGCCACGCTGAAGCGGCTCTTGTTGAAGCGGTTTTTGGGTGTAATTTTGCTCCAATTACTGACCTGGCGAACACACTGTAACTGGCGGTCACTGGGCTTATATGCCGCAGCCGGGACATTGGGTTGCCCGGCCTCAGATGCCGCAGGTGTCTTAACCTTGACACGTTCGAAGACTCTATTGACGCTCCGCATCTCGTCTCCGTCTGTAGCAGGAGCAGACGCAGCAGGGCAGAAAAACCGTCCTCCCATACACGCAGTGATATCACTCAAAGGCACAGCCGGCGTCGCCCCTCCCTTATCGGGATGATGTGCCAGAAGCCATTTCATTGCCTCCTTTTTTGTAGTCAGATGCTCTCCGCACATGATTTTCCTACAATATGAGGCAGATACCCCCTTATCTGCATCCAAAGCAGAGGCGGCAGACATCCCGTTATTTAGTGCTCATATTTTTCT
>Ga0164297_10003817_pt1 | contig 13829 bp, 12 predicted proteins | sample GEODES058metaG_FD_113539 | JGI IMG/M metagenome (GOLD analysis project Ga0164297, IMG submission 113539) | Dystrophic lake water microbial communities from Trout Bog Lake, Wisconsin, USA - GEODES058 metaG | ecosystem: Environmental > Aquatic > Freshwater > Lake | place: USA: Trout Bog Lake... | reverse complement strand
TCAGCCTCATCAGTCATAGGGCATAGACTTCGAGTTAATTTCCAGAAGTCGGGTGAATGATTAAGATGAATTAAATGACATACTTCATGAGCAGCTAAATAATTAAGAACAAACTCAGGTGCCATAATTAATCGCCATGAAAAGCTTAATGATCCATCTGCTGAACAGGATCCCCATCGGCTTTTAGTATCTCGCAGGGATAATTGGGGTGTGGGAATGTGAAGCAGATCACAATATGAACTAACAGCTGATTTTAATTCAACAAAAGCAGCTTTTCTCAAAAATTCTTTAAGCCGTCTTTCAAAATGAGGTAAGTCGCCATTCACATGAATGAAGCCCTTGCAATCAGATGCAATAAATTCGACCCATGTGGCCCCTTTTTTATCTTGATGGTGTATGAGTGTATGGGGCTGTCCCTTAAACCAGATTTCAGCATGAGGTATAAAAGGGATCGCATCTGGAATATGATTAATGCGGCTATGTATCCATCCAGCATTTTTTTTTGCTAATTCAAATGCCGTTTGAATTGAGCCTTTGACTGGCATGGTTAAAACAGCACGACGAAGACCATTATGAATACGTAATGTGTATTTCCGCGCAGAAGATATACGCTTAACTTCAATTTTTAAAATTGAACCGAAATAATCGATTTCAATATTATTCATGAGTTATATAAATCTCATAATATTATTGAGCTATTCGTGAGGTTAATTTATCGAGACACTCTGTTGTTATTCACATTATCTATAAAAGAAATTATACTTGGGACAATATCTTTACGAAAGCGTGAACCATTAAAAACACCATAATGGCCAACTCCTAATTGGAGATGGTGCTTTTTTAAGGCCTCAGGAATATGAGAACACAATTCATGAGCCGCATAAGTCTGACCAACGCCAGATATATCGTCTTTTTCGCCTTCTACTGTCATAAGACCACAGCGCGTAATAGCTTTTAGATCAACTTTGGAATTACGATGCTTCATTTCGCCTTTAGGAAGCAAATGTTCAACAAAAACAGTATTTATTGTTTGTAGATAATAATCAGCATCTAAATCCATAACTGCTAGATATTCATCATAAAAATCACGATGCTTTTCAGCTGAATCACCATCGCCTTCAACTAAATGGTTAAACATTTCAACATGCGCATTTACATGTCGATCAAGATTCATTGCCATGAAACCTGATAATTGTAAAAATCCTGGATAAACATTTCGGCCAATTCCAGGATATGGAAAAGGAACATTGAAAATGCAGTTATTTTTAAACCATTGAACACCTCGCTCCTGAGCTAAGATATTAACGGCTGTTGGGCTCTTTCGCGTATCAATAGGACCACCCATAAGAATCATTGAAGCAGGTGATGCCTGATCTTCTTGAGCCTCCATAAGGGCGACCGCAGAAATAAGCGGGACTGATGGTTGACATACACCAAGTGTGTGAACAGATGAATTACCATTCAATTTATAAATATGACGAAACATCTCGATGAGATAATCAATATAATTATCGAGATCAAATCGGCCAGCGCTCAATGGAACCATGCGCGCATCTTGCCAATCGGTTATATAGACATTGTAATGGGGTAGAAATGCTTCGACAGTTCCACGCAATAGAGTTGCATAATGCCCCGACATTGGTGCAACTATAATTAAATGGGGCTGATTTTTTTTAAATTCAACCCTGTCGAAATGTATAAGTTTACAAAATGAATTTTCCCAAACGCAGGCTTCAATGATGTCGTAATGTATTCCTTCAATTTGAACAGAGTTTAGATCAAAAGACGGCTTTCCGTATCGTCGCGTTAAGCGTTCAAAGATTTCTGCTGATGCAGCAATATTTTTGCCTAAAACTGTGTGGGCGATTGGATTAAGCGGATTTTTAAATATAAAACGTGCTGCATCAGACACAAAGCGTGCAGGCGCTAGGGATAAATGTGCCATTTCATAGAATTGATAGGAAAAGCGATTCATGGGACAAGCCCTCAGTAAAGAATAAATATTAAACTAAATGATTTTAATATTTTATACAATAAAGCTTAGGTGTTAATTCTTTTTCGCAGATGACTTAAAAACTAATTTTAATACTTATGCTTTATTAAAATCATCTAATAAGCCCTGACATGGAAATTCCTAATAAATGCTCGAGCTCTACCATAGTAAAACAGGACTTAAGAATAAAACAGACCTCATTTACTGATTAAAACTAACATTATTGATCTGGGTCAATCCAATTTATCGCCTGAAGACGGAAGCTGACTGACTTTATAAATCAGTTTTGAGGCTAAAATGAATATTATGTCCAAATCTCCAGACATCTTCATGGATGAAGCTGTTGAAGTGAGTCGCATATCCAATATATTTATAATTCATTCAGATGACATAATACGATTTGGGATTGCTGCCATTTTAGATGATCAAGGATTTAATCTGCATTTATGTTGTGAAGTGAGTGATTTACGTAAAATTAATACGCATTATAAGAATCTAAAACAAAATTTTATTATTTGTGATGCGCAGATTTATATAAATAATAATGAGGTATTTTCTTCATTTCTTGATCACAACATAGCGCTCATCACATCAGATGAGTGTATTGAGATAAATAATTTAAAAGATATATCAAAAATTTTTAACCTATCAGTTCATGCGCAGGAGATTAAAAAATATTATTCACAACACTCATACACGACTCATATTGATAATATGACAGATGCATTTGATGTAATGCATAAAATTAAAAATTTATCTCCACGGCAATTTCAAATTTTAGAACTCATGTCAAAAGGTCTTTTAAACAAGCAAATTGCCTGGGAGCTTGGATTGACTGAAGGTACGATAAAGAGTCACGTTTCATCAATTCTTGAGAGAATGAAATGTAACAGACGCACTCAAGCAATTGCTGATTTTTTACAATTTTATCATCCTAGAAGAATGATCAAATTATAATCATTCAATCAACATTCTCTTCAAAAGATCAATTTCTTCGAAAAGGCTTTGGTCTTTATCAGCTAAACCCTCAATCTTTCGAACAGCATGTAAAACTGTTGTATGATCTCGCCCACCAAAGCGGCGACCAATCTCTGGCAATGATCGTGGTGTCAAGACTTTAGCGAGATACATGGCAATCTGGCGCGGCCGAACGACAACGGCCGTTCTGCGTGATGATAATATATCCGCGCGGCTTATATTGTAATGTGTTGCAACAAGTTTTTGAATATCTTCAATCTTAACTCGTTTTGGTTCTCTCGTACGAATAAGATCTCTTATTGCATCTTCTGCAATTTCAACTGTAAGAGCTGAACCAGTCAAGGTTGCACGCGCTACAAGGCGATTTACAGCGCCATCAAGATCACGACCATTTGTTTGTATTGCATTAGCAACAAAAGACACAACGGCAGGAGGAACAGTAAAACCAGGATGAGTAATTTCTGCTAAAGCAATACGATTTGCCAAGACCTTATGTCTCAGGACTTCGTCAAGTGCACCAATGTCAACACATAATCCACCTGACAATCGTGATTTAACCCGCTCATCAAGGCTTTCTAATTCTGACGGCATCCGATCTGATGCAACAACAATTTGCTTACCGGCATCAATTAAGGAATTAAGAGTATGACAAAACTCTTGTTGAATTGATTTTCCTTGTAAAAATTGAACATCATCAATTACGAGAATATCGATTGCGCGCAATTTTTCTTTAAATGCAAGCGCAGTTTGAGATTTAAGTGCACAAACAAAGCCATACATAAATTTTTCAGCAGTTAAGTAAATAACTTTACGGCCCAGCTCATGTGCAGAATGACAAATAGCTTGTAGCAGATGAGTTTTGCCTAAACCAACCGATGAATAAATATAGAGTGGATTATAAAGAGGGGGCTGGCCTTTTGGTGTTGTACCAACGCGCAGTGCAGCAGCATGCGCAAGCTGGTTTGATTTACCTATTAAGAAACTCTCAAAGGTAAAACGTTTATCTAGAGGTGAGCCAGGAAGTGAATCTCCATCATCTTTTTTGACAAGACGATCAAATGCAGTTGCAGTGATTGGTAGTTTATTTTGTTCAGTCAGGTTTGACTTTTGATTAAATGAAGTCGTTTTAATGAAAGTATTATTTTGCACTTGATGATGCGCAAGTGCTGGAGGCGCTTGTCGTGATGATGAGCGTATTGATAACGAAATAGTCTCAATGTGAGGTATTTCTGATTTGAGAGTTGTCAGTAAGCGCTCATTATAATGAGATAAAATCCAGCTTTTTAGAAATCGTGTTGGAACAGAAAGATAAGCCGTTGATTCCTCAACAGCATCTAATTCAAGCCGGCCAAACCAAGAGCCAAAAACATCTTCACCGAGTTCAGCGCGTAAGCGGCGACAGCATTTTGCCCAAGATTCAGTGTAATTTTTATTGCCGAGGTCAGATAGAGAGTGAGTTTCTTTTTGTGTCAGCGACATTGTATTTCTTTTATCAAAATAGAGAGCAGAAGAGCGAATAGAATTGCCGAGGCTAACTCAGCTTATGTGATCTACTGGCGATAAAAGATGAAGAATTTTAAGCAACACCATTTGATTTTTGAAGTTGTTATTTTTTAGTGTTGAAAGCATAAAACCCCCCTTCCGCAAGTTAACTTGCGGACTAAAAGAACGACAAATTTAGTTGACCTCTCAATAAACAGCTTCAGCGATGCTGATTAAAGAGGATGAGATACGCGCTTAATCTGCTCAAATAAAACATGCTTTATGAAGTGAGCATTAAGTTTCACATGAAGACAAGCAAGATCTGAATTGATTATTAGCTAGCCCCACATGGGCGTGCAAGAAAATGTGACATTGAGTGTCAAAAACTTTCCTATGGGTTGAAATAAACCGCAGAGCAACTGATGAGTGCATCATTTAACTACTTGTTAATACGTTAAAACTTGCTGACTTAGGAATTAATCCTGAAAAAGTTTCAGTAACGTAAGTGGTTTTCACCCGACCAATACTACGATGAGTCAAGACGAAGCTATGGTCGGTAGCTCATGACTTTATATATAACATATTGAAATTTATGATAATTAATTGATCAAATTAATTTGATAGGCAAACGTAAGTTTTAATGTTGCATATAAAACACTACAAAATAAATACAAAAAAAGCCCGGAAAAACCGGGCTTTTTTGATGAGAATTATATTTGTTACGCGAGAGCTTTGACGCTCGCAGTAAGACGTGAAACTTTGCGAGAAGCTGTATTCTTATGAACAATACCCTTGCCTGCAGCGCGCATAATTAATGTCTCAGCAGCGGACAAAGCCTTATGAGCGTCATCCTTATTGCCAGCTGTAATAGCCTCTTCGACTTTACGGATCTGTGTGCGCATTTGCGAACGACGAGCGCGGTTGACTTCTGTTCGGTGCGCAATCTTGCGTACTGCTTTTTTTGCTGAAGTTGTATTTGCCATAGAAAACCCCGTGGGCCTAAACGAACTATCGTGTGTGGACGAATATCTAAAGGCCCTAGAACAGTCCAAAGCCATATTTGGCGCTAAATAGACACGATCATATCATTTCGTCAATGAGAAACCTTATATTAGCGGTCTTTAAATGATGCGGGCCTTTTCTCCAAAAAGGCTGCCATGCCCTCTTTTTGGTCTTCCAGGGCAAAACAGGAGTGAAAATTACGCCGTTCAGCTCTGCAACCCTCATTTAGATGGGTTTCAAAGGCATTAAGAACGCTTTCCTTGGCCATAATGAGGGATGGCAGGGATTGTGAGGCAATAAGTGCCGCAGCTGCCATGGCTTCCTCAATGAGGTGATCAGCACGAACAATGCGTGCAACAAGTCCGGATCGTTCCGCCTCTTGGGCATCCATGAGCCTACCAGTTAAACACAAGTCCATAGCCTTTGCCTTACCAATGGCGCGGGTCAGCCGTTGCGTCCCCCCCGCCCCAGGAATAATGCCAAGCTTAATTTCAGGTTGGCCGAATTTTGCAGTGTCAGCCGCAATGATAAAATCACACATCATTGCGAGTTCGCATCCTCCGCCCAAAGCAAAGCCAGCAACCGCCGCAATTATTGGCTTACGATATGATGTAACCTGATCCCACGTGTGAAGAAAATTAGTCAACAAACAATCAGAGAAAGTCTTCGATTGCATTTCCTTAATATCAGCACCAGCAGCAAAAGCCTTCTCCGAACCGGTAATGATCGTGCAGCGATATAGATCATTTTGTTCACAAAAGCTGAGCGCATGATTGAGATCCTCAATAAGTGCATTATTGAGTGCATTGAGTGCATCTGGTCTATTAAGTTTTATAAGACCAATATTATTGTGTGTTTCAAATATTATGTTTTCATAATTCATGAACGTATCCGCTACAAAGTAGAGCACATATCTTCTTTATAGCTGAGATTTCACAGCCCCTCAAAGAGGGCAGTAGAAAGATAACGTTCAGCAAAAGATGGAATGATAACGACGATATTCTTTCCCTCCATATGAGGGCGGCTACCAAGCTCAAGAGCCGCAGCGACTGCAGCCCCTGAAGATATACCAACAGGTATTCCATCGAGCCGCGCGACAGCCCGCGCAGAGTCAAAAGCAGTTTGATTACCTACTGTAATGACTTCATCTATGATACTGCGGTCTAAGATCTCTGGCACAAAACCAGCACCAATACCTTGTATTTTATGAGGCCCAGCCTGTCCCCCTGATAATACAGGTGAATCTTCGGGCTCAACAGCAACAATGCGAATAGCAGGGTTATGTTTCTTTAAAACCTGTCCAACGCCAGTAATGGTCCCGCCAGTTCCAACACCAGATATAACATAATCAACCTTGCCTTCAGTATCATTCCAGATTTCTTCAGCTGTTGTTCGACGATGAATATCGGGATTGGCAGGGTTTTCAAATTGCTGAGGCATAACAGCCCCTTTAATAGTTTGTAGCAATTCCTGAGCTTTTGAGATTGCACCCTTCATTCCCTGAGGTGCAGGAGTTAACACCAATTCTGCACCAAGCAACGCCAACATTTTGCGCCGCTCAATAGACATGGACTCAGGCATAACGAGAATAAGCTTATAACCACGGGCTGCCGCTACAAATGCTAAGGCAATACCGGTATTGCCCGAAGTGGGCTCAATGAGAGTGGATTGCCCAGGTTTAATTATGCCTTGGGACTCAAGGCTATCAATCATTGCAACGCCAATGCGATCTTTTACGCTGTTAATTGGATTGAAAAATTCGAGTTTAAGTAGAATGTTTGCTTTAATAGATCGTTCTGACGTAAGGCGATTAAGACGCACCAATGGTGTATTACCAATTGTTTCAGTAATTGAATTATAGATGCGGCCACGGCCAATTTTCTGATCGGTTTTGTGTGATGATGCCTCAGTCATGATCAACTCCCATTAGATCATAAGAAAATACACAATTACCATATAAATGTCGATTTAAATTTAAATAACATTTTTATATAGTAAAATCTGAAACAATGGTTGGCCCATCTTTGGTTTGAGAGATGGATTGGCAGACATCTTCAACTGAAATTTTATCAAGGGCGGAGAGAAAATCTAAACTAGCTGACTCAAGATGCGGCAATATAACGGCTTCAAGAGTAGATTTTTCAGGCTGACCAGCAGATGGCTGTGATGAAGTAAATAAGGCTGCCCGTACTATATCAGCAAGAGAAATACGGCGGCGCTCACGGGAAAGCTCATATCCACCCTTTGGACCACGAACACCTTTAAGAATTTGGGCATGCACCAAATCTTGTAATAAGGTTTCGAGATGGCGAGGCGGAAGATTATGTCGTTGTGCCAATGCTTTTGCCGCAACTGGTGTCGGACGAGCATGGAGGGCAACATCAATGACTGCAGCAATGGCTAAAATAGCTTTACGCGGCAAAAGTGATGAGTGTAGATTTATGGACATATTATAAACCCGTTGATCCAAACCCACCAGCTCCCCGATTTGTCATAGATAGATCATTAACACGGGTAATATTGACGCTGACATAAGGGGCAATAATCATTTGCGCAATGCGTAGTCCTCGTTCAATTTTAAAATCATCTAGGCCGTGATTAATAAGTAAAACTTTTATTTCACCTCTATAATCAGAATCAATTGTTCCTGGACTATTAAGCACAGTAATTCCATATTTTGAGGCAAGACCAGAGCGAGGGCGAATCTGTGCTTCAAGGCCGAATGGTAATTCTATGCATAGACCAGTAGGCACGAGTATAAATTGACGCGGTTTAATAATAAGATGTTGATCAACATCAACAGCAGCTCTTAGATCTAAACCAGCAGCGCCCTCACTTTCATAAGCAGGCAAAGGCAAGTCATGTGCATGGTCTAATTGGCGAATAAACAGCTGGACACTCATGATTTGGCCTTTAGATAATCTTTTGCAAGACGGTCAACGATTATTTTTGCAAGATCAGATTTAGATTGACGATTTAAATTTTCAACGCCATTTCGCGAGACAATATGAATGTGATTCATGTCATCCCCGAAAACATTACCTTCACTGACATCATTAGCTAAAATAAAATCACAATTTTTTGTATGAAGTTTTTTTTCAGCGTGAGAAATTAGATCATTTGTTTCAGCAGCAAATCCAACTACAAAAGTCGGCCTTGTTTTTAAATGCCCGACATATGAGAGAATATCAACATTTTCCTCAAATGTAAGGGTTGGCGGAGTCGCCATATCAGATTTTTTAATTTTATGCGGCGCCTGATTAACAACACGCCAATCAGCAACAGCAGCTGCTCCAATAAAAATATCACAGGGTAATGATTGGCACACCGCATCATACATATTTTGAGCTGTTGTTACATGGAGTGTCCTGACATATGCAGGATCAGGTAATTCAACAGGTCCAGTAATCAGGGTGACATCAGCGCCTTGGTGAGCAAAGGCTTGTGCGAGAGCATGACCTTGCTTACCAGAAGATGAATTGGAGATATAACGAACGGGATCAATTGCTTCACGCGTTGGGCCTGAAGTGACGACAACGCGAACACCACTGAGGGCAGATGATGTGGTAGAGTGAAAATGAGACAAAATGGCATCTGCAATTATGGACGGCTCACTCATACGTCCTAAGCCAAATTCTCCACATGCCATTTCGCCTTTATCGGGGCCGATAAAGATATAACCATCTTTAGTTAATGTTTGAATATTGCGTTGTGTTGCAGGATGATGCCACATGCGTACGTTCATGGCCGGAGCAACAAGAACCTTTTTGTCCGTTGCCAATAAAACAGTTGAGGCTAAATCATTTGCAAAACCTTGTGCTGCCTTTGCTAAGAGATCAGCAGTAGCGGGAGCTACAACAATGAGATCCGCATCACGCGATAACTCGATATGACCGATGGATTGATTATCGGTTAATTCAAATAGATCGTCATATACTTTATCTTGAGTAAGTGTTGCTAATGACAATGGCGTTACAAAGTGTTTTGCCGCTTGTGTCAGGATAACGCGGACTTTAAATTCCCGCTTCTGGAGGAGGCGGATAAGCTCAAGAGCTTTGAAAGCAGCAATCCCGCCGCCGATGATTAAGAGAATGCGTTTCTCTTGTGTCATCTCTCACCCCATTTTAATTACGAAAGACCGCATAGGTTAATACTATAAGCATTAACCACAGCGCCAGAGATGTCCAGCGTGAACGCTGAGCCTCAGCCTGTCCAATCCCATCCAAGGAAGAGCTTGATAACATGACACCATGATTCAGAGCATCTTCAATTTTAGCCAATACAGCTGTGCTTCTTGATATGAGTTCGGGAGCTTGGCTGAGCATATTGCCAATTGTCATTAATCCACGCTCTGCATCACGAATTTTACCACGCGGGCCAATACTCTCTTCAACCCAACGTCTCACAATCGGCTCAGCTGTTGACCAAATATTTATTTTGGGATCAAGACTGCGGGCAACGCCTTCGACAACAACCATTGTTTTTTGTAACAAAACTAATTCAGTGCGTGTCCGCATATCGAATAAGGCTGTAATTTCAAACAAAAGAGTAAGAAGTTTGGCCATTGAAATTTGATCAGCTGTGCGCGAATGAATTGGCTCTCCAATAGCTCTTATGGCTTGAGTAAAATCATCAACGCGATAATGTGATGGGACATAACCAGCATCAAAATGTACTTGGGCAACATGATGATAGTCGCGCGTGATAAAACCATATAAAATTTCAGCTAGAAAGCGTTGTTCCTTAAATCCAAGTCGACCCATAATTCCAAAATCAACAGCAACTAATTTCCCATCTTTATCAGCTAATAAATTGCCCTGATGCATATCAGCATGGAAGAAGCCATCACGAACCGCATGAAGTAAAAATGATTGAATGACGATTTGACCAAGGCGATTTAAATCAAAACCTTTGTCTTTGAGGCTTACGATATCTGATAAAGCTATACCATCAACCCATTCAAGCATAAGGACTTCACGTCCCGTATGATCCCAATCGATCTTTGGTACACGGAAATCCGGATCATCTTTTGTGTTTTCTGCGAATTCAGATGCAGCCGCGGCTTCAAGCCGGAAATCCATTTCCATCCGCACAGATCGCGCTAAAGTCTCAACAACATCTATGAGTTTAAGTCGACGGGCTTCAGCAAAATTCTTTTCTGCATATTGGGCCGCAAAAAACATATCTTGTAAATCGCGGGTGAATTTTTTTTCGATATTGGGTCGTAAAACTTTTACCGCAACCCAATGATGTCCATGATCTGCTTTTAATTTTGCTTTATGGACTTGAGCAATTGATGCGGCTGCGACAGGGGGACCAAAGTTTTCAAATAAATCATCAATTTTACAGTTAAATGTACGCTCAATAATAGCAATAGCTTGCTCTTGAGAAAAAGGCGCCATCCGATCTTGTAAAGCCTCGAGATCATGGACAACTTCAGCACCAACAATATCAGAACGTGTTGCTAAAAATTGCCCTAGCTTAACATAAGATGGGCCAAGGCGAGCCATTGCAGTTGAAAGACGATGCTTGTTAGCAGCAGCATTTTTTCGTGCGATCAGTTTTGCGCAGGAGAGCGCAAAACGTGCATTGATCGGCAAGAGACTTGGATCAATGTGACTGAAAACACCTTCGCGTGCCATCACATAGGCAGCGCGTAGCAAGCGAAAGATGTGGAGCAGATTCGTGATCACGATTTATGACCCTATAATTTCCATGCCGAATGTAACGCAACGACATTACCACTTAGTGATTGAAAGGATGCGCGATCAAATCCTGCTTCCTCAATCATCGCCCTAAATCGTTCCGCATTTGGGAATTGACGGATTGACTCAACCAAATAACGATAGGGTTGTCCATCACCAGTAATCACTTTGCCTAAAGCTGGAATGGCTGTAAAAGAATAATGATCATAAATTTTGTCAATAAGAGGAAGGTTCACCTCTGAAAATTCAAGACAAAGAAAACGCCCACCTCTTTTCAATACGCGATAAGCTTCTTTGAGAGCTTGATCGATACGCGGAACATTTCGAATACCAAAGGCGATAGTATATCCATCAAATGAGTTATCTGGGAAAGGAAGCTCTTCAGCATTGGCAGCAATGAAGTCAATATCGTTCAATCCTTTTGATGCAGCACGCTCACGTCCCACATCCAGCATATGAGGATTAATATCTAAGACAGTTATATGTGTATCTGGCCCGCCATGATCTGCGATACGGAAGGCGACATCGCCAGTACCACCCGCAACATCAAGATGCCTAAAACCTTTGTCGCGACGTGGCTTGAGTTCCGCGACCATCACATCTTTCCATAGACGATGTAGGCCAAAAGACATGACATCATTCATCACATCATAGCGCGATGCCACTTTGCGAAAGACATCATCGACAAGGCCTTGCTTTTCATCAAGGCGAACGGATGTAAAGCCAAAATGGCTGTCATGGTTAGGCTCGCTCGGGGCGCGGGTATGGCTTTCAGACATAATGGGCTCCAAATGTGAGGGGACCATAGCGCAGGCTTTTCATTAAGGCTATGTAAATACAAAGCGAGAGTGTACCAATGCCCGAATTACCAGAAGTTGAGACTGTTCGCCGCGGTTTAGAGCCTGCGATGGTGGGCAAGACAATAAAAAAAGTCCATTTAAGCCGGCCAGATCTTAGATTTCCATTTCCAGATCATTTTGCGCGGACATTGGAGGGGCATAAAATCCTTTCTTTGACCCGTAGAGCCAAATATTTGCTGGCAGAATTGGATAATCAGCAGATTTTAGTCATGCATTTGGGTATGAGCGGCTCATTTCGTATAGAGGATAAGCCCGTAGGGCAATTTCATCATCAGCGGGGTAAGTCACCCACCCATGATCATGTTATTTTCATTCTCGAGGGGGATAAACAGATCGTTTATAATGATCCTCGTCGCTTCGGCTTTATGTTGCTGATCCCACAAAATGATATCGCTCAGCATAAGTTGTTTAGGAAAATAGGCATTGAGCCGCTTGGCAATAGTCTTGATGGACCTCAGCTCACCACTTTATTTAGAGCTAAGAAAGTTAATCTTAAAACAGCCTTGCTTGATCAAACCCTGATTTGTGGACTTGGCAATATCTATGTCTGCGAGGCCTTATTTAAATCGGGCCTGTCACCTAAGCGAAAGGCTGCAACTTTAAATGGGCGCACAATTTTGGCACGCGAGCGCGCTGAGCGATTAGCGCATTCTATTCGTGAGGTACTAACGCAAGCGGTAGCCGCAGGAGGATCAAGTCTGCGCGATCATCGCCAAGCCGATGGTTCCCTTGGTTATTTTCAACATCATTTCCAAGTTTACGATCGAGAAGGTGAGGCCTGTCCAAATAAATGCGGCTGTAAAATAAAGCGCATAGTTCAATCGGGCCGCTCCACTTTTTATTGCGCTCATTGCCAGAAATAAAAATGGCCGCCCTAAGGCGGCCAAAAGATTAGACAATAATTTTTGTCATAATTCCCGGTGGGAAAATTTCTTCAACTTTGGCATGGCGATGTGCAATGCCCTGCTGATATGTATACAGCAAAAGCTGTTCAAAGGTTGCACGATTTTCTTCAACACCAAAGGGGAAGGGATCGCCATCAAACATATCACGCATCTTACGAGCGTAGGTTGGCAGCCATGGTAAGGGATAACGCGAGACAGCAGGATCTAGAATTCGCTCTAAACTCCGCTTCTTTGATTCTTGGAATGCATTGAACAGATTACGCGCAACCCATGGGTTTTCGTCAAGAATATGCTTCTGAAGAGCAATAATATGCATGATAGGCCAGACTTTTGTCTTGGCATAATAATCCATTTCCATATCCATAAAGTCAGGAAATAGCCGTACAATATCAGGGTGACCTTCAAGAAAACATGTGGGGGGGCGTGCAATAATAGCACAATCAATTTCACCCGATGCCAACATTTCACTTAAGGATTTATCTGAGATGCGGGTCAGCTTGACGCCTTCAGGCAGATTGAGTTCAACTTTTTCAATTCGGCCTGCATCATTAGCGCCAGCTTGATACCAATGTATATCCTGTAATTTAACGCCGACATCATTATGCAGCCAACCCCGCATATAAACCGCAGCGGAGTGAGCCCATTCAGGTGAACCTACACGTTTCCCTTTTAAATCTTGAGGTGATTTAATACCGCTTTTTTTATTGATATAAAATGAACCAAATCGGAAAAGACGAGAGCAAATAACAGGTAGGCCGATAATATCAGGATTATCGCGCGTAACTTGTGCACTAAATTTTGCGCATGATAATTCTGTCACATCCCATTCGCGGTTAAATGTGAAGCGCGCAAAAATTTCATGATGGCCAAGTGTGAGCCAATTATGATCTATACCTTCTGCTTG
>Ga0164297_10003814_pt1 | contig 13843 bp, 13 predicted proteins | sample GEODES058metaG_FD_113539 | JGI IMG/M metagenome (GOLD analysis project Ga0164297, IMG submission 113539) | Dystrophic lake water microbial communities from Trout Bog Lake, Wisconsin, USA - GEODES058 metaG | ecosystem: Environmental > Aquatic > Freshwater > Lake | place: USA: Trout Bog Lake... | reverse complement strand
GCCGGCTGGCTGGTGCGGGAGTTTGGTTGGGAGGTGGTGGCGTTCGGGTCGCAGTTGCAGCATTTGCTGGGGCAGCCCGAGATGCAGGCGGCGCTGGCGGCGCGGCCTGGGGTAGGGCGGATATTGCGGCCCATTTGTCGGATGCTTGGGGTGCGGGATGTTGTCGGGCTGGCGCGGCCAGTGGCGACGGCGGCGGCGCGCCCGGCGAAAGTGGGCCCGGCGAAAGTGCGGGTGGTGAAGGTGCGACGGGTAAGGCCGGAGGTTTGGCAGCCTGGCCGCGCGGCGCTGCGGGAGGGTGGGTTTTGGATGGTGCGGCCCCGCGCGAAACGGGGTTGAGAGGGCTTGCGTGGAGGTTCGCTTATTTCGTTACGTTATCGCAACATATATCATGTATGTTGTTGAATTTGGCAGGTTCGCCTGGGGTGAGAGCGGCGTACTCTCACCGATGAGAGTACGCCGCAGGCATCGTTGGATAAACGTTTTTTGCTGCTTTTTTTCAAAAAAGCAGCGCTACCCCTGCCTTTATTTGCCGCGCAGCGAAACGCCGTTGGGGAACTTTTTGCGATATTCGTCCACCGCGGTTTCCATCGTCACGAACTGCGCCCCTTCGGCCCGCAGCGTTTCGATCATGTGTTCAAACATGAACATGCGGTGGCCACGGCCGATGACGTGGGGGTGGAAGGTGTAGGTGAGCACGCCCCAGTCGTAGTATTTCTTCATATATTTGAATTCGTTGATGAAGTTCTCGATCACTAGGCGGGCATTCATGCCGCCGGGGAGGATGCCGGCATCCGAGCGGGTGTATTCGAAGTGGGGATGGTCATCGAGCGCCCAGGAAATCGGCATTTCCACCAGCGAGGTATCCGGCCCGAATTCCATTGGCGCCAGCAGTTCGACTTTGTCCCCTTGGCGGGCCTGATAGGGCAGGTAGTCATGCCCCATCATGGAGCTGTCGTAGACGAAGCCATGCTTGATCAGCAGATCGATGCTGTAGGGGCTAAGGTCCCAGGACGGCGAGCGGTAGCCACGCGGCGCCCGGCCGGTCAGCTTCACGATCGATTCGATCCCGCGCAGCAGTTCTTCCTCTTCCCGCTCGGCGCCCAGCGTGGCTGGCACCCGGTGGGTCCAGCCGTGATGGCCGATTTCGTGGCCGGCGGCGTTCACGGCGGCGACGCAGGACGGGTAGCTCTCAATCGTATGGCCGGGGATGAACCAGGTGGCCGGAATGCGCTCGGCATTCAGCAGCCGCAAAATCCGCTGGGTGGCGGGAATGCCGAAATCGCCACGGCTGATCGCCGTAGGGGTCACGTTGCCACGCGAAATCGGCGCGGACACGTTATCGTGGTCGAAGGTCAGGCAAACAAACAAATCAGCCATCGGGCTCGGTCTCCTGAAGATATGGGGCGCGCGGTCAATGGGCAGCGCGCGTGGTCGCCTCGGCGCATAGCATCCCTGCTTGGCGCCCGATTGCCAAGGGACCTGCTTGCCAAGCAGGCGTGAGTAACGGAAACTTTCTCCTGCAAGCGCCCGATCGGGCGGCCGAGAGAGGGGAACGCCATGAGCATCAAGGGTAAAGCCTATATCGCGGGAGCCTACGAGCACCCGACCCGCAAGGCACCGGACAAGTCGGTGGCACAGCTGCATGCCGAATGCGCCGCCGGCGCGCTCGCCGATGCCGGCCTGACCAAGGACGATGTGGACGGCTATGTCTGCGCGGGTGATGCGCCGGGCATGGGGCCGATCAACATGATCGACTACATGAACCTGAACAAACTCCGTTTTATGGACTCCACCGATGTCGGCGGCTCGTCCTACCTGCTGCACGTCGCCCACGCCGCCCAGGCCATCGCCGCCGGGCGCGCCAATGTGGTGCTGATCACGCTGGCCGGCCGGCCGCGCAGCGAAGGCCAGGCCACCGGCACCGCGCCGCGTGCCGGCAACCCGATGGTGCCGGACACGCAGTTCGAGCAGCAATACGCCACCGTGACCGCCAACGGTTATGGTATGTGCGCCGCGCGCCACATGTACGAATACGGCACCACGTCCGAGCAGCTCGCCTGGATTAAGGTCGCCGCCTCCCACCACGCGCAATACAACCCGCACGCCATGCTGCGGGACGTGGTAACGGTGGAAGACGTGATTAACTCGCCGATGGTGGCAACCCCGCTGCATCGGCTGGATTGCTGCGTGATTTCCGATGGCGGCGGCGCGTTGATCGTCACCTCGCCGGAAATCGCCAAAAGCCTGAAGCGCCCGCTGGTCAAGGTGATCGGCGCCGGGGAATCGCCGAAGGGCCAGATGGGCGGTCTGGTGGATCTCACCTATTCCGGCGCCGTGCGCTCCGGCGCGCAGGCCTGGGCGGAAGCGGGCGTGAAGCCGGCTGATATCAAATACGCCTCGATCTACGACAGCTTCACCATCACGGTGCTGATGCAGTTGGAAGATCTCGGCTTCTGCGCCAAGGGCCAGGGCGGCAAGTTCGTCGCCGACGGCAACCTGATCTCCGGCGTCGGCAAGCTGCCGTTCAACACCGATGGCGGCGGCCTCTGCAACAACCACCCGGCCAATCGCGGCGGCATCACCAAGGTGATCGAAGCCGTGCGTCAGCTGCGTGGCGAAGCGCACCCGAAGGTGCAGGTGCCGAACTGCGACATCGCCCTCGCCCATGGCACCGGCGGCATGCTCGGAACGCGCCACGGATCGGCGACACTCATCATGGAGCGGGAGTAATCACCATGGCTCGTAAAATGTTCCCCTCCGTGCCGTCGGCGGAAAACGCCGCCTTCTGGGCGGCATGCGACGCCGGCACCCTGATGGTGCCGAAATGCAAAAGCTGCGGCAAATCGCACTGGTACCCGCGCGCGCTGTGCCCGCATTGCTTCAGCGACCAGGTTGAACTCGTGGCCTCCGCCGGGACCGGCGTGATCTACAGCTTCAGCCACATGCCGCGCGCGCCGGAACCCTACACGGTCGCCTATGTCACCGTGCCGGAAGGCGTGACCATCCTGACCAACATCGTCGATTGCGATCCGGCGACGTTGAAAATCGGTCAGGCGGTCAAGCTCACCTGGGCGAAGGTCGAGGGCGGGCCGCAGGTGTGGTGCTACACACCGGCGTAAATCCGTGATTGCTGTTGATTGGGGCACCACCAGTTTTCGTGCCTACCGGGTTGCCGCGGACGGGCAGGTCATCGCCCGTCACGCGGCTACTTTGGGGATTTTGCAAGTGCCATTTGGCCGCTTCGCCGATGTGCTGCGCGCCGAAACCGGCGCCTGGCTGGCGGACGGCGAAACGCGTGTGCTGCTCTCCGGCATGGTCGGCAGCCGGCAGGGCTGGGTGGAAGCGCCCTATCTGCCCTGCCCGGCCGGTGCCGCCGAAATCGCCGGTGCGCTGATCGACATTCCTTTTGATGGCGCGGCGGTCAAGCTCGTGCCCGGCCTGTGCGACCGGGACGCCACCGGCACGCCGGAAGTGATGCGCGGTGAGGAAACCCAAATCCTCGGCGTGCTGGACCGCATCGGCGCGGACGGCTTGGCCTGTCTGCCTGGCAGCCACTCCAAATGGGCCCGCATCGCCGGCGGTCACATCGCCTCCTTCCAAACCTTCCTCAGCGGCGAAGCTTTCGCCGCCCTCCGCGGCGGCACCATTTTGGGCCGCATGATGACCGACGCCCCGACCGACTTGCCGGCCTTCCTGCGCGGCGTGGCCCGTGGCGAGGGCGCCTTGCTGCATCAGGTTTTCGGCGCCCGCAGCCTGGCCCTGTTCGGCGAACTGGCGGAGGCCGAAACCGCCTCCTACCTGTCCGGCCTGCTGATCGGTCATGAAATTCGCGCCGCATTGCTGGTCGATGTGCCTGTCTTCCTCATCGGCGCCGCCCCGCTTTGCGCCCTCTATGCCGCTGCTATCCGCGCCCTTGGCGGCACGGCGGAAATCCTGGCTGAGGACGCTGCCGCCTTCGGCCTGGCCAAAATAGGTGCCACCGCGCAATGGGCCTGAGCGATTGGCTCCAACGCTGCCGGCTGGTCGCCATCCTGCGCGGCGTCCGGCCGGAGGAGGCGGTGGATGTCGCGGCTGCCCTCGATGCCGCCGGTGTAGCCATTGTCGAGGTGCCGCTGAACTCGCCGGACCCGATCGACAGTATCGCCCGCATCGCTGCCCGCTTTGGCGACCGCATGCTGGTCGGCGCCGGCACCGTGCGCACCAGCGCCCAGGTTGATGCCATCGCGGAGGTGCAGGGCCGGCTTATCGTGACCCCGCACGCGGCAGAGGCGGTGGTGCGACAGGCCAAAGCGCGCGGCCTGCTCGCCTGTCCCGGTTGTTTCACCCCCACCGAAGCCTTCGCCATGCTGGATGCCGGCGCGGACGGGCTGAAACTGTTCCCCGCCGAAGCCGCCAGCCCGGCGGTGTTGCGATCCCTGCGCGCCGTATTGCCCGCCGGCACCGCCATGCTCCCCGTTGGCGGCATCGATGCCAGCAATCTGGCCGCCTGGCACGCCGCCGGTGCCGCCGGCTTCGGCATCGGCTCCTCAATCTACAAACCAGGCGACAAACCAGAAGCGGTACGGCAAAAAGCCGCTCAATTGCAGGCGGCGCTGGCGGCTTGCGGCTGAACGAGGACCCCAAGCGATGAATGATCCCATCCCCTTTCGCCCGGCCCAACCCGGCAGCCAGCCGGATAATAATTCCCCGCAATACCGCTCCACCGGCGCCCGCCACCCCAAGCAGCCCTTGCTAGCCTGGCCGCACACGGTCACCGAAGCCACCGGCCCGCACTTTACCCCGGCGCAATTCGCCCCGATGGTTGATCTGTCGACGGCCGGCGGCAAATTGGCGATGGGCGAGCGCATTATCGTGCGCGGTCGCGTTACCGATGAGGATGACCGCCCGGTCGCCAACACCATGATCGAGGTCTGGCAGGCCAACGCCGCCGGCCGCTACAACCATCCCGGCGACCAGCACGACGCCGCGCTGGACCCGAACTTCACCGGCGAAGGCCGTGTGTTCACCGATGCCGATGGCTGGTACCAATACGTCACCATCAAGCCCGGCGCGTATCCGTGGGGCAACCACGCCAATGCCTGGCGGCCCAACCACATCCATTACTCGCTGTTCGGCGCCGGCTTTGCTACCCGGTTGATCACCCAGATGTATTTCCCCGGCGACCCGCTGCTGGCGCTGGACCCGATCTTCCACACCGTGCCCGATGCCGCGGCGCGCGAACGGCTGATCTCCAAATTCGATCTCGATATCACCAAGCCGGACTGGGCGCTGGGCTACCGCTTCGACGTGGTGCTGCGTGGCCGTCTCGCCACCCCGATGGAGGGCTGAGCATGTCGGTCGCTACCGCTTTCCAAACCATCGGGCCATACTGGCACTTGATCGAACACCCCGAACAGGCGGACCTGACCCGCTTCGGCGCCACCGGGGATCGCCTTACTTTGGTCGGCCGGATCGTTGACGGTGCCCGCGCCCCGGTGGCCGATGCCTGCGTCGAACTCTGGCAAGCCAGCCCGGACGCCAGCCCACTCTTCCCCGCCTGGGGCCGCGCCCGTACCGATGCTAACGGCGAATACCGCTTCACCACCGTTAAACCCGGACCGGTGCCCGGGCGCGGCAACACTCTGCAAGCGCCGCATTTCGCCCTCATGCTGTTCGCGCGCGGCGTGCTCACCCGGCTCTACACCCGCGCTTATTTCGAGGGGGAAGCGCTGAACGCGACCGACCCGCTGCTGAACCTGGTGGAAAATCCGCAGCGCCGGGCCACCCTGATTGCCAGGCCAGACGGGGCGGCGGTGTGGCGGATGGATATTGTTTTGCAGGGTGAGGGGGAGACGGTTTTTATCGACGTCTAGATAAGTTGTTCTCTTTGAGACCAACACAACTAAAAACGGCATCGCTGCCTTCCTTCCCCGCACGCCCCAAAGGACCCGCATGGCCCACTTCCCCGCAGACAGCTCCGTGCTCGGCACCCTGTACGGCTCCGACCCCATGCGGTTGGTGTTTGATGAAAATGCCTGGTTCCAAGCCATGCTGGACGTTGAGGCCGCCTTGGCCCGGGTGCAAGCCGGGTTGGGGATGATCCCCCCGGAGGCGGCGGTGGTCATCACCGCCGCCGCGCGGGTGGAAAATCTGGACCGCGGGGAACTCGCCGCCAGCGTCCGAAATGTCGGCTACCCCGTCGTCGGCGTGGTCAAAGGCCTGTCGCGCGCCGCCGGGGCGGCCGGGGCGTGGACGCATTGGGGCGCGACGACACAGGACATCATGGATTCCGCCACCGTGCTGCAAATCCGCGCCGGGCTGGATCTGATTGCCGGCGATTTGGCCGCCATCGTGCGGGCGTTGGCCGGGCAAGCACAGGCGCATCGGCGCACGGTGATGGCCGGGCGGACGCATTTGCAGCACGCTTTGCCGGTTACCTTCGGCCTGAAATGCGCGATCTGGCTGATGCCGCTGCTCGACCATCTCGACCGCATCGCCCAATTGCGCCCGCGGGTGCAGCGGGTGCAGTTCGGTGGCGCCGCCGGCACGCTGGCTTCGCTCGGCGCGGACGGTCCGGCGGTGATCGCCGGGCTGGCGGCGGAACTGGGCCTGGCCGCTCCGCTCGCTCCCTGGCACGTCGCCCGCGATGGGGTGGCGGAAACTGTCGGCGTGCTTGGCCTGGTCTGCGGCAGCTTGGCCAAAATAGCCACCGATGTGATCCTGATGGCGCAGAACGAGGTGGCGGAGCTGTCGGAGCCTTATGTCACCGGGCGAGGCCAGTCCAGCACCATGCCGCAAAAGCGTAACCCGATCGCGAGCGAGTATATCCTGGCGAGCGCCCGGCAGGTGCAGGCGTTGGTGCCGGTGATGCAAGGCGCGATGGCGCAGGACCACGAGCGCGCCACCGGCCCGTGGCAGGCGGAACTGTTGGCGTTGCCGCAAGCCTTCGTGCTCACCCATGGCGCGCTGCTGCACGCCCGCGCCATCGCCGAGGGCATGGTGGTCGATGCCGCCCGCATGCGCCGCAACCTCGATCTGACCGGCGGGCTGATCGTGGCCGAAGCGGTCATGATGGGGCTCGCCCCGAGCCTTGGGCGGGAAGAGGCGCATCATGTCGTCAAACATGCGTGCGACCGGGCGTTGGCCGAAAGCATCACGTTGGCCGAGGCGTTGGCGCAGGAGGCAGCCGTCACCGCCCGACTGGATGCGCCCGCCATCGCCGCCTTGTGCGACCCGGCCGCCTATCTCGGCAGCAGCGAAACTTTCATCGATGCTGTGCTGGCGGCGGTGGTAGCGCACGGCGGGTTGATGGACTAGGCTTCTGCCGACTAAGGGTGGCGAAACAACAGGGTGGGTGGAATGGCGCAGGTCTCAATTCGCAAGGTCGTCAAGGAATACGAAGGCGGCGTGCAGGCCGTAAAAGGCATCGACCTCGAAATCGCCGATCATGAATTCGTCGTGCTGGTCGGCCCGTCCGGCTGCGGCAAATCCACCACCTTGCGTATGGTCGCCGGGCTGGAGGAAATCAGCGGCGGCGAAATCTGGATCGGCGGCGATGTTGTTAACGACGTGCCGCCGCGCGACCGCGATATCGCGATGGTGTTCCAGAACTATGCGCTCTATCCGCATATGTCGGTGTTCGAAAACATGGCCTTCGGCCTGAAGCTGCGCAAATTCCCCAAGGACGAGATCAAGCGTCGAGTGGATGAAGCGGCTAAAATGCTGGACATCGCCATGCTGCTGGACCGCAAGCCGAAGGCGCTCTCCGGCGGCCAACGCCAGCGTGTTGCCATGGGCCGCGCCATCGTGCGCAACCCGAAGGTGTTTTTGTTCGACGAACCGCTGTCGAACCTCGATGCCAAGCTGCGGGTGCAGATGCGCACCGAAATCAAAAAAGTGCACCAGCTCGTGCCCACCACCACCGTCTACGTCACGCACGACCAGGTGGAGGCGATGACGCTGGCCGACCGCGTGGTGGTGATGAACCACGGCGTGATCGAGCAGGTCGGCCCGCCGCAGGAATTGTACCACCACCCGAAAACCCGCTTTGTCGCCGGCTTCATCGGCTCTCCGGCGATGAACTTCCTGCCGGTGCGGGTGGTGAACGAGGGCGGTCTGGCGGTGCAACTGGCCAACGGTGTCCGCCTCGCCGTGCCGCCGCAGAGAGTGGAGCGCTACGCCCCGTTCACCGGTAAGGAGATGACGCTCGGGCTGCGGCCGGAGCATCTGACCGAGATTAAGGACCACGAAAAGCCGAATGTGGTCCGCTTCGACGCGACCGTGGATGTGCTGGAGCCGATGGGCATGGAAACCATGGTGCATTTCTTCATCGATGGTCAGCCGGTTTGCGCCCGCATCGACCCGAACACGCCGGCCGCCCCGCGCGAAATCCTGCCGCTGGCGGCGGATATGAACAATATGCACCTGATCGAAAACGACAGCGGCAAGGTGGTTTAACCCCCGCCGCCTGCCCGTCCGTTCCACCAAGCAAACCCCAGGAAACCCGCAATGGCCGACTTGCCGACGCATGTCATCGCCGCCGATAAGCTTGCCAAGTTCATTGGTGACATCTTCACCGCTGCCGGCACCAGCCGCGAGGAGGGCGACCGCATCGCCCATCACCTGATCGGCGCCAACCTGACCGGGCATGACAGCCACGGCGTGATCCGCGTGCCGCGCTATGTGCAGAATCTGCAGGATGGCGACGTGAAGGCCAGCCAAGGGCTGACCGTGGTCACCGAAGGCCCCACCCATGCGGTGCTGGATGGAAATTACGGCTTCGGCCAGACCATCGGACCGCTGGCGGTGGATTTCGGCATCGCCAAAGCGCGCGGCGAGGGCATGGCGATCATCGCCTTGCGGCATTCCGGCCATATCGGCCGCATTGGTGATTGGGGTGAACGCGCCGCCCGCGCCGGGCTGATTTCGCTCCATTTCGTCAACGTCGCCGGCGGCCAGCTGGTGGCGCCGTTCGGCGGGGTGGATCGCCGCTTTTCCACCAACCCGGTCTGCATCTGCATCCCGATGGAACCGGGCAAGCCGCCCTTGCTGCTGGATTTCGCCACCTCGGTGGTGGCGGAAGGCAAGGTGCTGGTTGCGTCCAACGGCGGCAAGCCGCTGCCGGAAGGGGCGCTGATTTCCCCGGATGGCAAACTCTCCACCGATCCGGCGGTGCTCTACGGCCCGCTCACCCCCGGCGGCCCGCGCGGCGCCGGCAATGGTGAGGGGGCGATCCGCGCCTTTGGCGAACACAAAGGCTCCGGCATCGCCTTCATGTGCGAAATTCTGGCTGGCGTGCTGACCGGCGGCCCGACCTCCGGCCCGGTTGAGGAAGGCCGCCGCCGCATCACCAACGGCATGCTGTCGATCTATTTGGACCCCAACCATTTCGGCACCCAGAATTTCGTCGCCGAAGCGCGGGAATATGCCAACTACGTCAAAGCCTCCCGGCTGGCCGAAGGCACCGATGAAGTGCTGGTGCCGGGCGAGCCGGAAGCACGCACCCGAACCGATCGGATCAAGAACGGCGTGCCGTTGCAGTTGGATACCTGGAACAGCATCGTCGCCACCGCCCGCTCGCTCGGGCTGTCAGAACCGAACTAGCCTTTTGGCGTTGCCGTGCATGGCACGGCAACGCCGCCGTCTCGCCTTATTGGGCCAATGCTGCCGACCACGGCGAAACCGCATCGCTCACTCCGCGCTTGCTGCCATCGGCGTCCATCACAATCACATTTGGGCAGGCGAAGTTAATCGGCATCACCCCGTGCTCGACAATCTCGGTCGGCGCGGTCGCCGCCAGCGCCGCCAGCACATCGGCGGGCAGGCGGCGGTCGGCAGTGATTTCCTCGGCGCCGGACACATCAATGCGCGGGAAATGCGCGGCGGTGTCGATGTCCATGCCAAAATCGGCCAGATAGGTCATCAACTGGAACACCGCGGCCATAATGCGCCGGCCGCCAGAGGCGCCGCCCGCCAGCACCGGGCGGTCTCCGTCCTTCATGATAATCGGGCACATATTGGTCAGCGGCCGCCGGCCCGGCGCGATTGAGTTGGCCTGGCCGGGGCGCGGGTCGAACCACATGACCCCGTTGTTGAGCAGTACGCCGGATTTCGGCAGCACCACCCGGCTGCCGAAGGAGGACATCAGCGTCGTGGTCATGGCGACCACATTGCCCTCCGCATCCGCCACCGTCAGATGGGTGGTGCAGGTTTCGGCGGCATCCTTGTCCGCCTCGCCCAGACCGGCCAGCCGGTCGGCATAGGCTTGCATCAGGCTGCTGGCCAAGGTGGTGAACCAGGCCGCATCCGGCTGCGCGCCATAGTCCACCGTGCGCATATGCTTCAGCACCTGGGTCAGGGTTGGCGCCGCCGTCAGCCCGGTGGCCAGTTGCAGCGTTTTGCCGTTGCGCCAGGGCACCTCGGTCGCCGGCACGATCAGCGCGCGGGTGTTGGCCAGGTCGGCGGCATCAATCACCCCACCGACGGCCTGCATGTCCTGCACGATGGTGGCAGCGAGATCCCCGGTATAAAAATCCCGCAACCCGGCCTGTTGCAGCCGTTCCAGCGCATCCGGCAGATTGCCCTGGCGAATGAACACCGGCGCGCCCTGATACGGTGGCAGCGGCGGCAGTCCGTTGCGCAGATACACGTTGGCCGAGGCTGGATAACGCGCCAATACGCTGGCGGAGTAGGCGATTTTCAGGGTGGAGAACCAATCCACCGGCAGCCCGCGCTTGGCCAGCGCCACCGCGGGCGCCATCACCTCCCGCAACGGCAGCCGGCCCCAGGTGGAGTGCACCGTTTCATAGCCTGCCACCGAGCTCGGCACCGCCGCCGATAACGGGCCGTGGATGTTGCGGTCGTCCTGCACTTCCGGCCAGCGGAACAAATCCTCCGTCATCCGGCCGGTGAGCGGAAACTGCTCCTGATGCAGGTTGCGCGAGGCCACGGGGCCAAAATTCACCACCTCGGCGGTCTTCTGCCCGGCACGATGCACCAGCGCGAAGCCGATGCCGCCAATGCCGGAATTCCAGGGCTCCGCCGTCGCCAGCGCAAAGGCAGTGGCCACCGCCGCATCCATCGCATTGCCGCCGGCATCCAAAATCGCGATCCCAGCCTCCGCCGCGTCCCGGCTTTGGGACACCACCATGCCACGCTTGCCGCTGGCCGAAGGTTTGGTTTGCACCCAATGCTCGGTAACATGCGGCTTCAGGGGAAAGGTCATGCGCGGCTCCATCCAGCGTTCGGGTTGCCGCTAGCTCACACCCGGTTGCGCATGGATGCAAGGGGGGCAGGACTTCGCAATAGAATTGCCACAGTTTAAAAGTGTAGTTTGCTCGCTCATTCTCAGGACATAGCCGTGACCGCTAACATCCTTATCGTCGATGGTGCGCCTTCTGAATCGCAAGACCTGCTGGTAGCCAATGGCGGCCGGCGGCACGGCCCGAACTATGCCGCGGCACTGCAATCGCAAATCGCGGAGAATTTGCGCGGTATTGAGGTGTTCGTGCTGGCCGCTGCCGATGGCGCGGACCTGCCGCAAGGCATGCAACTCAGCGACTTTGATGGCATCGCCTGGACCGGCTCACCGCTGAACGCCTATCACGACACGCCGCAGGTCAAGCGCCAGGTTGATTTCGCCCGCGCCGCCTTCCAGTCCGGCGTGCCGTGCTTCGGTAGTTGTTGGGGCCTGCAGGTGATGATGGTCGCCCTCGGCGGCAAAGTACGGCTGAACCCGAAAGGGGCGGAAATGGGCGTCGCCCGCTCCATCGTGCTCACCGAGGCTGGGCGGGTGCATCCGATGTACGAGGGCAAGCCGCACGTGTTCGACGCGCTTTGCGTGCATCAGGACGAAGTCTGCGATCTGCCGGATGGCGCGGTGCTGCTCGCTGGCAACAGCGTTAGCGACGTGCAGGCCGTCAGCGTGCATGACGGTGATCGGTCATATTGGGGCGTGCAATACCACCCGGAATACGATCTGCTGCAAATGGGCGCGATGTTCAAACGCAGCGCCAAACGCATGACCGATCGCGGCCTGTTCAAAACCCAGGCCGAAGCGGACACCTTCGCCACCGACCTGCTCACCCTGCACGACGACCCCAGCCGGCGCGATCTGGCCTGGCGCTACGGCATCGGCGCGGACATCCTGGAGCCCAACCGGCACCGGCGCGAGTTTGCTAACTGGTTGCGGGTTGAGGTCGCGCCCCGGATGGCTAAGTCCGGTTAAGCGGCTCTTTTTGCGAACCAAAAGAACCAAGAAACGTTGTGTCGATACCTGGCCTACGGCGTAGTCTCTTGGGTGAGATTACGCCGTAGGTTGACAGGTTAGCCCGCCGCGAGCACCGCCCGCTTGGTCACCACACTCACCAGATGTGCCCGATACACCGCGCTGCCGTGGATGTCGCTCATCATATCGTCCGCCGAAACGCTCGCGCCGGCCAGCGCATCCGCCGACCAGTTGGCCGCCAGCGCCTGTTCGGCGGCGGTAAAGCGGAACACACCGCCTTGCCCCGATCCGGTCACCGCCACCCGCACGCCCGCCGGGCCCTTGGCCACGAATACGCCCACCATCGCATAACGCGAGGCCGGCTGCTTGAACTTCACATAAGCCGCCTTCGCCGGGATCGGGAAGCTGACGGAGGTGATCACCTCGCCCTCGTCGAGCGCGGTGGAGAACATGCCGGTGAAATACTGGTCTGCCGGGATGGCGCGTTTGTTGGTGGTGATGGTGGCACCCAACGCCAGCGCCGCGCTCGGATAGCAGGCCGAGGGATCGTTGTTAGCCAGCGAACCGCCAATCGTGCCACGCGCCCGCACCTGGTTGTCGCCAATGCCGCCGGCCAGCGCCGCCAGCGCCGGGATCGCCCGCAGGATCTCGGTCGAGCGCGCCACGGTGGCATGGGTGGTCATCGCCCCAATCGTCACCGTTTCCCCGGTCACGGTAATGCCGGAAAGGCCGAGCTTGCCGAGATCGACCACGACGGACGGCTGGTTCAGGCGCTGCTTGAGCACCGGGATCAGCGTCATGCCGCCGGCCAGCGCCTTGGCGTCGTCCTGGCCGAGCGCCGCAACGGCGTCCGCGAGGGCGGCGGGTTTCTGATATTCGAAGTTGTACATGTGCTGTCCCTCGCTTACTCGGCAGCCGCGCGTAGGCCGCCGTGGATGATGTTCCAGACCTTCTCTGGGCTGGCCGGCATATTCATGTGGCGCACGCCATAGGCACTCAGCGCATCGACCACCGCGTTCATCACGGCCGGCGGAGACCCGATGGCCCCCACCTCACCGCAGCCCTTCACCCCGAGCGGGTTATGGGTGCACAGCGTGTTCTCGGTGCCGACGCTGATATTCACCAGATTATCGGCCCGCGGCATGGTATAGTCCATGAACGAGCCAGATACGAGTTGCGCCTGATCGTCATACAGCGCGTTTTCCAGCAGCGCCTGGCCGATGCCCTGCGCCACGCCGCCTTGCACCTGGCCTTCGACGATCATCGGGTTGATCACCCGGCCCACATCGTCCACCGCGACGAACTGGATCACCGACGTCACGCCGGTTTCCGGATCGATTTCTACTTCGCAGACATGGCATCCGCCGGGATAGGTGAAGTTGGCCGGATCGTAGAAGGCGGTTTCGTCCAGGCCAGGCTCGATCTCAGTGATCGGGTAGTTATGCGGCACATAGGCGGTCAGCGCGATTTCGCCGAACGTCTTGGCCCGGTCGGTGCCGGCGACCGAGAACTTACCATTGGCAAACTCGATGTCTTCCACCGAGGCTTCCAGCAGGTGGGCGGCGATTTTCTTGCCCTTGGTGATGATCTTATCCATCGCCTTCACCATGGCCGAGCCACCCACCGCGAGGCTGCGGC
>Ga0164297_10003812_pt1 | contig 13845 bp, 19 predicted proteins | sample GEODES058metaG_FD_113539 | JGI IMG/M metagenome (GOLD analysis project Ga0164297, IMG submission 113539) | Dystrophic lake water microbial communities from Trout Bog Lake, Wisconsin, USA - GEODES058 metaG | ecosystem: Environmental > Aquatic > Freshwater > Lake | place: USA: Trout Bog Lake... | reverse complement strand
TGGCCGTATTCGGTTGCGCCACGAAACCATCCTGCTCGTTTTGCTTCAGCTCGAAGGTGGTGACGGCTTCCACCGGGAAACGGCTTAACACAAATTCCGCCTGATCAGCCGCGAAGACTTCCTGCGCGCCGACGACGCGAGCGAATTTGCGGTTGCAAAAATTTTCGATGAGGCCGGCAGTGCCCAGACCGAGCGAGAGGATGAGCGGGTCAAACCGCGTGTCCGTCTTGAAGCTGTTGGACAGCAGATTTTTTTTCAACCAATCGAGATTGGAAAAGCCGGCGTTCATAAATTATTTCGGTTTCGGTGCGGGCAGCGGGCGCGGTTGCGGCCGCATCGCTTTATCTTTGGGCGGACGATTCATCGCGTGCCTTTGTAAATCGCCACCTGATTCAATTTGGCGGTGGACGTGCCATTGACGGAAAGCTGCGCGGGATAACCACGCGGCGCGTGAAACAACACTTCGTTGTAGATGCGGAGCGTGGTGTTACCGACCGGCGTGGTGCGCTGATAACCCATCGTCCACAAACACGCCGAGTTGGTATTCAGCACGGTGAACTGGATTTGACGGTCCAGATTGATGGTGAACGGATTCGTGCCGGTGATGCTGCTGACCACCGCGTTGGTCACGATGCCCCATTGCGGCTGCACCAGCACGTTCGTGCCGGCGGCAAGGCCGTTGGTGGCGGACACCACCAGATTGGTCCAGGCGGCGTTGGTGATGGCGCTCAAGAATTGGTAGCTGGCCAAACCGCGCTGCCACGTGAGCACGGAACTGGTGAGGTCGCTGGTGGCGTCCACGTAACAGCATTCCATTTCCTGCCCCATGACGTCGGCGGCAAAATAGACGGTGGCGCTGGTGGTGCCGGACGCGGCCTGCGTCTCGTAAAGGTCGGCGCGAACGGTGAGGGCGGCCAGCGCGAGGCCGGCGGCGATAATCAAGTTTTTCAGTTTCATAAGGTTGTTTTAATAGTTGGTTTAATCGGTTCAAAGAAGCGGCCGACCGCAGCCGGCCGCTCTGTTTGAAACGACTATTAGCTGGCCGCGCATTGCAGCGCGCTCATCGCATCGGGAGCCATCGCGTTGACGTCAATACGTTCCAACGCGCGGAGGCCGATTTCGTCCGTCGCGAAATAAACTTCGCGGCTGGTCTCGATGCGCGGCGTGCCGCGTTCGCCGAGATACCAGTAGGAGAGATCGCCGAAGAAGGCGAGGTAGCTGCTGGCGGCGGCGTTGCTGGTGTAAACCTGCATCGCACCGACCCACACGATCTCGAAACCATCGAGCGTGGCCGTGCCGTCCGGGCGGCGGACGTAGGGCACCACGGTGGCCGAGGTGTTGAACGTCACGAGGAGCGCGTCCAACGTGGGGTTCAAATAATACTTAGGCTTGTTTTTGAACACCGCCGCGTTGACCAGACCGCGCATGGCGCGGAAGTCCGCCAGCGTCGCATCGGTCGGATGCGTTTTGGTGCTGGCGAGCGTGCGGCAGGTCGCGCCGCTGTTGGTGTTCAAGCAATACGGGCCGACGCCGTATTTGCTGTTGTAGGTGCTGGTGCCGTCGCCGAGGAAACCGAACAAATCCTCGTAGGCCGCGAACCGGCGCGCAACGTAGCGCGCGAGGAATTGGCCAAGCGGGATGAACGTGTCTTCCTCGATTTCGGTCGGAATGCGGACGATGCCACCGACTTTCGCGGCGGTGAACGTGACATTCTGCGCCGTCACACGTTTTTCCCCCACGCTGCCGGAGACGGCGATGATGGAAAACGCATCTTCACCGGTCGCCAACTGCGGGAGGTTGACCGTGCCGGCACCGAGCGGGAACACCGTGGCGTTCGCGCGGAACTGGCCGTAGGTCCAGACGAGTTCCACGACTTGCGGCACGTAGAGCGTGGGCAAGGGCACGTTGGAACTGGACAACGCCGTTTTTTCGACGCCGAGATATTCCGCCGCTTTCGCGATGGCCATGTCCTGATCACCGAGGGCTTTGTTCCATTTGCCCTGCAAGTTGCAGGAATGGATGAACAGACCGGTGAACGCCAGCGCGCAACCATCGGTGACGAACGGCACACCGTTGATATATTTGACGCCGGATTCCGGGCGAACGGAAAGCTGCTTGCGCAGTTTCTTCAATTCGTCGGACATCTCGTCATTGCGTTTCTGCTCGGCCTTGAGGAGCGCCGGCAGGTTTTTGATGGACGCGATGCCACCTTCCTGTTTGGAAAGGTCGAGGAGTTCTTTCATCACGCCTTCGTAACCTTTCATCGAGTCCAGGATTTGCTGGAACTCTTTAACTTGTGCTTCAGTCATATTATTTTGGTGTTTTAGTTTTGGTTTAACTGGCGTCGGCTCACACGAACCGGCGCATCGCTTCCAACAACTGCGCAGCCGTAACTTCGCTGGCGGCTGCGCTCTTCAAGCCGGCGGAGTTGGATTGGTCGTCGGAAAATTGTTTCAAGAATTCCGCGAGGTCGCGGAGATCAGCGCGTTCAATCGCGCCGGACTTCAAGGCCATGCCGATGGTCGCACCGGGATTGGCGGGCACCACCACGAGCGAGATTTCCAGCAGCTCGCATTTCGTGTAAGTGCGGTCGGGCTGGTCTTTCTCGTTGCCGTTCGTCCATTCGAGCGGGATGAAACCCACGCTCTGCGAATTGATGAAGCCGCCTTTCGCCATCTTGTAAGCGAGGTTGCCCATCGGATTCTCGGTGCAGAACCGCACGCGATTCATCAGCTTGCCGTTGACCACGCTCACGGATTCGGCTCGGCCAAGGATTTTGGCGATGCTGGAATAATCGTGGCAATCCGGGATGACGGGATTGGCGCGGAAGTTTTCCAGTTGCCAACCGTTCTGGTCAATGCGCTCGTTGTAACGGTCCACGGAATCATCGCTGCCGATGAAATCCATCACCGCATCGCCGTCGCCATCCTCGGCATCCTTCACGGTGCAATGCAGTCCGGCGCGCAGGCCGGCCGCGCCGGTGTTCAACGTCACGATCCGCGCACCAAATTCTTTTTTGAGATCAGGAATGGTTTTCATTTTTTGATAAATTTCATTTCGCCAAAGCCGAAGATTTTGAACGTCGCGGATTTTTCGTCCTCGTCTTTTTTCTGCGCGGCCAGCTGGATGCACTGGCAGTTGATGATGTTGCCGGGCGATGCGCCGAGGGAGTCGTCACCGGGGAACATCAGCTTTTCGCCGCCGACATTGAACGGCTCATCAAGCGGAATCGGGTCGTCCACATAATCCATCTCCGCCATCGCGTGCGCCGGGCGCACGTTCGGGCCGTGGCTGGACAACCAGGCTTTGTATTCGATGCCCGCATCGCTCATCGCCTGATGGCGCGCGTCGTTGTAAGCGAGATTCACTTCCGTTTGCGCCACGCGGCGGGCTTCGCCATCAGCGAGCTTGTTGAAAACTTCCTTCACGCGGGCGGCGAGTTGGTCGTGGGTTTCACCGGCCTCGATGCCGGCAGCGAGCGAGGTGTTCAACTGGTCGCGCACCGTGCCGCCGACGCCCATGATTTTCTGCGTGCGCTTCGCCAGAAATTCTTTCACGCCGGAAGGCGGATAATGCCACGGATCGTCGTGACCGATTTCCGCCAGCAATTCTTCGCCCGCCGATTGCAGAATCATTTGCAGCGGCGAATGCAATTCCTGATTCAACGCCTGACCGAAATCGTGATGGTTGAACACCAGGTCAACAATGCTCTTGAGTTCGCCGAGGCGGTTCGCCGATTTTTCCAGATGCACTTCCGCGAGTTTGGCGAGGACTTTGCCGCGATACACGTTCAGCACCTTGCCGACTTTGCCTTTGACCAGGTTCACGCTGGCGCGGCGCGCGGCGATGTGCTTCTTCCACAGTTCCACCACGTCGAGCTTCGGCGAACGGACGGCCGGCGCGGGCAGAAATCCTTGCAACAAATTTTTGGCGCGGGCGAAAATGTTTTTCGCTTCGTCGTCCGGGTTCGGCTCGGTTTCGTCTTCGCCCGGCAGCTCGGCGGGTTCACCAGCGATTTGCAGATTGAACGGCAGATAACCATTTTTGAACCACGGTTTGCTTTCGAGGCCGAGGTCGAGATTCGTGTTGATGTCGTCCATCGGCACGCCCATCGCGAACATCTTGGTGGCCGTGTCCCAGCGCGCGCGGCGCGCGGCTTGCATGATGGGGAGGGAATCAATATCGAACCACCCGACCAAATCGTCTCCAAACGTCTGCACCACCGGATTCAATGCGGCCTCGATGCGCGTGGCCAGCGCGCCGACCGTGGATTCCATGAAACTGACTTTGGTGGCATCCAACGAACCGCCCGCGCCGCCGTCGTTCAGGTCGGACGTGAAACCAGCCATTGATTCCGGCACTTTAAAAATCGAGAAAATTTCCTGACGCAAAAATTTCCGCGTGTCGAGAAACTGCATGTCCATCATGGACAACGTCGGCTTTTCAATCTTGGCGCCGCCCCAAAGGAACAACGGACGGTCGGCGGTGCCGGCTTTGCGTTTGCGTTCGCGCAAGGCGGACAGGATGGCCGCGCGCTGGTCGGGCTGCACTTGCTGGTCGGTGGTGACGATGACGCCGGTGTCCGCGTTGTTCGTCCACAAACCTTTCTGGAATTGTTCACCGGCAAAATCCGTCTGCGCCGGCACGCCCGCCACAAAGATGGGCGACAGGCCGCGCCAATAAAGATACGGATTCGGCGTGCGGCTGTGAATGACTTCGGACGGCTGCAACATTTCGCTCGGCAACGGCGTAAGCAACGGGCTGCCGGTGTAGCGCCAGAGTTCCAGCGAATAGCCTTGCACCAGATGCCAGAACAATCCGGGGTCGAGCGCGAGCAACCGTTCCACGCGCGGGCGACGGTCTTTCAAATCCACCGGCTGATCTTCGCGGTCGAGCGGTGCCACAAAGAATTCACCGCGCAAGGAAAGCCACGTCACGAGCATTTCCATGAACAGGTTGCCGTCCATGCTCGGGTGCGGCTGGCGGAACAAATCCGTGACTTCCGCATCCGTCACCAAATCTTCGCCCAAAGCGCGGCGCACCAGCCGCCGGTGCTGCGGTGCGGCCGAGGCCAGCAACGAGCGCACGCGTTTGGCGTTGCCGCCTTTGACGCGCGAAATGCGGAACGGCACCATCGCCAGATTTTGGGCGAGGATGGAGACGGCGACATATATCCAAGCCGACTGCGCGTAAGGGTTGACGAGCTTGGCCCCCTGCTGGTCGGCATCCACATCCGTGCCGGTCAGGAACGCTTGAACGTCGGGAGAAACGACGGACTTGCCCACCGACAGTTCAAACGAACCAAGCTTGAAATTCAAATTCATGGTTTAAAGTCCTCCCTAAAACCGCCGTGACGGGGCCATTTAAATCGTTTAAAGCCCCTATCACCGAAAAGCCGGCTCAGGGTGGCGGAAACGGCAATTTTGAAATGGTTTGAGGTCGTTTTCATGGTCAGCCAATCAACGCTCCAATTCCCGACTCGGTCGCCGTCCGGGCTTTCTCGGCGAGCGCCTTGGCCGTGCAGCGGTCGGCGTGGCCGTCATCGGTGTGCGGCGCGCGGTAAGTGATGTTGCCCTGCGGACTGACCACGCGCTGGATGCTGTGCAGGTCTTCGCGGATGGCGCGGTTGATGGGCACGCGGGTTTTGCCTTGCTCGAACACCATGCGCAGTTTGGTGAACAGTTCCACCTTGTTCGTATTGTTGAACGTCACGAGTTCAATCTTGCCGCCGCGATGCTGGTCGGGATTCCATTCGCCGAATTCTTTCACGAGATAATCACCCATGCCCACACCGGGGCCGGTATAGTCCAGACAAACGCGCTGGCATTTCTTGATGCGCGGGCGAAGCAGTTCAATCTGGTCGGGCGTGCTCATCGCGCGCATCTCCAACACTTCGCGCGCCTGCGAAACGTCACCGACCAATTCATCCGTCCACGCCACGGACAAATCCCGTTTGCGGGCGAAGTCAATGCCCATCACCAACGTGCCGCGCGCACCGCCGTTCCAAAATTCCGGCGCGACGAGCGTGGTGGCTTCCGGGCTTTCGCATTTCGCGATCAGCTCGTAAGTCAGCAACACGCTGCTGCTGTCCATCGGCTCGCATTCATATTCCTGCGCCCAGATGTCCGCATCATCCAACGCCAGCCGCAATTTCTCGGCGTCCAGCGGCATCCCGTCCTTGATGGCGTCGTGGATCGTGACCTTGTGCGCGGAATAACCGTTCTCCTTGGCTTTTTCCCACAGCGTATAAAACTTGTTGTTGCGCCCGTTAAAGGTGCTGACCACGCGCACTTTCAGGATGCGCTGGATGCCGCTGGTGTCTTCGCCTTTGACCAGCGCGCGGAAACGGTCAAGGAACGTGCCTGCCAGTTTGTTGGTCGTGGCCGGAAACATCGCCGCCCAAATCGCGTCCGGGTCTTCGTGATACGCGAACTCGTCGAGGTTGACGTTGGCCGAGTAACCGCGCGCGGTCAGCGGGTTCGCCGGGATGGCGATGATGCGCGAGCCGTTTTCAAATTGAATGTCCGTGCTGCGGAGCAAACCTTCGGCGAGGCCGCCGCGATCTTCCGCCACGTCCTTGATGACGAGCTTGTAAGCCGCCTGCCATTCCTTCGCCTTGCCGAGCCATTCGAGGCTCTGACGTTCGCCGGCGCTCATCGTCACCCACTTCGTGCCGGGATCAATCAGACAATCATGCACCGTCTCGCCGGCCGTGCAGGTGGACTTGCCCCACTGGCGCGTCGTGACCGCAATCTTATATTGGCTGTGGTCATCCACATATTTGCGCTGCAACGGAAACAGCAAATCCTTCGGCGAGATCGTGGCCGCCGCTTTGGTGCGCGTGGCCACGCTGCTATCGCGCAACGGACGGACTTTCTGTTTGGTCGGAGGCATTATTTCAAAATCTCTTTCAGGCGTGCTTTCTGTTCTTCCGGCGAGAGTTTGGATTCGATGACTTCCTTCGCCTGGTCGAACGCCGCCGCCTTCTTTTCCAGCAGCGCCAGCTTGCGTTCGTCCAGCGCCACTTTTTTCACATTCAAATCCTGCACGATGGTTTTGCGGCCCGCCGCGAAGTCCCCGGTGGAAATCGCCCGCGCATAACTGCGTTTCAAAACTTCCTCGCGAATCTGATCCAGCGTCCAGTTGTCGCCGAACTGCTCCTTCAGATTCCGTTCGTCCTGCTCCATCGCTTCGGCTTCCGCATCCAAGGTTTCCTGCCGCGCGACCCATTGCCGGAACGCCGTCAACTGTTTGTCGAACCGTAACGTGATTTTCAACTTGGTCTGGATTTGTGCCCGGATGTCCGCCTGCGTCTGTGAACCCGCAAACAATTCCGACCAATACGAGCGCGCATCCTCGGACAGCTCGCGCCACTTGGCTTTGAGCTTGGTCAATTCGCTTTCCGTGCCGCCGCGTAGTTTGGATGGAGTGCTCATTCACATTTCGAGGCGGGCAGCTTCTCCCGCAATGCTGATGTTCCAGAGCACCCCTTTGAACTTGGTCTTGATGCCGATGATGTATTTCAGCCGGTCCAACTCGGCCAGCACCTGGTCGAACTCCGCGCTCGAACACGTCGGGATGCCGCCGATCTGGCCGTGGATGGACAGCGCGTGCGCCTGCCCGCCGTCCAGTTCGTGCAACGCGTCGAGAATCTTTTTGGCGATGGTGGTTTCGTGCGCGGTCATTTGGTGCGTTCCTCAAGTTGCGTTTTCATTTCCACGATGGATTCCCGGATGAACTGCAACTGGTCGTTCACCTTTTCCATCGTCTGCGTCCGGCTCAAATTGATTTCCGCGATGCGCCGGTCCAGATTGTCGCGGCCCTCGCGCTCCACCTTTTCGATGCGGGAAAAAATTTGCGCGTGGCGCTCGGTATTGTTTTTCGCCAGCTCCTCAAATTCTTTTTTGCCGGCAAATTGTTCGTGCAATTCTTCCACTAATTTCACGGCCAACGGTTGCGCGATGGTGGTGGGCTGGCCGGCCTGGGCGAGCATCACGTTCAGTTGTTCGCGAAACGTCTTCGTCTGCTGCCACATCAGATACACGCCGAGCGCGGTCAGGATGAAACCCAAGGCCGAACCGAGCATGGCCAGCACGGCCAGCGTGGAAGCCCAGGACGGTTGCGTGGTGGCCGGTATGATTTGCGCCAACATCATAAATTTGTAATGGCAGACTGATATGAGTTGATGAAATGCTCGCGCACCAGCACGTCCTGCCGGAAGCGATACGCGCCCCACAAGCCGAGCGCATCCACGCCCGCTTTCCACCAGAGGGATGGATTCAGCGTCGGCGCGAGATTCAATTCATGGTCTTGGAGGAAAACTTCGTTGACCGGATGCCGGTAGCCGAGCAACACGCCCGGCGTGCGCGGCACGATGTCGTTCTCGTTCACGATGCGGAACGTGATGCCGCCAAGCGCGGCTTCGTAAAGCGCCACAAAGTTTTTATCACCCACACGCGGCGAACCGAACGTGACCACCGCCGCCAACGGCAGCTTGACGCGGGAAAATTCCAGCGCCGCCAGCTTGGCGAGCGCGCCGCCGAGCGAATGGCCGGTCAAAAAGATTCTCGCCGTGGGATGCAGCGCGAGCAGGGTTTTGACTTCGTTCACCACCGCCGTGCTGATGGCGTTGAAGTCTTGCAGGAAACCGTGATGCACAAACACTTCCTCGCCGCCGTTCAACACGATCAACTTCTCCATCCAAAATTCCGCGTCCTGGATAAAATCCTTGGCGCTGCTGCTGCCCTTGAACGCGACGATGATGTCGTTGTTCTCATCCAGCGAAACCTGCGCCGCCGCGTTGGTGGCCGGGTCGCTGATGGTCGCGCTGCCGTAAGCCTGCGCGGCATAGCTCGCGAGCTTGCGCGCTAGCGGCCAGAAGTTGTTTGGAAGTTCGGTCATTTTTTATTTATTCGTTTGGCAGACATATCCCGGTCTGCCAGCGGGTTGGCGGTTTTCGGGCAGGGCGTGTCAGAAAGTAAATCCGGTGCCGATGTAGATCGTGCCGCTGCCGGTGGCGTGGCCGCTGGTCAGCACGGGGAACGAATACTCCGCCGTCGCGTAAGTGTTGCCGCTGATGACCTTGGTGGCCTTCACACCGGGCGCGATGCTGAACACCGTCTTGCCGGTCGCCACGCTTTGGGCGATTTGATAATTCAAGTCCAACGTCGGGCCGAGCTTCAGGTCATACTTTTTGAGCACCCACCAGGTGCCGTGGATGCCCGCGCTGTCGAAGGCGCTGCCGACGCCGGTGAACGTGCCTTGCGCGCCGAGGTCGAACTGGCCGAGGTCATAGTTGACGTTCAGCCGGTCGCTGATGCTCTGGCCGGTGGTCGTGGCCACGCCGGTATCAATGCTAATGCCGTTCGTCCAAACGTAATTGGTGTTATAGCTCGTCGCCCATTGGGCGGCGGTCTGGATGAACGGCGCGGCCACGAAGTTCGTGGGGAACGCCGGAATCTGGATTGCTTGAGCGCGCGCACCGACCGCAGCGGCGGTGGCTAACAGGATGGTGAGGATGAATTTTTTCATGGTGTGTTTAATGTTGGTTTAACGGTTCGGGAAAGTGCCCTTGCGAACGGAGGCCGTCCGCAAGGACGCCGTCGCCACGGACACGAAGGGCAAGTTCGTCAAAAGCCCGAGCGACGGCTGTCTGCGGGAGGAGGAATCCCGCAAAGATTGGTTGATTGACGAATTGCCCATGTCGCGAGCGATCATGGCAGAAACCGGAAAATGGCGTGAAGTCGCCGCGACACCAATCGTTTTGGGGAATAAAAAAGCGGAGAGCGTGCTTGCCCTCCGTGGTTCTTGCGAACGCCGCTATCTAATCACAGTCCGCCGCCGCTGGTCGAGATTATTTTTCCGTGTTCAACCAACGGCAATGTGAATGCACTTGCAAAATTTTTTATCGCATTCAGGCAAAGGCAGAACCGGAACTGATTCGATTTCAAACTTTTGATTTTTTAACGCAAGACAAGCCGCGCAGTCATCTGGTGAATTGCTGCCGAGAATGCCGACAAACTTTATTCCGACCATTCGCATTTCGTTCAACTTGGCTTCAGAAACTTTTTGAACGGCATTTTTGCCGAGAGGCCATTTTTGTTTTTGCATCCAATCGTTAATCGCTTTCGGATCGGCCAGCTCGAACGGTTGCGAGCAGTGCGGGCAATCAATCGTCACGCTGATGCCGGCTTCGGGAAAACGAACGTGGCCGCCGCAAGCCGGGCATGACATTTTCAAAAGTATTTCCGAATTCATTTTTTAAGTTCAGCGATTGCGCGGCGCAGTTCACCAATCTGAATTTCCAAACTGGTGGCAATTTTTTCGAGCTGAGAGACGTTCGGTTTTTTCGGCGCGTCGTGAAGCACCAACGCGGTCGGCACATGATCTGGATATTTTACCGCGCACCGTCCGAGCAGCTCGTCTGTGGACACTTCAAAAAATTCCGCCAGTGCAACCAAGTGTTCGGATTTCGGAAGTTGGCCGGAAACAAAATTTCCGATTGCAACGTGCGAAACGTTGACTGCTCTTGCCAAAGCAAGATTGTTCACACCGCGCTTTTGCATCAGTTCTTTCAGCCTTTTCGGCCAATGTAATTTTTCTTTCAAAAACCTGTTGACGCGATTGTAAGTTTTGTTACATTTGCTTTATGCAACGCGTTTCAAAAGAAACACCACAAAAGCCAAGCCGTCAAGTGCGCTTCCCTGGTATTTGCACGGCGGCTCACGATTTGGGAGTTCATCGGAATCATCTGCGGCTCGTTTTACTCGGCAAGCGCACCAGCAAGAAATTGGTTAATCGTTATTCCGCTTGGAAGAAAACTTACAAACAGGAGGCCACATGAGCACGCTCGAAAATCAAAACCTGATTGCGGGTGAGGAACGGTTGGCGCGGGTGCGCGCATTGGTGGAAGGCCGCTACAAATTACCCACGGTCAAGACGGTGCCACTGCAAGTGTTAGCCGTGGCCCCAGCACCGAAGGTCCTGACGCCGACGATGGAAAAGTTGGTCGCGGAAAAAATCAAGCCATCGGTTCATCTGGAAAATTTTCGCACGACGAATCCCGGCACATTCACCGTTGAGGATTTTTGGAAATACGTTTGCGCGCAGGGCGGCTTCTGGCCGATCGCAAACGCTTCCAATTTTTGCGCGATGCAGGTCAAAAAGGGAACGCTCTGCGTCGTCGGTAAAAAGTTTGGTTGCCACGGTTCACCCAATCTTTACCAATTCGTATGAGTGCCAATTTCATCGTCGAATACGCGGGCGCGCCCGTGCGTTTCACCGACCGCCAAGTTGAGTTGGTGCCTGAAAAATTGGCGACACCGTTCAACAACGAAGCCGCTGCCTGGCACGCGGCGCATGAGGCGAAGTTGCCAGTTAATTTCGTGAACGTCGCGAACACATATCTGCGCGACCAAAAATTTTCCGGCGGCATACAAACGGCACCGACTGTTTCGGTCGCCGCGAGTGGCGCGGGCCGGAACGGTTGAGCGACAGCGACCGCGAAAAACGCGCCACTCAATCCATTTATGCTTATGAAGAAAACACTCGTCATCCTGATCGCCAGCGTGGTGCTGGCCGGCTGCGCTACGCAGCCGCAACCGAAATGTGTCGCGCTCGTGTTTTCGTCCGTGCCTTCGGCGGAACTCTGCGCGCAGCTCGCCGCCACGCAGCCAGACACCACGGCGGCGGACGTGCAGACGTGGTTTGCCAAGGGTGAGCGCGATTTCATTTTGTCCAGCGTGCACACAAATGAGATCAACGCGGCCATCGCCGCCGGTGCGCACCTGGAACCCATCCACTGAGCGTTATGCAAAAAACCATTGACCATCTGCCGTTAAACGAAACCGAATCCGGTCTCGCCAATCTGGACGCACGTTTTAACAAGCCGACTGCCGTTGGGTTTTTCCTCACCGGCTTCGCGCTCGGCGTGCTGGTGATGCTCGCAGCGACCGTGTTTTTTCTCGCCATTTAAACCATGCAACCCGTCCTCGTAAAAGTTGACGTCGCCGCTGCCGACCTCGGTTGGCCGGCGCGCAAAGTTTTTGCGGCGGCGGATGGCGGCGACCTGGTCACGCGCGGGCTGGCGTGGGTGTTTGATTTTTCCAACGGCGCGGAACACGCGCGGCGCGAGCTGCGGTTCTGGCGGCCGGAGCTGCTGGCGCACGCGAAATTCGATTATCCGTTTCGGAATTGGGAACTTGATTGGGTCATCGCGAAAATTTTGCCGCGCACGCGCACGAACTTCCACGCGGGCGAAGTGGATCAACTTTTTCAGATACGCCATAACACCCGGCTAGAACTGGACGCCGAATTGAACGGCGATAAACGGAACGGCGCGAACACTTACTCGCGCACCAACCTGGCGGCGTTCCTGACGCGCCGCTGGCTCGGCACCTTGGCCGCGCAAAAAACGGTTGAGCAATAATTTTACCATGAGCAATCAATCCTTGACCAAAATCCCCGCGTGGCACGCGGAAGCGAAACAACTGTTGACGGAAAACTTCGGCAAGATTCACGCGGCCTTCACGGACGCGACGAAACGGGCGGTGTGGATGGGCATGTTCTTGAACCACATCAAAGCGCGCGGCAAAGAAGACGGCAGCATCCCTCACGGACAGTTCGGTCCGTGGCTGGAAAAGAATGTGCCAGAGGTTCCGATCAGAACGGCGCAGACTTATATGAACCTGGCGACCGGAGTCTGCGAAAAGGGCAATTTTGAAATACGCCAATTTAGCGTTTTTGCCCAGAGCGGTCAGTTGCCGCCGCCGATTGAAAAAATCGTTGAAGGCAAAACGCAGCAGCAACTTTTCCTCGAATTCAAGAATGTGGATGACGAGGGCAATCCACGCGGCAAAGGTCAGTTGCCCGGCTCGAAGGGTTTGACGAAGGCGCAGCGCGAGCTGGCGCAGCAGCGCGCGGAGGAAGCGCGGTTGAACGAGTTGGAGGAGGAAATCGTGAGCCTGAACGAGCGCCTGCTGGAAATCGCGGACGTGAAACATTTGGGGATGATGGACACGAAGCTGTTGCAAAAGTTTGTGGACGCGGCGGACACGGCGTCGGGTTTTGCGCGCCGCACGCTGGCGAGCCGGAAGGAGGCGAAATGATTTCCGACCTCACCAACGGCGACAGCGGCGCTTTGGTGCCGCACGCACCGGCGAACGACGTGCTGGCGGCGTTGAACGACACGGCGCGGGTGCAGCCGGTGCGCGATGTGCCGGCGTATCTGGCCACGCGCCGGCCGCAACCGGAAATCGCGGGTGAGGAACATCTGCTCATCACCCTGCCGCGCAAGTTGCAGGAAGAAGTCCGCGCGCTGGTGCGGGCCTGCAAGCTGGTGGCCGGATTGGTGAAACAAAAATTTTCCGTGCAGTCCGCCTGCGCGCAGGCGCTGGCGACCTTTGACCGCTGGCCGTGGAAGCTGAACACGTTCCGCCCGAAATATGACCTGTGGGCGCAGATGAAAGATTGGGTGGTGCTGGTGAACCGCGCGAAAGCGCCGGCCTCCTGGAAAGCGGCCACGGCGGGTTTGCCGCCGGAATTTCTGGCGCATTGCGAAACCAAGTTCGGACGGTTCGGACGCGAAGACGGCAAACGCCAGGCGTTGCTGGCCATCAAGCGCCACTGGCGGACGGGTCGCGACGAGGACGGCCACGCCGCGCCGATTCCCGGCTACGAAGCGGGCTGGAACGAACGGGACATCACCACGCCGCCGAGCGGGTGGCATTATACGAACATTTTACGCGAGGTTAAAAAGCGGGCGCGGTTCACGGCGGCGACGCGCGCGCTGTTGCACGAAGGCGAATCCGCCGCGCGCGAATTTCTGCCGCAGGTTTTGCAGACGCG
>Ga0164297_10003810_pt1 | contig 13849 bp, 21 predicted proteins | sample GEODES058metaG_FD_113539 | JGI IMG/M metagenome (GOLD analysis project Ga0164297, IMG submission 113539) | Dystrophic lake water microbial communities from Trout Bog Lake, Wisconsin, USA - GEODES058 metaG | ecosystem: Environmental > Aquatic > Freshwater > Lake | place: USA: Trout Bog Lake... | reverse complement strand
TCCGCTTAGCTGAGCGGCATAGTTGACGCAACAGTTGCCTTCCGCGCCATTCAACTAACTGGCCAGTTAGTTGGACTAGTTAGTTGAATATTGGCCAACTGGGGGTAGTTGATCAAAGGCCTGCACCTTGCACGGGAGGCGTGAGGATACCTTCGACAGGCGCGTGACCCGCCTGCTAGACGACCCGCCACAACACTGTGTTGACCCGTCTGTTTGCGCGCAGACATGCAAACTCTAGCCTCGTCTCTGTGCGCCAAGCCGGCGCTGCGCGGCACACCTGTGTCGCGCGCACAGCCGGCCGCGCGGCCAGCTGTTGCTCAGCGCCGCTGCCTGGTTATTGCGGAGGCTGTGGAGGCAAAGGCTGCCCCCGCCGCCTTCGTGCCGCCGACGCTGGACCCGAACACGCCGTCGCCCATCTTCGGCGGCAGCACTGGTGGTCTGCTGCGCAAGGCACAGGTGAGCCAGGGCACTCCCAAGTGACGGGACTGTGTGTCACGAGGCTTGGGAGCGCCTTCTGCTCGAGCAGGGGCGCGTGCGCTGCGCGAGCACAGGGAGTATCGACTGACAAACTGCACGCCGGCTGGACGGCCATCGGGCTGCCTCTGGCGCTGCGAAGCAGCGTCAGACTGCGAGAGTGTTTGGACACAGCGGCTACGCTCTGTACTTTGCTCCGCGGCGGTCGCGTTGCGTCGGTGTGTCGAGCAGTCCAACCACCTAAACTTACTCCGCTTGCTTCGCCGGGACGGGCCCCAGGTTGAGGAGTTCTACGTGCTTACCTGGGAGGCGAAGAAGGAGGTCATCTTCGAGATGCCGGTGCGTGGCCCGCTACGCCCACCGACGCCGTCTGTCCGGGCTGACACGGCCTGACCCGGTTGTCCTTCAGACGGGCGGCGCCGCGTTCATGCGCGAGGGGCCCAACCTGCTGAAGCTCGCGCGCAAGGAGCAGTGCATGGCTCTGCTCAGCCAGCTGCGCAGCAACTTCAAGCTGGACGGCCGCGTCTACCGCGTCTTCCCTTCGGGTGAGGTGCAATATTTGCACCCCAAGGACGGCGTGTACCCGGAGAAGGTGAATAAGGGCCGTGTCGGTGTCAACAACAACATGCGCTCCATCGGCAAGAACGTGGACCCCGCCAAGGCGCGTACGGCACTGACGTGCAACCGGCAAACAAACGTGCTGTCGTGCTGTTCTCACGCTCGCTTCCCCTTTCTGATTGAACGGTTCACAGATCAAGTTCACCGGCAAGCTGGGCCCGTTCGAGGCGTAAATGGCAGCGAATGGCCGCGAGGGCAGACATCGCCAGAGATTCAGACTGCGGAGTCCTCAAGTGCTGTGCACTCCAGTTTCTCGACGATGTTGTGACTTCATATTGCAGATACGCATCGTCAAACGCCGGCGTTTAGAGCCCCGTCCACGCCCCGGTGCCTCACGCAAGTGGGCAAAGTGTCGTCCTTTTGGCGTGCCTCGGCGAACCACAACAGCGGTAAGAGCGGTCTTTTCAGCAACTTGAAGAGTGCGTGCTCACATTCACGTGAGTGCTGTGCAAGCAGGCGCACCGGTGCCTTAACCGCGAGTGACAGCTGTTTGCTTGAAAGCCGTCTGACGCCGTTTTCACCGCGCTCAGAGCGAAGAATGGAAACGAATGCGTTCGACGCAAAGGTCCGTGCGCCTAGCGTGCACCAGCTCTGTTCGATCGCGCGTCGGAGAGCCGGCCTGACAACTGATCTTCCACTGTCGTGCTCAGAGCTATGACACCAAGATGGGCGAGCTCCTCACCGAGGGCGAGGGAGAGGACATGATCAGCGACTGGTGCGTCCCACGCGTGGGCACAGGACGCCGCCTCGGGGCCAGCTGGCGGGCTGTGTAACTGCTTCTCCTCCTCCGGCTGCTTTTGACTTTCCTCACGTTGCAGGACCGAGGTGGCCGAGACCTTCGACGCCATGGGTCTCCACGAGAACCTGCTGCGTGGCATTTACGCATACGGTGCGCCAATGTGGCCCCAAAGTGGCGGCCTTGACGCTGCCAGCGACTGAACCCTAGAGCCACCAAACAGTGCTCTGACACTCCCTGGCAACGCTGTGCAGGCTTCGAGAAGCCGTCTGCCATCCAGCAGCGCGGCATCGTGCCGTTCTGCCGCGGCTACGACGTCATCCAGCAGGCCCAGTCCGGAACGGGCAAGACGGCCACCTTCTGTGCCGGCGTCCTGCAGCAGGCACGCGTCGTCTTTTTCAACGCGTTGGAGCCTCGCGCTGACACGGCTGCTTGCGTGTGTGTTTGTGCCACAGCTGGATTACAGCCTGCTGCAGACCCAGGCCCTGGTGCTGGGCCCCACCCGTGAGTTGGCGCAGCAGATCGAGAAGGCACGCGCGATGGCCACTCTCATGCCGCTGAAATGCTCCCTGGCTGACTCATGCCCTTGGCTTCTTCGTGCCGCTTGTTTTTGTGCAGGTCATGCGCGCCCTGGGTGACTACCTCCAGGTCAAGTGCCACGCCTGCGTGGGCGGCACCAGCGTCCGTGAGGACCAGCGCATTCTGCAGGACGGCGTCCATGTGGTGGTGGGCACCCCTGGGCGTGTGTACGACATGCTCCGCCGCCGCGCCCTGCGGCCGGACTACATCAAGATTTTCGCCCTGGATGAGGCTGATGAAATGCTCAGCCGTGGCTTCAAGGACCAGATCTACGACATCTTTCAGATGCTCCCCTCCAAGCTCCAGGTCGGCGTCTTCTCAGCCACCATGCCGCCGGAGGCGCTGGAGATCACGCGGAAGTTCATGAACAAGCCTGTGCGCATTCTCGTCAAGCGTGACGAGCTGACGTTGGAAGGTATCAAGCAGTTCTACGTCAACATTGACCGGGAGGAGTGGAAGCTGGACACCCTGTGCGACCTTTACGAGACGCTGGCCATCACGCAGAGCGTGATTTTCAGCAACACCCGCCGCAAGGTAGACTGGCTGACTGACCAGATGCGCGCGCGCGACCACACCGTGTCCGCCACCCACGGCGACATGGACCAGAACACCCGCGACATCATCATGCGCGAGTTCCGCTCCGGCTCCAGCCGTGTGCTGATCACCACGGACTTGCTGTCACGCGGCATTGACGTGCAGCAGGTGAGCCTCGTGATCAACTACGACCTGCCCACGCAGCCGGAGAACTACCTGCACCGCATCGGTCGCTCAGGGCGCTTTGGACGCAAGGGCGTGGCCATCAACTTTGTGACCAAGGATGATGAGCGCCTGCTGCAGGACATCCAGCGGTTCTACAACACCGTCATCGAGGAGCTGCCCTCGAATGTTGCGGACCTCATCTAGAGGGATGGGTCGCAGTAGCAGCTGAAGCCCACCATTCCTCGCGCAGATCGCGGCGTGGGCTTTACGGTAACTCTTCTCGGGTTCGCTGTATCAGGAGGCGAGGAAACATACACACACGCGAACGTGCTGGCCGAAGCACGTGTAGCGTCGCTGTCCACAGGGACAGCAGCGGGGGTTTAAATTCTGAAAAAGTCCATTGACTCAGCGCTTTGTCTTTCGCGTAACTCTCCGCTCCGCTGTGCTTTTGACCGCGCTGCGATCAAGCACCTCCTCAAGTCCGTCGTCCTCGTCATCTTGGTCGCCAGTATCGTCGTTGTCGATGTTGATTGGGTCCATCCGGATGGTGGACAAGCCAGCCTGGCTCTCTTCGCCCAGGGGCGGAAAGGACAGTGACGCCAGTCTCGCGGGGTCAGATAGGGCTGTCTCATGCGCCTGAGGCTCGTCGCGCAGCTCGTGCAGCGCATGTCGGAGCTTTTCCTGGCAGACAGCAAGCGCCATCACTGCTGCATCTCTCCCAGGCAGCGAGGCTGGGACCTCACAGCGCACAGGCTCCAGCCGCTCCGCCAAGTGGTCGCTGCCCGCTCTGATAGACACCAGAAGCTTGGCCACGCGCTCTTGGCCCTGCTGCAGGCGCTCATAGCGCGCGTTCGCCTCGCCCAACTGTGCCTCTAGTTCGTCCACCAGGCGCCGCGTGCTGGTCGACGCCGCAGTGACTGGCGCTGTAGCCGCATTGGCATACTTGTGCTGCTCTAGCGCCGATTTGGTGGCCTCGATGCGCGATGTGAGGGCGTCGATACGAGCCTGTGTCTCGCGAGTCATGGCCTGCAGGTTCCGTGCCGTCTCCTGCTGGCTACTAAACTTGCGGATGACGTCGTCCACCTCACTGACGCCTGTCACCTCCTTAATCTTGCGCAGCGCCTGCTCCAATGACATGCCTCCGTCCTCGTCGCTGGGTCTGCGACTGCTGTCATGCTCGGGCACAACCTCTCTCTCCTCCGCTGCATGCCGCGCCGCCGCCGCTGCGTCCGCGGCTTGCGCGCGCTGGGCAGCCGCGCTGGCGACCATCTCCTGCTTCACTCGCCACAGGGCTTGGCGGTCAGACAGCGACTTGTCTCGCTGCTGCCGCTCCACTGCGAGCCGCTCCTCAACTTGCAGAAGCTCCGCTTTCGCGCTGTCCTTGTCGTGGGCGGCATCGTGCGCCAGCCGAATCAGTTCCTCCAGGTCCCGCGTTTTAGCAGCCAGAGACCTCTCCAGCGAGTGCAGCTGAGGTTGCAGGCCTGTGCGCTCGTCCTGCAGTCGCTTTGCAATCTGCTCGTACGTCTTGCGCTGTAGTAGCACCTCATCCAGGCGCTCTGCTGAAGCGGTCAGCTTTTGCTCCAGCCCACGGATGCGCTGCACCACCGACGTGTCTCCCTCCGCCAGTTTTGTGGCGTCCAGCTCGAGCTCCTTCAAACTGTCTATACGGCTCTGCACCGCCGCCTCCTTGTGGTGCCCAAGCTGGAACTGCTCGTCGTAGCGCTTACGAAGGTCGGTAACGTACGCAGTCAGGCGGGCAAGCTCAGCGGCATCCTACGTATGCGGTTCGGGGTCAGTCAAGGCCTGGTCAACCCTTGCTATGAACCTCGTCCGCGACCGCGGAACCTTACACACTGTTGTAACACTCACCGTGCTGGCCGTTGACTTCTGAGTGTTGCGCTTCACCAGCTCAGCACGAAGCAGCTTGCCTTCGCCCTGCGAGCGTACAGACCGGTGGCCTTAGTGAGGTGCTGCAAACAGAGCCTGACGGCCCGCAAAGCGACTCCGCGCCCACCTTGACGGCAGCCAGCGTCTCGCGGTTCTGTTTTATTGTCCACTGCGACGTCTCGTAGTACGCCTTGCGGTCGCCCTCTGGTCAGCGGACGAAGCACCACGGTGTTAGAACAGCAGCAGCGCCGCCTCACGCCACACACGCGAGCTCGCAGGCGCACGAACCGAGCAGTGCATATCTTCGCTGCAGCTCCTGCAGCTCCTCCTCCTTCGTGGGGCCGCGGAGCCGCATGCCTGGTGCCCACTAGAGACTCTTGTGCAGAGGCGCTCGCGTTGCTCACCAGTGTGCTCTGTGAGCCAAGCTGTCCTATTCACATAGGCGTGTGAGAACAATCGACTGGGCGATGGGCTTCTCTCTCAGCCTCTGCTAGGTGGCTCATACGCGAGCTCGTCGCCAAGTCGAGATGGCGTCCGCGCTTGCCACCTTTGCTGCGTCGGTGTTCAAGGGTACCTTCAACGTCGAGATCCAGGTTGGGGACAATGAGCCGTCTGAGGCTGCGATCCGCCGCTTTCGGCGGGGTGTGTTGAACAGCGGGGTGCTTCCGGAGGTGCGACAACGCGCCGATACTCCCGGAGCGTGCGCTACTTCAGGCTACAAGGCCCCGCTGCGCTGTTGCACGATTATGGCGTCACGGCACGGTCGGGACGGAGCACAGAGTAGTGGCCTCCTTTCTAGGGCTCTCCCTTCCGACAAGCTGCGGCGGGGCGGGTGTGGCCCTGCAGTGTCGGTGACTCGAACGCGCGCCGCGCCTCGCGCACAGCCAGCCTTGCAGGCCTGTTTGGGCGTCACAACAGCTGTGGCAGCCTCCTCTTTCGTGCTCTCTCCTCTGCACCCACGTGCGAGTCACTCACCACGCCCGCTTGGACGCAGGTCAAGCGGCGGCGATATTTCGAGAACACGCAGGACATCAAGAAGCGGAAGGCCGCTGCGCGGTTCAAGAAGGTTTTCAGGTACGCAGCGCTGAGAGCCAGGAGACACTCCTATGCCGTCTTTCTCAACCAGTTCTCAACCTGCTCACTCCCGCCCCGCTCGCTCCTGTGCCGTCGATTCACCAGACCAAAAGCGTTGGAGATGAGCGAAAGCATCGCTCTGGGCAAGAGCACCAAGGCGCCTGTGGTGGCTCCTCCGGCCCCCTAAGCATGACTTGTAGACGCTGGATGTGTGGACAGGCCACGCAAAAGCGCATTTGTGTGTAGCAACTAGTGAAATCGAAAAAGCAGAAATCGATGCCACACGTATCGCAAGCAAAGGGCAAGCAGGCATCCCTCGTCAAACAGTTTGCCATGCCAACATGAATGCGCCTGAAATGATGACTGACTCTGAGGAGGAGGAGCAGCTGCTGTCATGGGTGCGGCTAGCGCGAGCCGCAGATGGTCGGCAGTCGCTCACGTTGGCAGGAGTGCCGCGCCAAATCGCAACGACGCTGCCCGACGTCCTCGCTTCGTGGACAACTACTCGCGCTGCGACTGAAGAGCGACGTTTGTTGCTGTCGCTGCGCGCTGTGCGGAACCTCTGTGTTGGTCACCCAGAGGCCCAGGACCAGGTTGACCAAGCGGGCTTGGTAGCCGCTCTCGCGCACGTCTGTGACTCGTTTCTTGACTGCCGTGACTCGAGCCAGCGTGGGCTGGTGCTTGAGGCGGCTTTGCAGACTCTGGGCAACGCCTGCGTGCAGCACGTGAAGAACCAAGAGGCTACCTGGTGCGGCCTGAGAGCCCGTGTTTCCGTGTCAGCACTCACACTGGCTACTCCACCAGGTCTGCGTTCCACCCCCGGATATTCAAGCGAGTGGCGGCATTGAGAGGTGCGGATTCGGGTGTTTACTGCACGAGCCTCTTCAGTTCACCTCTGAAACACGCGTGTGCAGGCGAGGACGCCACTTTAGCACACGGGCCGCTGTGTATGGTGATGATGGCATGCGTCAAAGGAGACGAAAGTCGCGTTTTGGCGGTGGTGCAACCTCCAGCCCACATTCTAGTAGAGTTGCTGCAGGCTCGAGCAGCTGTGCTGCCAGCCTCTGACGCTGAAGTGGAGCTCGATCAATGGCTTCGCATCCTGATGACTAGCCTTTGCTTTGAAAGCCAGCGGCTGGGAGCTATATATGACGCCATGATGGGCAGTCCTCTAGGGGATGGCCTGGACGATGTGCAAGCGCCCACTGCAATCCACGGCGTCATGCTCCATCTGCTTGCAGATGGGGTTGATGCTGAGGTTGAGCGAAGCAAGCACAACAATGACGACGACGAGCAGGCACGGCGCCAAGTGTTGTATTCGACAAGCACCACGCCTGACATATAATTGCCACCAGGACGCCCCGTATTTCACAGGCATGGATACACTGAGAATTACCGTGAAGGCGCTGGGCAACGCAGCGCGTACGCTGTCGCAATCACAAGATGTTGGCGCTGCAGCTACCCTGCGTGGAGCATTGCAGCTGCTCCGCGCTTGTGCAAGCCACGATTGTGCGCTTCCGGAGTGCGACGGTATGTCTGATTGTCTGTTGATCTGGATGTCGCTTCAAGGTTATAATCTACACTTGCAGATGTGGTGGATGCAACATTACTGTTGCTGAAGCTCTTGGCCGCGGTGGGTCCCCCGCCGGGCCTTAGGTCGAAAGGTCGACAAGCGGGGCCGAGCTCAGATATCGAAACCGTGCGACAGCCTTCGTCGCACTTGCCAGGAGCAGGCGCTTACATGGGATACCGAAGAGACCTTGTTGCGGCTTTAGCAAATGCTTGTCATAGGCGGGCTCACGTGGTCGATGTCATTGTGCAATCTGGTACGTATGCTATGTCGTGCTCTCTTCCGCTGTTCTGTGCTTGCTGAGAACTTGCAACCAATCCAAAGATCATGTGGAGACGGTGCTGCACCAATGCCGCGGAGATGACGGTGCGTTTTGCTTGCTACACATCGATGCGGCTATGCGATCACTTCAACTCACTCGCCGTCGTGGCTCGCCAGAGGACACCTTCACCCGCGAATGGGCGCTGTTTGCTATCCGAAACATGTGCGAGATCAGCAGCGAGGCGCAGGCTGCAATACGGTGCGTTTGTCTGCACAAACTCTCTTTGTGTACGAGATCATTGGAATTAAGCCCGCGCATTGTTACACAACAGCTCACTGGAAGCGCAGACCAAGCCCGCTTTGACGGAATAGTGCGGCCCTGCGGCAACGCGTGCTCGTTTCCCCTACGAGTCGGCGTCCGACTCCGACGTGCCATCTTCGGTGAGGTCTCCGTCATCAGCCTGCCCATCCCCAACCTCGTGTTGTTGGTCGTCCTCGGAGTCCTCCCTCGCGTCCGTCTGGGACGCTTCCAAGATAGCGACATCCTGGGTCTTCTTTGTCTTGGCAACCTGGCGTTTGCACAGTGTGAACGGGGTGATGCGGGTGCCGGCAGCTATGGTTTGGCGTACCTTCAGCTTTAGGGGGGTCTTGGCGTCGCATCCGATCCATGTGTCGGACAAGCACATGACTTGGAGGTTATAGATCCCAGCGGCTGGTACTCGGAACCGAAGCTTGAACTCCTGTGCGTCTTGGAAATCCTCTCCAACTCCGCTGTCTGCCGTTCCCCCCGATTTAGCTGCTGCGCGGAAGCGCTTCAACCCCAGACTGGAGCGCAGTGCGACCTGCAGCAAGCACAGGGTCAGCCTCAACGCAAGACACAAGCGCAAGCACGTGATTTGAGACGCACCTTTTGCACAGCAAACAGCGTGTTGCTTGCCAGATCGCCCAGAAGCAGCCACCAGCCCTCATCCATCTTAGAGGGCATGTACAGCGCGCCTGGAGCGCGGCTGTCACACAGGCGCTCCGAGAGCACTGACACGGTGCAGGTGGCAAAGTCGTTCTCATGCATTTCGCCCCGCTCTTCCCCCTACGTCCGCACCGTATGCAGAGCTCTTAATTAGTGACACGATCTAGCACGTGAGCCTTGGATCGAGCGCGTTTCACGTACCTCGATCACACACGTCGCTTTAAGCACAACGCAGGGCATGGCACCCAGCAACTCATTCACATCAGACCGCTGCGAGTCGGACAAGCCCAACTGCGTGCATGCCAACCGCAAACGGAGATTCAAAACACGCGCTGCCAAATGAGAGCTGGATTTGGGCCACGCACCGAATCAATGGCTGCAGTCCGCTGCTCGTCATCCTGCAACAGCAGGTCTGATAGGCTCCTGTGCTCCGCCAACGTAATCAGCTCGAGTTCAGGATAATTCCCACGGTGTGTCAGAAACGCGCCTTATTTTTTTGGCGTTCAGCTTCTTGACCATAGACTGGTCAAGACTTAGCTGCAGTAAGGATTGCGTAGCCTCTATTGCGCTACTTGCGCCACGGCCGCTTCGATGTTGAAGCGCGTTTCAGATGGCAACGCGTACGGTAGAGTCACGCGGCCATTGGGGACGCACGAGATGGGCAGCGCCTGGGTCAGGTTCTGAGAGTACTCCAGGACGGACAGCGCGGGGCGCAGCCACATGTATCCTACGGACCGCATTTTTCAGTTGCGACCATTTCGCCGCATGACAAGATGTTGGACGTACCATGTGGCGGACGCGGGCGCATGGCCATCTTGAGTAACTCCTCCAGCAGCAAGGGCAGCAGCGCCAGCACCTGCTCCATATCTGGGATGAGCGCATCGGGGACCGACAGCGACCTCCGGTTCATCTGGTGTGGAAACGACACGCAGAATGAGCAGCGGTGTGAAAGTGCCGATACTTTCCGCTTGGGCGCACCTGCGCAGCCAAAAGCACAGCCGCCTTCTTGCACGCGGGATGAAGTTTCTGGAACTTTGGGTCCTGTTGAGAGATGGTGAATAAGATGCCTCCAAGACGAATCACGTTCGCGCCGACTCACCTTGGTGTCCAACTCGGTCCTGAGTTGCGCCACCAGTTTCGCAAGTGGCTCGTCGTCTGACCGTCGCGCCGGAATCTGAATGAATTCGCCAGCGAACATCAGGATGTCGCCAACCTTGCTGCATCGGGCAAAGGAGTGTCAAACCAGGGAGCTGAGGGGCACGCAAGGCATCAAAACACGTACGTCGCGCTCAGCGAGTTTTTGGTCTCCGTCAAGAAGCCGAATGCTGCCAGCGTCTGCTGCAGCACAGCCCCGCTGAACTGTTGCTGGCGGCGGATGTACTGGACCACGCAGCAGAGCGGCAGGACGATGCCCACGCCTGTACTCCGACAAGAGCGACGATTTAGAAAATTTCCCCTCAGGATTAGGCAAACGAGACGTGCCGACAATGCCTGCAAGTACGAACGGGGCAGCAGCCCCCTTCTCGAAAAGGAATGCGGGCAGCGCCACGCCGACGCTCATGCCTGCAAAGGAGGTAGGGTGCAATCAGGTGGTGGCGAGACGCCCGGGACAATGCCGGCTGTTCGTATCGCACACACCCTGGGGGCCATCGGGATGACCATGTTTCTCCAGGTTCGCGCGCGCAGTCTCGTCCGTGAGCGCCTGTTGGACGGCGCGCGAGAAGCCTGTGAGAAGCCTCTGACGCAGCGTCATGACAAGACAGCACGCGCCTTGTATGCAGGCGAGATGAACTCGGCAAAGTAGCTGGCGGCACTCGGATCCGGATTCTGTGGAGATCTTCGCGCTCAGACGAAGACAACATGCAGCCCTTTGACTTCATCACTTGCCTTGTCTGGATGGAATTTGAGCGACAGCTGGCGATACGCGCGCTTGATTTCCTTCTCTGTAGCACCAGGCGCCACGCCGAGAATCTCAAACGGATCGAAGGGGCGAACCTGCATCACAGAATGAGGATCAGACACAAGACACATGGGACCATACACAGATGGACGTTCGCGTCGTGGACTGTAACACACCTCCTCTGCAGAGAGATGCACATGCGCTACCAGCAGTGCAGCGACTCCCCACAGCGCAAGCACAAGCAGGTTGTCTGTCGAGGCAACGTCAGAACAAGAGTCTGCTAATCTTGTGCCGGCAAGAAACGTACGGCCTGTGAACCACCGCTTGGATGCACTCGGCTTCGCTCGCTGCTGGGACGCCTTTGGATCAAGCCAGGGGCGCGTGAGTTGCCTGGGAGAGCAGAGTGCATTGCTCAACGCCAAGAGCACCTGAAGCGGCTGAAGCTGCGCCCGGGTCTTTGTTGTTTGAGCAGTGCTGTTATCCTCGCTTCCGCTGAACAAGATGTACCTGTCAAGCGGACGCAAGTGCGCACGGACGGGCTGTCATGTCAAGAGTGCTCTGCAAAGCCACAAGCACAACCGCAGGGACTGCCCCTGCTCAAGGCGTACAGTGTGTAAGGCACCAAGAAGAGCAGCAGCAGCGACAGCACAAAGATGGAGGCCAGCACGCTGTTTGATGCAGCACTCGCGCTCATTCTGTGAAGCTAGAGAACAGATATTGGCAGCGGCACCGCGCCGTCAGTGATTATCGTCAGTGGCCGCCACTTGCGCTGGTTTCGTGAGGCGCCACGCGTCTCCCGACGCGTCTGAAGCTTGCCAACCTGGCGTTGCCATGCACGGTAAAAGTTTGTCGCCAAAACCGCTTGCCGTGGTGAGCGCCGACAAAGTGCCACGTTCCAGTGTGAGAGCGCAACCGTTCCGTGTACGCCACTGGCGCTCTACTCAGCTCCAGATCCAACTCTGCTTACGCCTAGAATCCAGTCTGCAGACGCGCTCACGAGCCATGGCTGAGGATGACGACGCGAACGAGGAGGAGACACAGATGCCGGAGTCCACAGACCGCGCAACCGGCGAGCAGGGGAAAGCGTTGGAGCGAATGGCAGATACCACAGAGGACGTTGCTGCTGCACACCTGTCCACCAACGCGCAGAGTGTGCAGGAGGCGTTGCAGCGGCTGCTTGCTAGCGAGCAGGAGCGCGTCAAGGCGGCGCTCGCAAGGGACAAGGAGCTGGCCGCGGTGAAGGTTGCGACAGAGGATGTGGACACGGTGGCGAGTGAGTTGGAATTGGACCGCAAGGCTGCGGAACGCCGCCTGCGCGAAAATGGCGGTGATCTTGCGCGAACTCTGAAAGCAGAGGTCTTCGGTTTTAAGGACGCAGCGGCTCCTGCACGGACCAACTGATTCCAAGGACTTCCTGCACGGACGAGTTTCACAGCGATAGAAGTCGGCGCAAGAATGTAGAGTAGGCTCATGCGCTTGCGAAAAGAAGCGCTGCGAGACATGTAGAGCGAAGACGAGGGAGGAAGGTGACAAGAGTCAGCCGCCCCGGCGGCAACGCTGTGCTGCCTACGGTTTGCTCCAGAAAGCGTGTCAATAACACGCAAACTGCTGCAGGCACTGCTTTTTTCTCTGCCCGCCCTTTGATGATCTCCAACCCTAGGTCGCCGCGGTCGCCTTGCTTCCCCAGCTTGCGGCCAGGCGCAGGCTGCAGCTGCTCGAGCGCGAGCCGCAGCATACATCCCCTGCGACAGCCACTTACTTCTCCACCGTCTCACGCAGGCGGCGAGTGGTGCTCCGGCACGTGATCGCTGCCGCCGTGTTCAGTGTGTACGCGCCGCCAGCCTTCTGCTTGCCGCAGCTCTTGCAGTTCCAGATGCCGGTGGCGACGCGTCTGACGCTGTGCTTGCCGCAGAAGTCGCACAAGTACTTGGAGTGCTGCGACACCTCCTGCTTCTTAATTTGCTTGCGCAGAGATGCGCCGTAGCTGCAGGCGAACGCGGCGCACAGTGTCAGTGCAACGGCAGGTCTGAAGGAACAGGTGCCCCTCGTCGCGCTCCGACCCGAGTGGCAGCGGCTCAAGCCGCTGCAAGTACAACACGCAACAAGTAATCCTGCAGTGACCCACGCACCGTGTGCCGTATTTGCCGACAATGCCGCTCTTCTTGCAGCCGCCCATCTTGGCGGAGGCGATCGACCACGCGGAGGAGCTGTGAGAGGTTGTGCGCCACGTAAGCGTGAAGCTCCATCCATCCAAGCCCCGTGAAAATAATTGTGGAAGGATGCAGTGCGGACAGCAGCTGCGATGCAGCAGCTTGGCCGCGTCCACACCTCTGGTGCGGTGCCGTGGATTACGCCGTGCTGTGGCCAAGCCGCAGTGTCCCCGAGCCTCGCAGGCCAGCATAGGTGCGTCCACGCTTGTGCACGCCACCGTCCTCACGACGTTCTGACTACTGCCGGCGGGTCATGCTACAGACGATCTGACGCTGGACAAGTGCGCGCCGCTGGGGAAACGTGTCCTGTTCGTGCCAGACGTCGAGGAAGAGAAGTCAGCCGGCGGAATTCTGTTGCCCTCCAGCTCTTCCGCCCGGGGCACCGGCTATATCACCGGCGAAGTGATCGCTGTGGGCGAGGGAGTAGAGTGCGTCAAGCCGGGGACCAAGGCTCTGATTAGTGGCTACGGTGGCGCTGAGGTGGACTTCCAAGGGCGCAAGGCCAAGTTTGTGCTAGACAGCGACGTGATTGCGACCCTTGGGTGAGGAACTGGGCGCCGGACAGTGCTGTGTTTGTTCACGCTCGCCGGACCTTGCGCGTCTTGATCTATGGAAGTTTCTTCTTTCTCTGCTACTGACGCTTTATCACCCGCGCTGGTGTCCGTCCAGTCGTCTCTTGTCGACGCGTACCCAGCGTAGTCTAACTGAAGCCTGGGGACTAGCAGGACCTCAACAGCGCGCGGCTGCCTCGCAGGGGGGTAAGGCCGCACCTCCCCCCCACCACCCGGAGGACGACCCGAAAACCGCTACGGAGCCGCGATTGCAGCCCACAGAGGGTCCTACCCGGCCAAGTTGAGGACGGTGCGCATTTGTG
>Ga0164297_10003808_pt1 | contig 13856 bp, 12 predicted proteins | sample GEODES058metaG_FD_113539 | JGI IMG/M metagenome (GOLD analysis project Ga0164297, IMG submission 113539) | Dystrophic lake water microbial communities from Trout Bog Lake, Wisconsin, USA - GEODES058 metaG | ecosystem: Environmental > Aquatic > Freshwater > Lake | place: USA: Trout Bog Lake... | reverse complement strand
TCGGGTTCGATCCCGGCCGAGGACACCAGCTCTTCGAGGTTCTCCAGCCAGGCGCTGCCCTGCCCGCCGAATGCCACGGCGTAAGGCTCGCCCGCCGTCAGGCGGTCGACCAGAGCATGGGTCTCCGGCGGCCCGTCGCCGTGGCGTTCGGCCGACACCCGGTCATGCTCGTGGATCGTCACCTTCTGCGTCTCCCTGTGTGCGTCTTGACGTCGTACCGTCTCGCCGGGGCGGCACCGAGGCGTCGGATTTCATTAAGAGTCCCATAGGGATTCGCCCCTCTCGGGGCTGTCGATTGGTTACTGGCGAGTTCTACGCGCGGGTAACCGTGTCCTTGGTAACACCAGATTTCGCCCCCGGCGCTACCGTCCCGACCAAACGTGCTGCGTGCAGGTGGTTACGGTCGAGTAGCTATAACTGCGCTGATCAAAGCCATATTGTTATAGAATCGTTATGTGAAAAATTCCCCACCCGGGGCCAGCCTCCGCCGGCCTACGCCCACTGCCCGAACTGGGGCTTGAGGATCTCGTTGATGTCGACCCCGACCCCGCCGACGGTGCGTTTGTCGATCTCGACCTGGTGCAGGTTGGCGGCCGGATGGGTGAACCCCGCGGGCGAGCCCCAGTTGTGCTGCCAGAAATAGGAGCCCAGGCCGTCGTGCAGCGCCCAGTCGATGGTCTTGGAGTTCGCATACACGCCCGTGCGCTGGTGTCCGATCACCGATTCCCAGGACCTCAGATACGGCGCGATCAACTGCTTGTACTGGTCCAGCGACGGGTCGTCGTCGATCGAGGCGTAGATGGGCGCGGTGGCGGGGCCGCCGGCGGCGGCGTGCAACTGCATACCGCGCTGCGCGTGCTGAATGCCCGCGGCACCTCCCCCCAGCCAGTCCGAGGTGCTGCCCTTGCCGAACTGGTAGCACGACACGATCTTCAGCCCGTTGCCGCTCAGATCGCGCGCCTCAGCGACCTGCATCGGCTTGCCCAGCATCCAGGTGCCCCCGGGGCGGCGATCGGACACGTATCGGATGGAACCAACGGCGCCGGCGGCCCGAATCTCGCTCGCGGGGATCACTCCAGCCGCGTAGTCCAGCAGGATCCCCAGCGACGCTGATGCCGTTGCGGCGCCGGAAATCTCAGCCGTGACGCCCAGGCCCACGCAGGCGGGCACCACAGCCGCGTAGGTCAGCAGATCGCGCCGCGACAACGATGACACGGAACAGAGGGTATGTCACTGCGGCCTCGTGACGGCCTAGGACACAGCGGATGAGGCGGTCACATCTACATCACATGGCGCATCACATGACGAGCCGGTGACGGCTCGGCGCCGAATCCCAGGCGATCTCGCGGGAGGCGAAGAACCAGCCTCCGCGCTCGTAGATCAGCGCGTCCCGGAACAGTCCTGTGGCGTGCACCGTGCTGTCGCCGTAGCGGGTTGAAAACACGACGGCGACGCACCGCTGGACGGCGTTGATTCCGTCGATGTGGATCTCGTGGTCGAGACTGACCAGACGCTGTCCGCTGCCGCCGTCGAACGCGGAGCGCAGGTCGCCGAACACCTCGCCGTCACGGGTGTAGGTCGCGCCGGAGTGACGGAAGGTGGAAAGCCACCGGTCGCGGTCGCCGTCGGAGTAGGCCCGATTGTGCCGGGCGGTGAGGTTCATGATGGCGGCCCGTGCGGTGACGGCCTCCAGCAATTGCTGTTCTTGGTAAGTCAACGTCATCTGAATTCTCCAGCCTTTCCGAGGCGGGGCTCCGGGTGTCCGACCGACGTAACGTTAACGTTACAAAGGGTGGTTTAGGTGACTTTTAGGTAGCGGGTCAGCGAACGTGGGTGGACCGCCCCGTCCCTAATCGGCCAGATAGAGCGGGTCCGGCTTTCCGTCAGCCGTGTAGCCGAAGTCCGATGGTGAGGAGTGCGGCCCGGGATAGAAGCGGTGTGCCCAGCGGCGCAGGGCGGCGTAGTCGTGCGCCTCCTCGGGCGCCAGATTCGGCTTCTCGAGGTACTTCATGTTCTCCCAGGTGAAGAAGTCCTGCTTGATCACCTCGCGCTGCAGCGCAAGGAACCGGGCGGCACGGCCGACGGGCACGTCGCCGGTATCGCCGGGCTCGCGCACCGAGGCCTGGGTGTAGAAGTAGTCGGTGTAGTCCTCGTCGACAGGCGTCTGCCCGGTCACCTGGACGGTGGCCACCAGTTCGCTGGGAAAGCGGACCACGCCCAGGCCGAGCGAGTAGTTGTCGTAGACGATCTTCGCGTCGACGGGCCCGTCCGGCGTCAGCCACGTCTGCGCCCGTCCCCCGCCGAAGTGGGCGTTGACGGTGGCGTGCAGGTGGTACCCGGATACCTCGAACGAGGCGGTGGTGGCGGGGCTCGCCGCCTTGTGCACGTATTGCACGTGGTACGGGTCGGCCGCATTCTCGATGATCATCTGCGGGTGGACCTTGACCCGGTTGATCATCTGGCTGGGTTGTAGCGGGTAGTACTCGTCCGTCTCCAACTCGGGCAGCACCGGGGGGCGCCAGTACGGTTCCCGGCCGTGGCGCTCGTGCCAGGCGAGAATGAACCCGTACCACTGGATGCACGGGTAGCTGCGGATGCGGACGTTGTTCTTGCAGCCGATCTTGCTGTACGGGATCAGGGCGTTGGTGCCGTCCCCGCGCCATTGCCAGCCGTGCCAGGGGCAGGCGATGTTCTCGCCCTCGACGGTGCCGCCGACGCCCATGTTCGCCCCGAGGTGCTGACAGTACGCGTCGAGCACGTTCACCTTGCCCGACTGTGTGCGGAACAGCACCAACTCTTCGCCGAAGTAGTGCACGCGCTTGACCTGGCCGACGGCTAGGTCGGAGACGAAGCCGACCACGAACCAGCCCGTCGGGAATCGGTAGGTGGACAGCGCGATGCCGGTCTCGCCGAATTCGCGTTCCGAAGGGTCTGTCATATGCGCTCCGTCTCTACCTCATCGTAAACGCCGGCAGGCGTCGACGTCTCAGTCGATCAGGCGCAGCGCGGCTTTGGGGCACTGGTCGACCGCGGCGCGCACGTCGATTTCCAGCCGCGGCGGCACCGGACCGCCGACGATCTGCACCACGTCTGCATCGCCTATCTCGAAGACGTCCGGCGCCAGCGATTCGCAGAATCCGCTCGCTTCACACAGGTTCTCGTCGACCGTCACGCGCATGGCAGCTCCTCCACTTCTCACTGACCGTCAGGGTCACAGGCCCTTCGGGCGGGTCCCAATCACCCCGATGCTCGCGAGGCTGCGCAGTTCTCCGGCGGTGAGGCCGCACCGCTCGCGCAGCACCTCGTCATTGTGCTCCCCGAGCCGCGGCGGCGGGCGGTGCAGCCACCCGGTCTGGCCGGCAAGCGCGGCGAACGGCGGGCACGGGTAGGGGTTTGTTCCGGTGCTGGCGTGGTGCAGGTCTTCCAAGAACCCGCGGGCACGCAATTGGGGGTTCGCGGTGACCAGCGATGGCGACACGACGGGAGCGGCGGGAATGCCGGCGGCGGCCAGCCGCTCCACCAGGGGGTCTCGTGGCTGCCCGGCGAACCAGTCGGCCAGCCGGCGGTCGATATCGTCGGCGTGCGCCCGGCGCCCGGCGACGTCCGCCATGTCCTCGCCGCACCAGGGCGGCGAGTCCATGACGTCGACCAGGGCGCGCCACTGTGCGTCATCCCGCACGGTGACCGCGATCCAGTCGTCGTCGCCGTCGCAGCGGTAGATGTTCTGGACCACGTCACAGTGGCCGCGGTTGCCCCGCCGGTTCAGGGTCACGCCGAACACCTCGGATTCGATCGGCTGGACCGCGGCGGTATTGAGCACCGCCTCGAGCATCGGCAACTCGACCAGCTGGCCGGTTCCGGTGCGCTCGGCGAAGCTCAGCGCGGCAAGCACGGCGAACGCGGCGTGCACCCCGGCCAGTGGATCGCACGCGCCGCGCGGGGTCACCGGCGGTTCCTCCGCTAGCCCGGTGACCCAGGTCAGCCCGGCGATCTGCTCCATCGTCGGCGCGAACCCCACCCGGTCGCGCCACGGGCCGTCCAGCCCGAACGCGGGCATGCGGGCGACGACGAGTTCGGGGTTGACGCCCAGCAGCACGTCGGCGGTGAGCCCGAAGTTGTCCATCACTCGCGGTGTGAAGTTCTCGATCACGACGTGGGCACCGACGGCCAGGTCGATGAATAGACCCCGGCCGCGCTCCGAGCCCAGATCGATTGTGACCGAGCGCTTGTTGGTGTTCATCGCGTGGAACACCCAGCCGTATTCCCACCAGTCATCGACGTCGGTGCGCATCGCGCCGGTGTAACGGATACCGTCGGGCCGCTGGATCGACTCGATCTTCACCACGTCGGCGCCGAACGCGGCCAGCAGGTGCGTCGCCGCGGGACCCGCCCAGAACGCGGTCAGGTCGATGACGCGAACCCCGGTCAGCGGCAGGCTCGGCGGGAGCGATTCGCTCCCGAATGTTCTACTTTCCCAGAGCGTTTCGCCGTCGCCGCTCCCGACCGGCGCAGTGTCTCCGGGCGATGCCGGCGCGCACCTCGACATCAGCCAGGGCGGCCGGGGCTGGTGAAAGCCGGCGGGGTTGGCGACGAACGCGCCGCGCTCCTTCACGTAGTCGGTGTCGCGGATGGTGTTCCCGTTCTCCAGCGCCGCTATCGGCAGCCGGAACAGCTGCCCGAGTTCGACGATCTCCTCGACGGTCCGTTCGGCCAGCCACGGCCGGATCTGCTCGCGGATCATGTCGCGGTATTGCCAGCGGCCGATCTGGTACAGCAGCTGTTCGATCTCCGCCAATTGCGGGCACCCGACCATCGCGGCGAAGTCGAGCCATTGCTGCCCGGTGACCATGGTGATCCCGACGAAGCCGTCCTTGGCCGGTTCGATCGACGGCACCTCCAGGGTGCGGCCGACCGGCGGCACGCCCAGCAGCCGCGTCTGCAGCCATGCGCTGCTCTGCATCGCGGTGATCGCCTCGAACATGGACAGGTCCAGGTGCTCACCGGGGCCACCGCGTTCGACGCGGCGGCGCACGGCCAGTCCGCCGAACGCGGCATACGCCCCAGCCATGTACTCGCCAAGGTCGGCCCCGATCGCGATGGGGGGGCCGGCCGGGTCACCGCGGAAACCCGGCGAACCCGACCACGCCTGCAGGGTGAACTCGGTGGCGGCGCGGTCGGCGTACGGTCCGGTCCAGCCGAAGTCGGAGATCGTGACGATGATCGACCGCGGCGAGTCGGCCAGCAGCCGCTGCGGATCGACACCGAGCGACTCCGCTCGCACGCGGCCCCCGGTGATCACCACGACGTCAGCGGCGGCCACCATGGCGCTCATCCGCTCGGTGCCCTTGCCGTCCGCGGCGTCGGGGTCGAACGTCATGCTGCGCTTGCCGGCATTGAGATAGGAGTACAACGGCGAGCAGGATCCGTCCGGCACCGGCGAACAGGTGGCGGAGTAACGCCGCAGCCAATCCCCCTGCGGCGGTTCGAACCTGCAGACCTGCGCCCCCGCATCGACAAGGAGCTTCCCGCAGTAGCTGCCCGCGATACGGTCGCTGATCTCGACGACCCGCAGATCCTGCAACGGTGTCGGCCGGCTGTCGGGCTCGCGCCTCACCCGGCCATTTATAGCATTACTGCTAAGTTAGCTAAACCAGTGGAGCGCATGAGGATCGGATGACCGCCGTGGACAGTGCGTCCGGTGCCCGGCGCCGTTTGTCGGCTCCCCGGATCGCCGAAATCGTCGCCGATGAGTTGCGCCGCCAGATCATCGACGGCGAGCTGGCCGACGGTGATCTGTTGCCGCGCCAGGAAGTCCTCGTCGAGCGGTTCAGCGTCAGCCTCGTGTCACTGCGTGAGGCATTGCGGATCCTGGAGACCGAGGGGCTGGTGTCGGTCCGTCGCGGCAATCGCGGCGGGGCTGTCGTGCACGCGCCAGCGAAGACCACCGCGGCCTACATGCTCGGCCTGCTGCTGCAGAGCGAGTCCGTCGGCGTCGCCGATCTCGGGATGGCTCTGCAGGAGCTCGAGCCCGCCTGTGCGGCGTTGGCCGCCCAGCGGCCCGACCGGGCCGACACCCTGGTCCCGCAACTCACACAGGTCAACGAGTCGATGGCCGAACACCTCGACGACGGCCGGCTGTTCACCGAAATCGGCCGTCAGTTCCATGATCTGATCGTGCGAGGCTGCGGGAACCAGACCATCACCGCGGTCGTCGGCACCTTGGAGACGCTCTGGACCGGCCACGAACGGCAGTGGGCGGACGAGAGCGCGGCTCGCGGCACCTATCCGTCCCTCGCGCAGCGGCGCGCGGTGCTGGGCACGCACGTCAAGCTGACCGATACCATCGCCGGCGGCGACGCCGACCGCGCCCGCCGCATTGCCGGCCGCCATCTGTGCGACACCCAGACCTACGTGCTCTCCGGTCAGCCCGAACAGCGGATTCGTGCGCTCTCGCCGCAGGTGATGTCGCGGCCCCGGGATTTCGGACGCCCATGACCAGGACAGCGTTAGTCACCGGCGGCAGCGGCGGCATCGGCAAGGGCTGCGCGCGCAGGCTGTGCGAGCTCGGGTACGACGTGGTCCTGGTGGCGCGGCGCAAGGGACCACTGCGCGACGCGGCAGCAGAGATCGGCGCGCGCCACATCGTGGCCGACGCCTCCGACCCCGACGGATTCGCCGCCGCGATCGGCTCCCTGGAGACGATCGATCTCGTGGTGCATGCGGCGGGCACGCTGGACGGAACGTACGCCCGCAAGCAGACGTTCGAACAGTGGCGGGCCATCATGTCGGCCAACCTGGACTCGTGCTTCGTGGTGACCTCCGCGGTGCTGCCGCGCATGCGGGCAGGCTCGCGGTTCGTGTTCATCTCGTCGTCGGCCGCGCACGAGCCGATGCCGGCCCGCACCGCCTACTCCGCCTCGAAGGCGGGCGTGAACGCGTTCGCCCGGGCCCTGGCGCTCGAGGTCGACCGCGACGGCATCAGCGTCCATCTCGTCACGCCCGGCCCGGTGGAAACCGAGATGCTGCAGGATGTTCCTTTCGAGATGTTCGCGATACAGGTGTCCGACGTCGCCGACGCGGTCGCGTGGCTGGATACCGTCGACCCGGCAGTGGATCTGCCGGAGATCCGGCTCGGCGCCGTGCAGCGGGGCCCGTTCGCCCGGCCGCCGGTGGTGCCTAGGGAAGTGCAGCGCCGGCGCCGGGGAAACCCTTGATCACCGACTCGCCGAACTCCTGCAGCGAGTCCGGGGCGGCGAAGTCGGCGAACCACACGTAGAACCGCTCGATGCGCTGCGCGGCGAGTCCGGCGAAGTGGGCGGTCAGGTCGTCGGCATCGCCGCAGACCAGCCCCGAGCCCAGGTTCCCGAACCGCCGGGTGCTCACCTCACGCACCTTCTCCGAGTCGGTGCCGGCTCGGACAAAACCCACCATCTGCTGGACCGACAGCCGCGCCGATCCCGCCGACGGCGCCAGTTCGGGCAGCCTGTCGAGGTGGTTGACGGGCAGGTTCCACCAGTCCGCGTAGCGGCGGACGAGCCCCATCATGCGTCGCCCGGTGCCGCCCAGGATCAGCGGTATGGGATACGACCGGCGCGGGGACTGCGGGGCGTGGCCGCCCTCGCCGACCTCGCCGACCTCGCGGACCTCCCGGACCTCCCGGACCTCCCGGACCTCCCGGACCTCCCGGACCTCTACGTCGTCGCCCCAGTACTGCCGGATCAGGCCGAGGTCACGCTCGAGCCGCTCCACCCTGGCCAGGGCATCCTGCGCACCAATATCGAATCGGGCGAGCTCCTTGGGCCACGATCCCGCGCCCAACCCGAGTTCGAACCTGCCCTCGGAGGCATCAGAGAGGGTCACGGCCTGTTTGGCCAGCACAGCGGGGTGGCGGAAGGCGTCGCACAGCACGAGGTGCCCCACCCGCATCCGCTGCGTCCGGGCCGCGACCCAGGTAGCGATACCCATTGCCTCCGAGATGCTTTCGTCGGGCGTGCCGGGCGCCTCGAGATGGTCGATGAACGCGATTCCGTCAAAGCCGCTGGCCTCGGCGCGGCAGGCCCGCTCAGTGATGTCGGCCGCCGACAACCGCACCTGCGGAAGAAACAGAAACCACTCGACCATGCGCCACCTCGTGCCGATTGCCTCAACGGATCGAGTTTACTATCTTTATAAAGTTAGAGCTTCAGTGGCCGGATATCAACCGTGATCCACTCTTCGAACCTCAGGACGTGACGGCGACCATGGATTACGACCTCGGTGACGACGCGGGCGCGCTGCGAAGCCGCCTGCGCGAGTTGATCTCCACCCACATGCCTGCCGACTTCCTGGGCGCATGTACCGACGACCCGCGCGATCTCGCCGCCACCGAGGCCTTCTGCAAATTGCTCGCCGACGAGGGCCTGCTCGCGCTGGCCTGGCCGAAAGAGCATGGCGGGGGCGGCGGTTCGGTGTGGCAACAGACGGTGCTGCGTGAGGAGATGTGGGCCCAGCACGAACCCCGCGGCCCGCAGTACATGGGCGTCAACTGGGTCGGACCGGCGCTCATGCGTTACGGGACGGCCGAGCAAAAGGCGAAGCATTTGTCCGCGATCGCTGCCGGGGACGTGACCTGGTGCCAGGGCTTCTCCGAGCCGGAGGCCGGCAGCGACCTCGCCTCGCTGCGCACCCGCGCGGTGCCCGACGGTGACGGCTGGCGCATCACCGGCCAGAAGGTGTGGACGTCGTACGCCCTGATGGCATCGTGGTGCGTCCTGGCGGCCTGCACCGACCCTGACGCCCCGAAACCGAAGCGACTCACACTGTTCCTGATCCCGATGGACCGGCCCGGCTTCACGGTGCGGCCCATCGCGTCGATGCTGGGCCCGCATCACCTCAACGAGATGTTCCTCGACGACGTGGCCGCCTACCCCGAGGATGTCCTCGGCGAGGTCGGCGACGGCTGGCGGGTGATGCGCGAAGCCCTGGCGTTCGAACGGGTGGGCATCGCCCGCTACGCGCGCTGCGAGTCGCTGCTCGACCGGCTCGCCGCCGAGCTCGGCGACGACTGGGGGCGGTTGCCCGAATCGCTGCGCGCCCGCTGGGTCAAGGCTCTGGTGGATCTGCGGGTCGCCCGGCTGCTGGCCTACCGGGCGGTGTCGCTGCAGGACGACCCCTCGGCGGGCGCGGCGGCCAGTGCGGCCCGCATCGCAACCACGACGTGCGATCAGCAGGTCGCCGAGCTGCTGTTCGACGCGCTCGGCCCGACCGCCCTGGACAGCGGCGTATCGGCGCCCCTGCACGGAGCGATCGAGGACCACTGGCGCTACGCCCAGGCGGCCACCGTGGCGTCGGGCACCATCGAAGTCCAGAAAATGCTGGTGTCGCGCGAGGAGTTGGGAGAACACCGGTGAGAACCGAGCTGCCGCAGGACATCAGCGACTTCGCCGAGGTTGCCACCGCCCGGCTGGCCCGGCTCGGCGGCCCCCCGGCGGCGCGGCTGGCCGAGACCGACCACGCCGGCCGCGACGCGGCGCGCACGGCGCTGGCCGAGGTTGGCGCATTCGACCTCGACGTCCGGTCTGAAGCAGATGACCTGCTGGCCGCCGCCGTGCTCTGCCAGGCCGCCGGCGCAACCGTCCTGCCCTACCCGCTCGTCGAGGAACTCCTTGCGATCGACGGTGCCCGCCTGGCCCTGGTCAACCCCGACGCGCCGCGCATCGACCACGGGGATCTGCCCGGCGATTGGGTCGCCGCCGATCTCGACGGCAACCGGTACCGTCCGAGGCCGGCGTCGCGGACCGCAGCGAAGCTGGGGCCTTTCCTGGTGCCCGCGTTTCTGGGCCCACCCGAGGGAACGGTTCCCGCCCGCGACATTAACCTTCACCTTGTGCTGGGGTCGTGGCGGATTCTGGGGGCGATGCAGCAGTCGCTGCAGATTGTCACCGATCATGTCCGCGCCCGCGTCCAGTTCGGCAAGCCCTTGGCCGACTTCCAGGCGGTCAAGTTCGCCGTTGCCGACGCCGCAGTGGCGGTGCGCGGACTGCACGAACTGGCCAAGTTCTCTGTCGCCCGTCCCGAATCCACTCCGCTGGAAGTGTGTTCGGCCGACGCACTTGTGCTGCGACTCAAGGCGGCCGACACGGCCCGGCAGGTGCTGCGCACCTCACATCAGTTGCTGGGCGCACTCGGTTTCTGCGACGAGTCCGACATCAGCGTCCTCGACCGGCACACCCAGCCGCTCATCCGGTTGCCGCTGGGCGCCGACGCGCTGGCGCTGCGCCTCATCCCCGACGTGCCGTCGGGTGCACTGGAGACGTTGTTCAGCCGGCCGGTGCCGGCATGAGCATGCCCGAAGGCATTCCGTTCGGGATCAGGCTGACGCAGCTCGCCGCCGAACGCCCCGACGAGACGGCCGTCACCATCGTCGCGCTCGACCGCACCGCGCAGTCGATGACGTTCGGCGAGCTCGACGCGACGGCCAACCGCTGGGGCCGCGCGCTGGCTGCCCACGGCACGCAGATGGGTTCCTTTGTTGCCCTAGCGATCCCGAACTCAATGCACCTGCTGCTGGCCACCCTGGGCTGCTGGAAGATCGGCGCCGTGCCCGTACCGATGCACTGGGACCTGCCCGAGTGGGAACGCGACCGGGTGCGCGCCGTGATCGACCCCACCGTCGTCGTCGACGAGACCAGCCGCTGGGAATTGGAGGCGCAGGCGGCCGCCGAGTCCGACGGCCCATTGCCGCCGGCGGTATCGCCGAACGTCAACGGGATCTGCAGCAGCGGGTCCACCGGAACACCGAAGGTGATCCTCAGCTTGGCGCCGTCGCTGTGGACGGAGCAGCACGGCGCGCCGTTCCTGGCCAACTGGACTCCGGTGGCCAAGCCGCAAACCATCATGGTGCCAGCACCGATGTATCACACCAACGCGTTTGCCACCCTGCCCTTCATGCTGTCCGGCGACCACTTGGTGATCCTGGAAAAGTTCGATGCCGCACTGGTTCTGGACGTGATCGAGCGCTACCGGATCACCAACTTCACGGCGACACCCACCATGCTGGCACGCATCGCAGCCCGGCCGGATGTGCGCGAACGCGACCTGTCCAGCGTGGTCTTCGTCTTGCAGGGGGCCGCGGTGATGCCGCCGTCGCTCATGCACACGTGGTTCGAGCTGCTCAGCCCGGAGCGGTTCGTCTCCGCCTACGGCATGACCGAGAACCTCGGCCTGACCGCGCTGCGCGGCGACGAGTGGCTGGCTCACCCCGGCAGCGTCGGCCGCGGTTTCCGGGAGACCGAGATCCGCATTCTCGGTGCGACCAAGCGGCCGGTCGGCCCCGGGGAGCACGGTGAGATATTCCTGCGCTCGCCGATGGCGGCGGGTTCGCGCTACCTCGGCGGCGCGCCGCCCCTGCCAGAGACCCAGGACGGCTTCCGTTCCGCCGGCGACATCGGATACCTCGACGCGGACGGCTATCTCTACATCATCGACCGCCGGGTGGACATGATCATCAGCGGCGGCGCCAACGTCTTCCCGGCCGAGGTCGAGTCCGCGCTGGCCGGACATCCGGGCATTGCCGACGTCGTCGTCATCGGGCTGTCCGACGAGCAGTGGGGGCGCCGGGTGCACGCCGTGGTTCATCTCGCCGACGGCGCGGCCCTCACCGAGGACGACGTCATCGAGTACGCGAAGGGCCGGCTCGCCCACTACAAGGCACCCAAGACCGTCGAGTTCGTCGACGCGATCCCCCGCACTGCGGCCACCAAGGTCAACCGCTCGGCGATGATCGCCGCCCGCGGCGGCTGAGCCCGGCCACGCGGTAACCTCGTTCTCGCCGCGAACTGGGAAGGGGGCGAGGGCCAGCATGGTCAGCCAACGCGACGACGGCGCTGCAACGGACTCAGTCACCGACACCGACGTGACGCGCGCCGACCGCTTCATCAAGACCGCGGTCTCGATCCTCGGCGAAACCGGACGCACCGACTTCACCGTGCAGGAGGTGGTGGCGCGCTCCAAGACGTCGCTGCGCGCCTTCTATCAGCATTTCACCGGCAAGGACGATCTACTGCTCGCGCTCTTCGAAAAGACCATCGCGCAGTCGGCCAAAGCCTGGCACGCCGACACCACCGGCCTTGCCAGCACCGCCGCGCTCAAGCTGGTGATCGACCGCATCAGCGAACAACCGGAGTCGAGCACCCAGGACAGCCTCAACCGCGCGCTGACCCTCTACAACCAGCACCTGGCCGAGACCCGCCCTCGCGACTACGCGCGGGTCCTTTCACCTCTGCATCAGCTGATCCACGACATCGTCGGCCGGGGCATCACCGAGGGGGTGTTCAATCCGGGAATCGACGTGGGAGCGGCGACAGCGATCGTGATGCAGACGGTGATGGGCGCGCAGCGATTGCATTGGCTGGGCGCCGAATTGAACGGAACCCCTATTGACGCCGACCAGCTCTACGACTTCTGCAGCCGCGCGCTGGGCGTTCGGCTCGATGGCGTGGAACCGTCCGCGTCCTCGCTATCCGAACTGTTCGGCCGGATCGGAATGCGGCCGGGTAGACGCGGCGGCGAGTTCGCGATGATGATGCCGGTGAGCCCGCAGGTGGTCAACACCTCGGGCGCGCTCCAGGGCGGGCTGATCGCGACCCTGGTGGACGTCGCGGCGGGCCAGTTCGGGCTTGACTACCTGCAGCCGGACACCACGATGACGACGGCAGACCTGGTCATCCGGTATTTGCGACCGGTGCGTCAAGGCGCGGCGTACGCCGTGCCCCGGATGCTGCGGGCGGGGCGGCGCGCGATGGTGATGCAGGTGGACGTCTATGGCGACGGGGGTGGCGACGGGGGTGGCGACCTCCTGGCGACGGCGACTGTCAATTTCGCGATCATCAACGGGCCCACCCCGACCGTCGGCCTGCGCTGACACTGCGGGGTACGCCCGTTGCGCACGCGTGGTAACGCCATTACCATCGTGGGAGACCATCGAATGAGTCCCAGAACTTCAACAAGGAGATCGCCATGCCGTCTCGCCAGCTCCCCTTCCCCGTCTTCGACGCCGACAACCACCTCTACGAGCCGGAGGAGGCGCTGACCAAATTCCTGCCGGACAACCGCAAGCGCGCGATCGAGTACGTGCAGGTCCGCGGCCGCACCAAGATCGTCGTCCGAGGGCACATCAGCGACTACATCCCCAACCCCACCTTCGAGGTGGTGGCCCGGCCGGGCGCCCAGGAGGAGTACTTCCGCAACGGTGCGGGCGGCAAGAGCTACCGCGAGGTGATGGGCGAGCCGATGAAGTCGATCCCCGCCTTCCGCGAGCCCGGCGCCCGGCTGGAGGTCATGGACGACCTCGGCCTCGACTACGCCCTGATGTTCCCGACGCTGGCCAGCCTCGTCGAGGAACGAATGAAGGACGACCCGGAGTTGATCCACGACGTCATCCACGCGCTCAACCAGTGGATGTACGAGCAGTGGTCGTTCAACTATAAGGACCGCATCTTCGCGACCCCGGTGATCACGCTGCCCATCGTTGACCGCGCGCTCGAAGAGCTCGAGTGGTGCCTGGAGCGGGGCGCCCGGACCGTGCTGGTGCGCCCGGCGCCGGTGCCCGGGTTCCGCGGCACGCGATCTCTGGGTTTTGAGGAGTTCGACCCGTTCTGGCAGGCCTGCGTGCGCGCCAAGATCCCGGTGTCGATGCACGCCTCCGACAGCGGGTACTCAGAGTTCCTCAACGTCTGGGAGCCCGGCGACGAGTTCCTGCCGTTCAAGCCGACCGCGTTCCGCATGGTGGCGATGGGCAAGCGTCCCATCGAGGACACCTTCGCCGCGTTGGTCTGCCACGGGGCCCTGTCGCGGAACCCCGACCTGCGCATCCTGTC
>Ga0164297_10003807_pt1 | contig 13857 bp, 14 predicted proteins | sample GEODES058metaG_FD_113539 | JGI IMG/M metagenome (GOLD analysis project Ga0164297, IMG submission 113539) | Dystrophic lake water microbial communities from Trout Bog Lake, Wisconsin, USA - GEODES058 metaG | ecosystem: Environmental > Aquatic > Freshwater > Lake | place: USA: Trout Bog Lake... | reverse complement strand
TACCAACTCACCAAAAAACGAATATCTTTACAATAAAAAGGAGTTACAGGAGGAATTACAGCAATACGATTACGGGGCAAGGTTTTATGATCCCGTGATTGGGAGGTGGGGGACGGTGGATCCGCTGGCGGAGAAATGGAGGAGATGGAGTCCGTATAATTATGCATTTGACAATGCGATACAATTTGAAGACCACGATGGGATGTGGCCGGATTGGAGTTCGATTTCGAGCACGGCAACTGATGTATTCGTTGGTGCAGTAAACGCCGCTTTTCAAGATAACACAGGAATAGATGCGCAATCTTCCCACTCAAGTGCGCGTGCATATAATACTGGTAGATTCATAGGTCATTTGACCTCTTTGATAACCGGAGGACAAGAAATGTATGGTGGCGGAACTGCAGCTGTTGCTGGAGTAGTTGCTTCACCAGAATCAGGGGGGGTATCTCTGACTGTTTCTGTTGCAGGAGGTTTGGTCGCCGCACACGGTACGTTTACAGTGAAGAATGCCCTTGTAAATATGATTACTGGCAAGGGCAAAGACAACAGTGGAGAGAAAGCTGGTTCGGGTACTACAAGAGTTAAAAGCTCAAAGCAACTGAGAAAGGAATGGGAAAACGGAACTGGAGAAAAATGGCAAAAAGATCCAAAAAACGGAAATCGGAACCAAGATGCTCACCACCCAGAACCACTTGCAAATGGAGGGCATGATGGATATCCAAACATAGAACCTAAACCACAAAAAGAGCATGTACAACATCATAAAAATAATGGTGATTTTAAACGCTGGGGGTCAAGACGGAAAAATAATTAATATGTTAAAATATGAAATATCCAATACACTACAGTGACATGAACTTGGAGGATGAATTTTATCCAGAGGTCGAGAAATTATATGTTGAAGCTTCGAATTATTTATTAAGTTTTAATTGGTGCAAAAGCATCATCTATACTGATCTATACTTGAACCTCGGTTCGATTCTATGTGTCTTTCTATTTGAAATAGATAATAGTGCTAGCAAAGACGATAACCATTTGTGGGTCATTGTGGGAGACTATCCACCAACGTACCTGGATACGCATGGGCCGAATAGTACAAAAGAGGTTTTGGAAGATTATGTTTGCTTGGCCGAAGATTGGATTAGTCATATACGCCAGGGAGATTCCATAGAAGAATGTTATCCATTCAAGGCTGAACCAACAACTATTATGGCAGATCTTTTGGAGAAAAAAATTAAACACATTAGGTACAGTATAATTAACAGCATAGATGATATTAGTATTAGGTAATGTCCTCGACTACTGGCGTTCAGTGTTAGAAAAATAATTATCAAATTGCAGTACCCCATCTGTCGCGCCTATGCGGGCTAAGGCTATGTAAATCTTACTTGAGCCTGAGGGAGATGCTTTATCTTGAAAAAGCCAAACCCACCACTATACAAAACGGAAAATATTTAAAGTAAGAACTATATTTTGAAAAAGGAACAAACAGATAGTCACGAATACACGGCCCGCATGCCCTGCGCTGTTTACTCGCGCCGGGGGGGGGGCTTGATTCACACGGTGCTACGGTTAAGGCCGATAACATAAAAAAATAAACGGCGTTCTTGGTCAACTAGGGCCTTATGTATATGGAGCACTTGAGGTTGGAAAATGGACCATAACCGAAGATGAAAAGGGAAATATAACTTTTACACGAGTTCACGAATTAGGGAAATAAAAACACATAATTTATCATTATGATTAACAAGATATTTTTTTGGGGATTATTATTTATAAATAACTTGGCATTTATATTGTTTAATCTAATGCTTTATTTGGGTGGAGGAGGCAAAGGATGGCACATTAATTTCTATATTGTTTTCTTTTTGGTTGCATTTTCTATAAGCAGCGTTTTTTCCTTAATTAGCTTCTTTTTTGCCTGGGCATTTAAACAAAATTTAAAATTCTCTTTCCAAAATTTAAAGAGAATTTTTATTGCTCAATTTACCTTGTTTTTTTCGGCATATTTAATAATCTTATTATATCTTACCATAAATCGGTAGCTTAGAAAATTCGCTTCTAAACTTCGTCGATGTTGGAGCGATAAGTTACTAATAAGCAAGTAAGTCGTTTACTATTACGTTATTACAGGAGAAAACAAAGCCTGCAGTAATTAAATGGGTCGGCTTTAGAGTTTTTATTTGCTTGTCTGCGTTGTTCTGAACTAAGTAAACAACGTCCTAAATTTCAAACTGCGAACAGCGGGCGCGCAATCTACAGGTTATAAACCAGGGGCAGTATGAATGATTTTTCTTGCTTTTTTTAAATTAAATCCATATTGATGACGCAGGTCATTTTTTAGACGACCTGTTGGGTAGTATTTTGGATGCCAAATTAAACCGCATGGCTCCAACTGCTACAAAAAAACAAATTCAATTATCGGAACGTTCTGTCCTTGTCTGGCGATTGGCACAAACTGCAGTCTGGTTGGTTGGTGCTACCATTTTAACCTGCCTTTTATTCTTTCCATCCCTTGGCATCGTTCTGTTCTGGGATATTCTGATACCCGTTGCGCCTGCATTACTGGTAATTGCCCCCGGATTGTGGCGAAACGTGTGCCCACTGGCTACTACCAATTTAATGCCCCGGCGTTTGGGCCTGTCAAAAAGAAAGAAGCTGACAGCAAAACAATCGGGCATCTTCGGCCTTGTGGCGGTTGCGGCGCTCTATATCATCGTGCCGCTACGTCACGCAGTATTCAATACCAACGGGCCCGCTACAGCGATGCTTATTATCGCCATGGCTGTGATCGGGGTGTCACTCGGCTTCTTTTACGAATGGAAAAGTGCCTGGTGCTCGGGTCTTTGCCCTATACATCCGGTAGAAAAGTTGTATGGCGGTAACGTGTTTTTAACTCTACCAAATGCCCAGTGCGACAAATGCATGCATTGCGTAGCACCATGCCCAGATTCAACCGCTAACTTAGGTCCTGAGTCTACCAAAAAAACAACCTGGAACCGAATCAGTGCCCTATTGATAACTGGTGGGCTGCCGGGTTTTATCTGGGGATGGTTTCATGTACCGGATGCGGCATCAATAAGCAGTATCGGAAGTTTTTTTGGCGTTTACGAAATGCCGATGTTAGGGCTGCTGGCTACGTTGGCCATTTACAGTTTGCTATCAGCAATTATTCAACCTAAATACGAACGAAAACTAACCGGCCTGTTTGCAGCTGCGGCAGTTTCCTGCTATTACTGGTACCGTGTTCCTGCATTGTTTGGTTTTGGCGCCTGGGGTCGGGATGGTTTACTGATAGATCTCAGCAAAATACTATCAAGCGTAGCTATTACCGGCATTACTGTAACGCTTACAATTTTCTTCTTTTACCGGCTATTCCTCGCCGAAAAAAACAGGAAAAGCTGGTTGATAAGACCGGTGAAGTTAAAACTAAACAGCTAGCGTTATAAATTAGATTTGATTCGGAATTAACAAGCGCGTGGGTGTCATCCCAAGCCCGTCAAAGGGTGGCGTGCGTTGAGCCTTTGCACAGGTGCTTCGACAGGGCTCAGCATCACAACGCACCAAAAAGCTATACCGATATTTTGACGCGCCGGATATCATCCTCAGCTTTCCGAGAGATAGCGAGCATTTGGCATGTAATTGACTCCAGATTAAGTACTTTAAACACCCCACCATTTCAAAGGAAACTCGATCTTATCCACCGAGCTTGCTACCATATCAGGTTTGAATGCGTAGTGGCTAAGGGTTTCTTTAGTGGCTATACCCGAAAGTACCAAAATGGTTTTATAACCCATTTGAACGCCTCCCTGAATATCCGTTTCCATGGTGTCGCCAATAACGGTTGTTTCTGCAGTTTCCAGGCCCAAATATTTGCGGGCCGACCGCATCATTACCGGACTGGGTTTACCCGTTACAAAGGCTTTGCGGCCTGTTGCTTCTTCGATCATCGCTGTGGTTGCAGCTATGCCAAGGTTGTTCCATCCCGGCTTCTTCGGGGAGGGGTCGCGGTTGGTAGTAATAAACTTGGCTCCGGCCAAAATCATATCTACCGCACGTTGCACCATTTCCAGCGTAAAATTCCGGCCTTCACCTAAAACCACAAATTCCGGGTCTGAGTCAACCAGGGTTACGCCGTTTTCGTGTAAGCTGGTCAGTAAACCGCCCTCGCCCAATACATAGGCAGTGGTACCATTTGGACTTTGGTCGCCCAAAAACTTGCCGGTAGCCATGGCGCTGGTGTAAACATGTTCTTCACTTACTTCAATACCCAGGCGTTTTAATTTACGTATAGCCTCCAGCCGGGTGCGTTGGCTGTTATTGGTCATAAATGTAAAAGGTATATTATTTTTAAGCAGATTGGCGATGAAGCGATCGGCACCCGGTATCAGGTCCTCACCACTGTATATTACACCGTCCATATCTATTAATAGTCCGTGTTTCATATTATTCAATTTTAAATGATGGGCAGACTATAGCTATAGCCTGCCTTATTACAAATATAACGATAGTAAGACTATTAATATTCTTTAATTATCAATAATATACTAAAAGTTAAATTATTTTAACAGCATTGCATGTATTTATGTTTAATGTTAACAAAATCTTAATATCGGGTATCGGCATCAGCTAAGTTGCCTCACGTTATGTTGATGCTTCATGCCATTTTTCCTTTTTTTATTGCTTAATCGCCCAATTAGTTCTTCATCAGGCTGTTTGCCGATTACAAAATTTATTTACTTTTAGCATACCATGCAAACCAAAAACGATAAACGCACCATACGTGCCTGGGCCTTTTTTGATTGGGCAAATTCGGCTTACAACCTGGTCATTACTTCCACTATATTTCCGGCTTATTATGTGGCCATCACCGCAAATGAAAATAACGGCAACCATGTAACTTTCTTCGGGCATAGTTTTGTCAATACAGCTTTATCAGATTATGTACTTGCTGCCGCATATCTGATCATCGCTTTATTATTGCCGATACTTACCTCCATTGCCGACTATCGTGGTAATAAGCGCCTGTTTATGCAGTTTTTTACCTGGTTAGGTGCCATTTCCTGCGGCATGCTCTACTTTTTTGAAGTAAATGATAAAACCAATACACTCGAAACCAGTATGATATTTTTCGGCCTCGCAGCCATTGGTTATTGCGGGGGCTTCGTGTTTTATAATTCGTACCTGCCCGAGATCGCTACGCTGGATAAGCAGGATGATGTAAGCGCGAAGGGTTTTACCTATGGATATATCGGGAGCGTTATATTGCAATTGATCTGCTTTGCTTTTGTTTTAAAACCCCAATGGTTTGGTATTGTGGATAAGAGCTTTCCGGCACGTTTGTCGTTTTTGCTGGTGGGTGCCTGGTGGATAGGCTTTGCTTTTATTCCATTTTCTGTTTTGCCCAAAGGAACCCCAAATGCTGAAACACAGCATAAGAATATTGTCCGTGGCGGTTTTATTGAGCTTGGTAAAGTTTGGAACAAAGTAAAACATATGCCTGTTTTGAAACGCTTTTTGTCGGCGTTTTTCTTTTACTCTATGGGCGTACAAACTATTATGCTGGTGGCTGCCAGTTTTGGTGCCAAAGAACTTCATATGGAGCAAAGCAAACTGATCGCCACAATCCTGATCATTCAACTGGTGGCTATTGGTGGTGCAACCATGATGTCGCGCCTTTCTGATCGCTATGGTAATATTAAAGTGCTGGCCTGGGTGGTTGTCATTTGGATAGGCGTTTGTGTAGGCGCTTATTTTACTCAAAATGATACCCAGTTTTTTATACTTGCCGGTATTGTTGGTTTGGTAATGGGAGGGATACAGTCATTATCGCGTTCAACCTATTCTAAATTTATACCGCAGGGCATCAACGATTCTGCTTCATTCTTTAGTTTTTACGACGTAACAGAAAAGGTTGCTATTGTAGGTGGTATGTTTAGCTTCGGATTGATTGATGATCTGACCAACAGCATGCGCAACTCGGCATTGGCATTGGGCAGCTATTTTATTTTAGGGCTTATTTTGCTGCTCTCATTGTTAGCGTATCAAAGAAGAAATCCCGAAAATATTTCGGAAAGCACAAACAACAATTCCTGATTATTCTGCAAATTATATACTTTTAGACCTTATGACAGAAAAAAACAACAAGAGGACCATCTGGGGATGGTGCATGTTCGATTGGGCCAATCAGGCTTATAACATGGTGATCACCAGTACTATTTTCCCGGCTTATTATGTGGGAATAACCACCAATGCCAAAAATGGCAACCAGGTTAGTTTTTTTGGGCATAAATTTGTCAATACGGTACTTCAAAATTATATACTGGGTTTTTCTTACCTGCTTATCGTTATCACACTTCCAATTCTAACTTCGCTGGCTGATTACCGCGGAGCAAAAAAAACCTACCTGCAATTATTTACCTGGCTTGGTGCCCTGGCTTGTGCCGGGTTGTTTTTTATGGAGCAAGGTAAACCTATTGAATTCGGCATGATCTGTTTCGGCCTGGCTACCATAGGCTATTGCGGTGGCTTTGTATTTTATAACTCATACCTGCCTCAAATTGCTACCATCGATAAGCAAAACGATGTAAGCGCTAAAGGTTTTATCTATGGTTTTGCCGGTAGTATTGTGGTGCAGCTGGTTTGTTTGGTTGCAGTACTTTTCCACGATTTCTTTGGCATCACGGAAGATATGGGTGCCCGTATATCGTTCATTATCGTATTTTTCTGGTGGATAGGTTTTGCGTTTATATCTTTCAGAATATTACCCAAAGGCGAGCCCAATACCGGCTCACATCAGTTCAATGTATTGACCGGTGGATTTAAAGAGTTGGTGAAAGTTTTCCATAATGTGCGCAATATGCCCATTTTAAAGCGGTTTCTGCCTGCTTTCTTTTTCTATTCGGTAGGCGTGCAAACCATTATGCTGGTTGCGGCTGAATTTGCGGCCAAAGAACTGCATATGCCCGATGACGACCTGATCACCATAATTCTGATCATACAGGTAGTGGCCATATTAGGTGCCTGGTTAACTTCCCTGGCTTCTAATAAATATGGTAATACCCGTGCGCTCATTGTCCTGGTAGCATTCTGGACTATTACCTGCGGAAGTGTTTATTACATAGCCAACAACACCCAGTTTTATGTAGCTGCATTTGCAGTAGGATTGGTAATGGGTGGGGTGCAATCGCTCTCGCGTTCAAGTTACGCCAAATTATTGCCGCCAAACATCCCTGATACTGCCTCTTACTTCAGCTTTTATGACGCAACAGAAAAACTTTCCATTGTAGTTGGATTGCTCACCTTTGCAGCTGTTGAGAGCTGGACCCATGAAATGCGCGATTCGGCTCTAGTACTTGATGGTTTCTTTGTGATCGGCCTGTTGTTACTTGTAGTATTACATTATGCCGAAAAAAGAAGCGATAAGTTGGTAGCTGAAGCATTAGAACTTTAGCCTTTAGCAATATTTACCGGTTTGTAGTAAGATTCTTTACCGGAACTAAATACATCGATACCAACCGTTGTTTTCCTGGCTTTTCGTCTGACGCATAAGTCTTGCCATTGAACACAAGGTAAAGTCCGTTTTTAGTTGCATCAAATTTACTTTGTTTAAATAGTCGGTTATTAATACTGCTTAAAGTAACTGATTTAACGTAAAAAAGATTTTCAAGGTCATTCGACGACACGGATGCAAGGGCTTCTTTTAATTTCGGAATATCTATTAGGGTGTCCGGAACTGCTGCAATGCTCTCGTCCTGAATAGATATTTCTACTACCTCGCCTTGCTTAGCACTAATGCCTCCAATCAGGTGTGAACCATTGAAACTGGTTTGAGAATTTACAAATCCGCTATAGATCAGACCATCTTTTATAGGCGAAATTGCCGGTAATTTATCGCCCTTGATCAAACTATGAAGTGTTCTGATACCATATGTTGAATCTTTGGCATCATAGCTCACCAGGTTACCGGGTATACTAAATACATCCAGACTGATATTGGAGGCATCGGTTAAAAATTTCCGGTTCACGTACGATTTAGGCAGCTGGTTGGTATTATCATCGATTAAATGCTGGCTTGATTTGCTGTAACTTATTAGCCGCAATTTCGGGCCATTTACCAATAAACTTTTTCCTGCGATAAAAGAGCAGCATACAACAGCTGCAATCATTGTGATAAGACTTAACTTTTTCATTGCATTTATTTGTTTGATTTTTTGGGGTTAATGATATCATCTACAGGTACCAATTCCATACTGATCACCTGATCTTTCTCGGTTTTTTCGCTCGTCGAACTGTATATCTTTTTCGGCTTACTTTTGCTGGCTTTTGAAATAAATACACCTTTGGTCTTCAATAACGTATCTGATGGCGTAGGGGTGTATATCCGGTATCGCATGGTGCTTATGGTTACTGCATTAATGTAATAGTAATGCTGCCGATCAGCTGCTGCCAGTGATTGAAGTGTTTTTTTGATGGTTAAGGTATCGATGCCGCCTGGCGTTACTGAAAATGTAGAATCGTCGTGAATCTGCAAATCAATAACCTGACCGTGTTCTGCCTTTAAACCGTTGATAGCTGCCGAGCCATTCATCGTACTTTCTGCTTTCACGGTGCTTTTGATATTGATCCCGTTTGGCGTGGCCTGGTGTAATTGATGCCGGCCATTTTTTAAAATAGCTTTGATGGTTTTTAACTGGTAGTCGGAGGTACCGGAAATACTGTAAACAATATTTCCCGGTATTACTGATGCAGAACCAACATCAAATAAGCCAGCGTCTGTTGTTACAAATTTCCGACTGGTGTAAGAAATGGGCAGACTTAGAGTATCGTCCTTAACTTCAGATTAAGCATAAACCTCCAGGCTAAAAGCGCAGAAAATTAAAGCGAGGATAGCGATAATATACCTGCTCATTTTTGAATCGTTCATTTCTGTTTTAGATATTTTACCTTCCATAAGGTTTAATATCTATAAATATAAATAATTTATAATCAGAATTATATAAACGCTATTTCACGTCGGCATTTTTTGATAGGGGATATCATCTTATCGCCCGAAGTTCTGGCGGTATTGGTTTTAAACTGTCACTACCCAGGCTCTGATGTGCTATCGCCCCTATAGCCTAATCTGATCGCTTTTCCTTGTCGGATCAATCCTCCCTTGCCGTCAAAATAAGCCAGCGAAATAGTATCCACCAAACCATTATTGATGATATCCAGCCATTTTAAAGTGCCCGATGAAGCATTGACGGGAATTCTGATTTGTTTATTAAGTTGGGGCAAGATAATTAACAAGTAAAATGTAATATCGGTACCGTCGTAGTAATAATTTAATTCGGGATGTTCGCCAAGTACGGTTCGCAGAATTTCCACTTCTCGTAAATTATGCAATACCAGGCTGAGCTGATATTTGCCGGCATTACCATTGCCGATTCTCGCGCCTTGGATATTTGTTTTTATCTCGTCCACGTTCAAATATAAAGTTAAACAATGGGCTTTAAAACGGCTGGCGCCGTAATCAAATGAGACTATACAGATATCAAATATTCAATAATTAACAAAGCTTTCTATAATTGAATTTACCAACTATAAAAAAACCGGCAAATTTTTCCAAATTTGCATCCGATGAAAATTGAACTGTTTGTGCCCTGCTTTTTGGACCAGCTATCGCCAGCGACAGCCTGGAATGTGGTTAAAGTGTTGGAAAAAGCGGGTTGTTCAGTTAGTTACAATACCGAGCAAACCTGTTGCGGTCAGCCTGCATTTAACGCCGGTTTTTGGGATGATGCCAAAGAAGTAGGCAATAAGTTTCTGAAAGGCTTTTCTGAGGATAGTGTTATTGTTACCCCCTCAGCTTCCTGCACTGGTATGGTGAAGAATTATTATAATGATCTGTTCACCAATACTACGCTTCATAACCGCTGCCGTGCTATACAGGGCAATATTTACGAGCTCAGTGATTTTTTGGTAAACATACTTCAATTTGATTATTTCGGTGCCGAACTTGATGGCAGGGCTGTTTACCACGACAGTTGTGCTGCGCTGCGTGAATGCCATATTAAGACCGAGCCCCGCCAATTGTTGAGTAAAGTTTTGGGCCTGGAGTTACTCGACTTAAAAGATGGAGAAACCTGCTGTGGATTCGGCGGTACTTTTGCCGTTAAATTTGAAGGAATATCATCAGCCATGGCGCAGCAAAAGGTTGAAAACGCGCTGGAAGCAGGAGCGGAGTATATCATTTCAACAGACTATTCGTGTTTATTGCACCTGCAGGGCTATATCGATAAAAATAACCTGCCTATCCAAACCCTGCACCTGGCTGATGTATTGGCCCATGGCTGGGGTAATGTTTAGCTAACCCGGCCTGCACTACATTTAATTTTACGATCTTTTAAACCCTGGGTTAACGAAACCGTCTAATCTTTTATTAAAAAAAAACCTTTTCCATGAAAAACCTCATCATCGCATTATTCGCTTTAGTTTCTGTTTCAGCTTTTGCTCAAAAAGATACATCCGGTTTAAAAATACCTAATAGTACTGGTAATGTTGTTTACGAGCGGGTGTTTGAAACGCCCGGCAAAACCAGGTACCAGCTTTTTAACGATGCTCAGCAATGGTTCATCGCCCGTTACAAAACGTTTCGTTATATTGAAGTTACCGATTCGGTTAATATGCGGGTTATTGGCAAAGGCAAAGAAATAGTAAATTACGTTGGCCCTCTGAATGTATCCTTGCCTTATGTAAGCCGAATGACAATTCAAATCGATTGTAAAGACGGTAAGTTTCGCAGCAGAATTTCATCGATAAACCTCGCACCCAGAGATACCAGTGCCTCGGGGAATTTTGTTACAACCCCCGAAGAACTGGTGGACATGCTTAATGGGAAAAGCCAGATCGTCGGTTTGAACAAAAATCAGGCCCGGCGTTTGCTCGAGAGTTTAAATATTACCATCGACAACACCATGGTTTCAATTCAAAAAGCTTTGGCCGACAAAAACGATTTTTAAGAACGATAGTTTGATCTGCTGCTATTCGGGCATGGCAAAAAGGCTTCGCCGGTATGTTATGCCACTTAATAATGGTATAGTTGTGTTTGCCCTGCAAAATCAATCCCGGCTAATCAGAAAAAATCATTAGGTTTGCAGCAACATAGTTAAAGTCACTTCGTAGGTGACTCGCTCAGGTTATTTTTTGAAAATCAAATCATAGTTGTAGATGATTAATATTACACTTCCCGATGGTTCTGTTCGGCAATTCGAACAGGGAACCTCTTCTTACCAGATAGCTTTGTCTATCTCCGAAGGTTTAGCCAGAAATGTTTTAGCAGCAGAAGTCAATGGTCAGGTTTGGGATGCAAGCCGCCCCATTGAACAGGACGCTTCCGTAAAATTGCTAATCTGGAATGATACCAAGGGTAAAGCAACTTTTTGGCATTCCTCTGCCCACTTAATGGCCGAGGCACTTGAAGCGCTTTATCCGGGCACCAAATTTGGTATAGGCCCTGCAATTGAGACCGGTTTTTATTACGATGTAGATTTTGGCGACCGCGAATTTTCTTCTGATGATTTTAAGCAGATCGAAGACAAGATCATCGAACTGGCAAAAAACCGCGAGGAATATATCCGTAAACCGGTGAGCAAGGCAGATGCAATCGAATATTTTACAGAAAAAGGCGACGAGTACAAGCTTGACCTGATCAAGGATCTGCCGGATGGTTCGATCACCTTTTATACCCAGGGTAATTTTACCGACCTGTGTCGGGGTCCGCACATACCCAATACCGGTTTTATTAAAGCCGTAAAATTGATGAATGTTGCCGGAGCTTACTGGCGTGGAGACGAGACCCGCAAGCAGTTGACCCGAATTTATGCCGTTACCTACCCAAAACAAAGCGAGCTGACCGAATACCTGCACATGATCGAAGAAGCTAAAAAGCGCGATCACCGTAAACTGGGTAAGGAATTGGAGCTGTTCGCATTTTCAGAAAAAGTAGGCATGGGTTTACCGCTTTGGTTACCCAAAGGCACAGCCTTGCGTGAACGCCTGGTTCGTTTTATGCAAACTGCCCAGGTTAAGGCTGGTTATGAGCAGGTGATTTCTCCGCATATCGGTCATAAAAACCTGTATGTTACCTCGGGTCACTATGAGAAATATGGTAAAGATAGCTTCCAACCCATAAAAACTCCCCAGGAAGGCGAGGAGTTTTTCCTGAAACCAATGAACTGTCCGCATCATTGCGAAATGTATAAGACAAAACCGAGGTCGTATAAAGACCTGCCGGTTAGATATGCTGAGTTCGGCACAGTTTACCGTTATGAGCAAAGCGGCGAATTACATGGTTTAACCCGTGTTCGTGGTTTTACACAGGATGATGCCCACTTATTCTGCCGCCCGGATCAGGTAAAAGAAGAATTTAAAAAGGTGATCGATCTGGTATTGTATGTCTTCTCGGCCTTAGGTTTTGAAGACTATACTGCGCAGATATCCTTACGCGATCCGGATAATAAAGCAAAATATATAGGAACCGATGAGAACTGGGCTTTAGCAGAACAGTCGATCATTGAAGCCGCTGATGAAAAAGGTTTAAAAACCGTTGTCGAGCTGGGTGAAGCTGCATTTTATGGCCCTAAACTCGACTTTATGGTGAAAGATGCGCTGGGTCGTAAATGGCAATTGGGTACCATACAGGTAGATTACAACCTTCCGGAACGCTTCGAACTGGAGTACACCGGCAGTGATAATCAAAAGCATCGCCCGGTGATGATCCATAGGGCACCATTCGGTTCATTGGAGCGTTTTGTTGCGGTATTGATAGAGCATTGTGCAGGTAATTTCCCTTTATGGTTGTCACCTGAGCAATTTACAATCCTGCCGATCTCGGAAAAATATGAAGATTATGCAAAAAAACTTTCCGATATATTAAAAGATTCCGATATTTGCGGGCTAATTGATTTCAGAGACGAGAAGATCGGGCGTAAAATACGTGATGCTGAAGTCAAAAAAATCCCTTACATGCTGATCGTTGGCGAGAAGGAAGAAGCCGAGGGGCTGGTTTCCGTTCGCAAACATGGGCAGGGTGATTTAGGAAGCATGACGATAGAAGAATTTAAGACACAAATAATAAAAGAAATAACCATATAAATTGGCATTAAACAAACCAAATTTTAACAGAGGTCCAAGGCCACCTTTCAAGAAGAAGGAAGCCGAACACAATATTAATCAGTTTATCAGGGCCCAGGAGGTTCGTCTTGTTGGCGACAACCTGGAGCAGGGTGTGTATTCTTTGAAAGATGCGCTGGCGATAGCTGAGGAACAGGAACTGGATCTGGTTGAAATCTCCCCGAACGCAGTTCCTCCTGTTTGTAAGGTGATAGACTATAATAAGTTTATCTATGAGCAGAAGAAAAAGCTGAAGGAAATAAAAAGTAATTCCAAGCAAACGGTTATCAAAGAAATTCGCTTTGGCCCTAATACAGATGATCATGATTTTGATTTTAAATTGAAACATGCCATCAAATTCCTGGAAGCAGGTGAAAAGGTAAGGGCTTATGTGCATTTCAAAGGTCGCGCTATTGTTTATAAAGAACAGGGTGAGATCTTATTGTTGCGTTTTGCACAAGCTTTGGAAGAAGTGGGCAAAGTGGAGCAATTACCCAAACTGGAAGGAAAGCGGATGTTTTTGACCGTTGCTTCTAAGGGGGCGAAAAAGTAGATATAAGAAGTTAGATATGAGATTTTAGACATGTCTGATTTGTAATAGAAATGAATTTTAACAGTAGATAGGTGATTTGAAGAAAGGGCTAAGGTCTCATATCTCAAATCTCATATCTCAAATCTAAATAAATAGTTATGCCAAAAATG
>Ga0164297_10003806_pt1 | contig 13858 bp, 10 predicted proteins | sample GEODES058metaG_FD_113539 | JGI IMG/M metagenome (GOLD analysis project Ga0164297, IMG submission 113539) | Dystrophic lake water microbial communities from Trout Bog Lake, Wisconsin, USA - GEODES058 metaG | ecosystem: Environmental > Aquatic > Freshwater > Lake | place: USA: Trout Bog Lake... | reverse complement strand
ATGCCGAACGCAAAACATATGATGCCGTACTTGCGGCGGAGTTGGCAGCAATTGAGGCTGTCCATGCCGGAGCGAGTTGCGGCGAGGTGGATGCAGCGGCGCGAGATTTGCTGTACAAGGCAAAGTTGGCCAAGTGGTTCACGCATTCCACCGGGCACGGCGTTGGTTTGGAGATTCACGAAGGTCCGCGGATTGCGCGGGGACAGCAGCAGAAGCTTTTGCCGGGTATGGTAATTACCATTGAACCGGGAGTGTATCTGCCGGGCAAGTTTGGCATACGCATTGAGGACATGGTGGAAGTGACCCGCAGCGGATGCCGTATTATGACTCCTGCACCGAAGAGTTGGATTGAACTGTAGCGTGATGCACGACAAGACATCTGCAGAAGGAAGTGACTGGTATCAAGATGACAGAAAAAGAAATGAAGGAACTGCGGGAACTGGTGGAATACCTGAAGGCTGCCGGCATCGGGGAATTTGATCTCGAGCGCGGCGACCAGAAGATCCGGTTGAAGTTTGCCGGAGCACAGACAGCAGCCATGGATACTGCGGCACTGAGCCAGTTGCTGGCACAAGCCTCAGCCTCGAGACCGGCCGCAGCCGCAGCCCATGCCCCAGCGGCACCGGCGGCAGCAGAGCCGGAAGCGGATTCCGGTCTGCATGAAGTAAAGTCGCCCATGGTGGGCACGTTTTATGAGTCGCCCTCGCCGGGCGCACAGCCGTTTGTGAAGCCGGGCGACCAGATTCAAGCCGGCCAGGTGCTGTGCATCATCGAGGCCATGAAGCTGATGAATGAAATTGAAGCCGACGTCTCCGGCGAAGTGGTGAAGCGTATTGCCAATAACGGCCAGCCGGTGGAGTACGGACAACCGCTCTACCAGATTCGACCGAACTGACCCGCATTCGCAGAGCACCACAGGCGGAAACAAGAAACCATACAGGTCCCGTTGAATGTTTCGTAAAGTCTTGATTGCCAACCGGGGTGAAATTGCCCTACGTGTTATCAGCGCATGCCGTGAACTCGGCATCCGTACCGTTGCCGTGTACAGCGAAGCGGACCGCAATTCGCTGCACGTGCGTTTTGCCGACGAAGCCATCTGCATCGGGCCGCCGCGCTCGGCAGACAGCTACCTGAATGTGCCGGCCGTCATCAGCGCTGCAGAAGTGGCCGACGTGGATGCCATTCATCCCGGCTACGGTCTGTTGAGCGAGAACGCCAACTTCGCGGAAGTATGCCGCGCCTCCAACATCAAGTTCATTGGACCGCCGCCGGAAGTGACGCGGCTGATGGGCGAAAAAGAAAAAGCGCGCCAGGCCATGAAGCGCGCGAAGGTTCCCATTCTGCCGGGATCTGACGGCGTCATCGCCAGCGAAGCCGAGGCACTGCAGTGGGCGAAGGAAGTCGGTTTGCCGGTCATCCTGAAGGCGAAAGCCGGCGGCGGTGGACGCGGTATGCGCGTGGTCCGCAGCATGGAAGAATTGCCCGGCCTCTACCAGCAGGCGAGCAGCGAAGCTACCAACGCATTCGGCAACGGCGAGCTGTACATGGAGAAATTCATCGAGCGCCCGCGGCACATCGAGTTTCAGGTGCTGGCTGATGAGCATGGCAATGTGATGAGCCTCGGGGAGCGTGAGTGTTCCATTCAACGCCGCCACCAGAAATTGATTGAAGAATCACCCTCGCTGAAAGTGACGCCGAAGATGCGCGAGGAACTCGGCAAGACCATCAAGAAATCGCTGGAAGATATCGGCTACCAGAACGCCGGCACGATTGAGTTCCTGATGGACGAGGACGGCAAGCTCTACTTCATCGAGATGAACACCCGCATTCAGGTGGAGCATCCGGTGACGGAGATGGTAACGGGCATCGATCTGGTGAAGGCGCAGCTACGCATCGCCATGGGAGAAAAGCTGACGGACATCATTACCGAGCCGTTTGTGATGCGCGGGCATTCGATTGAGTGCCGCATCAACGCCGAGCACCCGGAAAAATTCACGCCATCTGCCGGCAAGATTCATGTCTTCAACGTTCCCGGTGGCAACGGCGTGCGCGTGGAGACGGCGCAGTATGCCGAAGGCGTCGTACCGCCGTATTACGACTCGATGATTGCCAAGCTGATTGTGCATGGACATGACCGCGAAGAGGCGATGTCGCGGATGCAGCGAGCGCTGGGCATGTTTGTGGTGCAGGGAATTCATACGACGATTCCACTGCATGAGAAGATTTTCCGCGATGCAGAATTCCGCCGTGGGGATTTCGACACCAAGTTCATGGAACGCTTCTTCGAACGCGAAGCAGCGGCTAAAGCAGAAGCAGAGGCAAAATAATGCTGGCGCTGCCGCGCTTGTATGCCATTGCCGATGCCGATACGCTGGCGCGGCGTGGCATGGCGCTGGAAGACTTCTCCATGCAGTTGCGCGATGCCGGAGTGACGCTGCTGCAGTATCGCGACAAACAGGGAACTCCGCAGCAGGTGCTGGAGAATGCTGCCTGCATCCGGGAAATCTTTACTGCAACCGATTGCAGACTCATACTGAATGACCGTGCTGACCTGGCGAAGCTGGCCGGATGGCATGGTTTGCACGTGGGGCAGGAGGATTTATCTCCCGCAGGCGCGAGAGCAGTGATGGGGCAGCAGGCGATCCTCGGAATTTCGACACATAATGAAGCGCAGTTGATTGCCGCCGACGCCAGCGATGCCGACTACGTGGCCATTGGCCCAATCTTCCCGACCGATAGTAAAGAAAAACCAGACCCCGTGGTGGGCCTGGAAGGTTTGCGGCGCGTTCGGGCGTTGACAAGAAAACCACTGGTGGCGATTGGCGGAATCACGCTAAGCAACGCTGCCGAAGTGATTGCTGCGGGTGCAGATTCTGTCGCGGTGATTTCCGGCTTGTTACCGTTTGGCGATAGTGGTTCCGTGGAAAAATCAACGCGAGACTTTCTGCTGCATTTACGGTAAAACTGACGCACGTGACTTCCACAAACAAAAACACAAGTGAAAAGGCCGCCTCTCCCGCATTCGTGCAGGGGATGGGACTGTTCAGCGCCACGGCGATTGTGGTCGGCTCGATGATTGGCTCGGGCATCTTCATCGTCTCGGCAGACATAGCACGCGATACCGGTTCGCCTGCGTTGCTGATTGCCGCGTGGCTGCTGACGGCCGCGATGACGCTGATTGGCGCGTTGAGCTACGGCGAACTGGCAGCGATGATGCCGCGAGCCGGCGGGCAATATGTGTATCTGCGTGAGTCGCTGGGGCCGCTATGGGGATTTCTCTACGGCTGGTCGCTTTTCCTCGTAATCCAGACGGGAACGATTGCCGCAGTGGCGGTTGCTTTTGGAAAATTTCTCGGCGTGTTTTACCCGTCGGTTTCTGCCAGCAACTGGTTGTGGCATATCGGCCATGTGCCGGCGTGGCCGGTGGGTCCGATGGTGTTGGGCAATATGGATATCGGCCTGAACACCGCGAACCTGACCGCCATCATCGTGTTGTTTGTGTTGACTCTGATCAATACACGCGGCGTGAAATTTGGCGCACTGGTACAGAACATTTTTACTTCTACAAAAGTGCTGGCACTGGTTGGCATCCTGACACTGGGTTGGCTGGGCCGCAATGCCATTGCAACGGCGGCGAACTTTGGCCCTGGTTTGAAAAGCTTCTGGAGCGGCGCCGGGTTGCATACTCAGCATGCGATACAAGTGGGTGTTGGCGGGCCAACGGCGTGGGTTGGATTTCTGACCGTGATTGCTGTGGTGCAGGTGGGCTCGCTGTTTTCATCGGATGCGTGGAACAACATCACATTTACCGCCGGTGAGGTGCGTAACCCAAAACGCAATCTGCCACTGGCGTTGGCATTGGGCACGGGCGGCGTGTTGCTGCTTTATATCCTGGCTAACTTTGTTTACCTTAGCGTGTTGCCGCTGCATGGCGACCCGAAAGCGGCGACTGTGATGGGCCGCGGTATACAGTTTGCCGATGCAGACCGCGTGGCTACGGCGGTGATGTCGCAAACACTGGCGGGTTACGGCGCCAAGGCGATGGCGCTGGTGATTCTCATCTCCACCTTTGGCTGCGCCAACGGCATGATACTTTCCGGAGCGCGCGCATTTTTTGCGATGAGCCGCGATGGATTGTTTTTTCGGGCGGCGGGCAAGCTGGATGAAAAAACGAAAGCGCCGGTGGCTTCACTGTGGATGCAATTTGCCTGGGCGGCGCTGCTGTGTCTCTCCGGCAGCTACAGCCAGTTGCTCGACTACATTATTTTTGCGGTGCTGGTGTTTTATGCGCTGACAATTGCCGGCCTGTTTGTGTTGCGCATAAAACTGCCCCATGCAGAGCGGCCGTACCGCGCATTTGGCTATCCTGTACTGCCGGCGGTGTACATCGTAATGGCAATGTGGATTTGCGTTGTGCTGCTGCGTTACAAGCCGCAATACACGTGGCCGGGGTTGCTGATAGTTCTGCTGGGTGTGCCGGTGTATTGGGCATGGAAACGTTTCGGCAGTGGGCAAGAACCAGAAAAGCTGTAAAGATGGAAGCACACGAATTCCAGAGTCCCGTAATTCAATTTCAGCAATACATGAATCCAGCAAGTTGGAGCAGACATTGAAGAACCGTTTGTTGACTACCAAGTCGATTGAAACCATCCTGGGCGAGGCCGATGAGACCGGCGTACACACGCTAAAACGTTCGTTGAGCGCCAACAACCTCATCGCGCTGGGCATCGGCGCCATCATCGGCACAGGCATCTTTGTACTCACCGGGCCGGCGGCGGCGATGTATGCAGGACCGGGCGTTGTCTACTCATTCATCTTCGCGGCAGTGGCCTGTGTGTTTGCCGGCCTCTGTTACGCGGAGTTTGCTGCGATGATTCCTGTGGCGGGTTCGGCCTACACCTACGGCTATGCGACGCTGGGCGAAATCTTTGCGTGGATAATCGGCTGGGATTTGGTGTTGGAATATGCCTTCGGTGCGGCAACGGTCTGCTCCGGTTGGAGCGGTTACGTGCTCTCACTGGGCCAGGATTTCGGATTGCGTTTGCCTCCAGCGCTTGCAGGTGTGCCGGGATCAGTCTTCGTTTTATACAACGGACATTGGGAGCTTCTGACGCGTATCGCATCCAAGTTGGATGCAGCCAAGGTCGATCCATCTACATTGCCGCATCAATACGGCGTGTTCAATCTTGTGGCCTTCATCGGCATCTGCCTTGTGACAACGATTCTGGTGGTTGGCGTGAAAGAGTCGGCTCAATTCAACAGCGTAATTGTTGCGGTTAAGCTGGTTGTGCTGATGATTTTCCTCGCGCTCGGCGGATACACATTGCTGAAGCATCCGGAAATGGCGCAGGCCAATTGGCATCCCTTCCTGCCGCCGAATACGGGGGGCTTTGGGCATTATGGTATGTCCGGCGCGTTGCGCGCAGCAGGCGTGATTTTCTTTGCCTACATCGGATTCGATGCAGTCTCCACTGCGGCGCAAGAATCGAAAAGCCCGAAGCGCGATATGCCGCTGGGTATTCTAGGTTCGCTCGCCATCTGCACAGTGTTATACATCCTGGTTTCTCTGGTGCTGACGGGACTGGTGAACTACAAGGACCTGAATGTTCCTGACTCGCTGGCTATCGGCATTGATACAACGGGCTTCAGGTGGGGCAGCCTGTTGGTGAAGTTCGGCGCGCTGGGTGGGCTTTCCAGCACGATGATTGTGATGTTGCTTGGACAGAGTCGTGTGTTCTTCTCTATGTCAAAAGATGGTTTGCTGCCGCCATTCTTCAGCCACATTCATCCCAAATTCCGCACGCCGTGGATTTCTTCCATCACGGTCGGCTTGGTGGTGGCAACGTTTGCATCGCTCATTCCGCTGGCATCGCTGGGCGAGATGACGAGCATCGGCACCCTGCTGGCTTTCATCATCGTATGCTCGGGCGTATGGGTGCTGCGCATCAAGCGGCCGGAAGTACATCGCCCTTTCCGTGCGCCTTGGATGCCGTTCACGCCGATTGCCGGCATCGTGGTTTCGCTGGCAATGATGATGGGCTTGCCCTGGGAGACCTGGATGCGGCTATTGGTTTGGCTGGTGATTGGCCTCTGCATTTTCTTCTTCTACAGTCGCCACCACAGCAAAGTCACTTCGTGGGACTAAAGTTATTCGCGACAAGAGAGAGCCCGGCATCTGCCGGGCTCTCTCTTGTCGCGGTGATGAAGATATTTACTCTGACGGTAAAACCGGCAACGATACAGTATCGATTGAATTCGGTTCGTCGCGCAGTTTTAGATAGAGCAGAGTTCCGCTGGGACGCGGGACTTTCAACGATGCGCCGCTAAAGTTTGCAGGGATAGCGATGGTTCGCGAGGCATCGGCGAAGGTTGCGTCTGAAGAGATGGCGTCAATCAGATACAGCGAATCGCCGGTCAGGGTGCAGGGTTCGCTGGATTGCATTGGGCAGCGGACTTCTTTGAGCGATGGTACGCGGATGAGGTTGGCCAGTGGCTGCCAGTCTCCGGAGCCGTCATCATTCACGGCGCGAAATTGTAGCGCGCCAAAGGCCGAACCGCCAAAGGTCTTCATGGGGTCGAGCGTCGCCAGCAACGTGTGCGCATCTTCCAGCACCAGCGTGCCATCGGCCAGTGTGAGTTCCGTGTGCAGCGAGGCATCTTCTGAAGTGACTTCGATTTTTTCATTGCGTGTGAAACGCGCCTGCCCTGATGCGTGAATGAAAAACGTGAGCGTCGCATTCAGTGGCAAATCGTCTGCGCTGGAGAAGAGAAAGGCAGCGGTACCGGTGGTGGCGTTAATTTTCACACTTTTGCTGTCGAGTGTGACGCGCGGTCGTGCTGGCGCAACAACAAAGTTGAGTTCCAGTGTGCGGCCATCTTTCAGATGAATACGTGCAGACTGTCGCGAGCCAGCCTTCAATGAATTTGAAGCGTTGCCGGAAACAGTGAGCGGCAGGGCCTCGCTATCTTTGGCGGCAACTACATCGCCGGGTGTAAATGTCATGCCGTCTGTCTGAACGCTTTGCACCTGCTCCAGACCTTTGCCGGTGATGACGGCGTGCGTATCGCCCGCGTGGAGTTCCAGACTTTGCGGCGTTGGCGGATCGGAATACGTATCGAGTGGAACTTTAATCGGTTGCTGCATGCCGTATTGCTGAACGGCCAGCGTGAGTCCGCCCGGCGCGACTTCTTTCAACGCAAGTTTTACGGCAAGCTGGCTGGGTTTTTCTGAAGTGGCAGTACTCCATGTTGCAGGGACAAGGTGACCGTCGCCGGTGGTGGCTTGAATGGAGTCAATGCAACCCGCGCCATCACTGATCAGGTTGATGGATTCTTCGCGACCCACAACAAGTTTCGCGGCTTCTGCGGATGCAACGTTCCAGTGCGCGGAAGGTGCGGCCTGTAAATGAAACTCAGGCCCGACGTAATCATCAAATCCCCACTTGCCTCGCACCGTGCCGGTCAGTTCGACTGCGTTGCTGAAGTTAGCAGTATGCGCCAGCATCAGGCCGCCATGCTCTGCATCGGGTGTCAACGGCAGGTCAACATAATGCCCACTGGAATCTTTGATATGTAGAACAAGGCTGTGGCCGAAGCTGCTGGAAAAAATCAACGGCGCACCTTCCACCGGCAACACGAGTGATGGCTTTGAGAGGCAGAGAAGTTGCGTCGGGTCCACTGCATGCAATGGTGGCAACTGTGACGACTGCACAGAAGGCAGCCCAATAACGAGTACGGATTTTGGATTATGAAAGGACGGCGGATTGTTCAGCTTGATGTTGAGCGTATCTCCGTTGGCGGTGGAGAGGGCAGGAATGTACTGATATTGCGCGGTGTGCACGTTGCTCATGATGTGCACCACATCCACAATGGCACCGACGTAGGCGGAATAGACACCGCCGCCCATCAGCGGAGTTGCCGAGGCATTGGCCAGCAAATTGGCGGAATCGCCGTTGGTGAATTGTGCGATGAGCGAGGAGTGTCCGTCATCCATCACAACTGCATTTTCTCCGGAGGTGAGGCAGATGATCGCCTGGCCCTGCGGACGATTGAAGCAATCCTGATTGACTTTGATGTTGAGGCTGCGCGCCAGCAGGTCGGATTCCTGTTTGACCAGCTTGGTATCGGCACTGGGAATTCTTTCCATGGTGTTGATGTAGGTTTCAAAACGCGCGCGGTCAAAACTGGCGGCGTTTAGGTCTTGCGAGGCGCGAACGAATGCGCCGGGACGGCCTTTGACGGCATTGCGCAGTGTGTTGAAGTCGCCGCCGGTAGTAGGCGCGAGAAACAGCAGCGCCTGTTGCGCATCGGCGGGCACGGTGACTTCTGTGCCGTTGGCCACCACGTGCTTGTCCCAGGTTTCAATGCGCGTGAACCATTCATCGGGCGGCTGGTTGGTGGCACCGCGCAGGAAGCAGGCAATCAAGAGGTAGTGCACAGCCTGCGTGTCGGGAAAGTCGGTGCGAATCCAGATATGGTCGCCGGGTGCGAGATTGGGAGTCTGCGCGATGGGCAGTTCGCGGCCCGCGCGTGTGACTTTAATCTCAATCTTTGGACCGGCAAGGTCGAAGCTCGCCGGGTCAGCTGATGCGACGGTGGAGGCGGATATCAGCAGGAGGATAAGCAGACGCGTCAATCGCAGACTCATAGTCTTATGTTAGACGCTTAAAGTCGGGGTCGGGTTATATGCGTGTGAAAGCGGCGGAGAAATTCCTGCAAATAATTTCTTCTACCGGCGGCGCGAAGATGGCGCATCGGAAGCAATCACGCCGTCTTTGATGTGCACGACGCGATGCGCATATTCGGCAATGTCCGGCTCATGCGTGACCAGAACAATCGTGTTGCCTTTGGCGTAGAGCTCATCCAGCAGGGCCATGATTTCATCGCCGGTTTTGGAGTCGAGATTGCCTGTGGGTTCATCAGCAAGAATGATGGATGGGTTATTGATAAGAGCACGCGCAATGGCAACGCGTTGCCGCTGACCGCCGGAGAGTTCATTCGGCTTGTGCATCATGCGCGTTCCCAGGTTCACGGACTCGAGCGCTGCCTTGGCACGTTGCAACCGTTCCACGGATGGTGTGCCGTTGTAGATGAGCGGCAATTCAACATTGTGCAGAGCAGTGGCGCGGGCCAGCAGGTTGAAGGTCTGAAAGACGAAACCAATTTCTTTATTGCGGATGCGGGCTAGTTCGTCGTCATTCAAGTCGCTGACCAGATGGCCATTGAGCCAGTAGTTGCCCTGCGACGGCGTGTCGAGGCAACCGATCAAATTCATCAGTGTGGATTTGCCGGAACCGGAGGGACCCATGATGGCGACGTATTCATTGCGGCGGATGCGCAGGCTGACGCCACGCAGGGCATGTACCTGCTGCTCGCCCATCTCGTAGGTCTTCCACAGGTTTTCTACGATGATCATGTCATCGCTGGGCGCAGCCTTTGAGTCGACGTTATTTTCAATCTGGGTATCGATGGCCATCCACTCCTCCTGTTGCCGGTTCGTCGTTTCGTTTGCGCGGCCTTAAGAGCCGGTGTCGGGAGTAACGGTTTGCGGCTTGGTATCAATTTTAACCGCAGTATTGTTTTTCAGCGTGCGGAGAACCTTGTACGGGCCAATTACAATCTGTTGTTTTTCCTGCAGGCCGCCTAGAACTTCAATGTCCGTGCTGCCGGTAATGCCGGTCTGCACCGGAACAAAAATCGCACGCAGTTTGCCGCTGATTTTCTGCAGGGTGAAAACGCCCTGCACGGGGTTGGATTTCACGTTCGTCGAGACGCTGCCCGGCTTCTTATTGTCCTCCGCGGAATCATGCAGCGTGAGCGCCTGAATCGGAATTGTCAGCACGTTTTCTTTTTGTGCGGTGGTGATTTTTGCCGTCGCAGATAGGCCCGGTCGCAGGTCGGTGCTGGGAGTATCCAGCGTGACGATGACTTTGAAGTCTTTCGCCTCTTCCGTGCCGGTAGTGCTCTGGCTGGTGGCGATGCCGGTGGTACGCAGCAATGCCTGATCACCAACGCTGGTGACATGCCCCTTGAAAATCTTTCCGGGCAACGCATCCACAGTCACGTCGGCACTTTGGCCCAGTGCAACATTCACGATGTCGGTTTCGTCCACCTTCACTTCAGCGGTGATGACCGACATATCAGCCAGAGTCATCAGCGTGGAGCCTTCAGCGTTCTGGATGCCGACGACAACCGTCTCGCCTTCGCGCACCGGCACATTGGTCACCAGGGCATCAAAGGGGGCGCGGCTCACCGTTAAATCCAAGTTGTACTGGTTGCCGCGTAGCGTAGCCATGGACTGCAACACCTGACGGCGAGCCGCTTCGGTCTGAGCATGCGCCTGATTGACGGCTGCCTGCCGTTGCGCCAGCGTGGCAACGTCCACATCGTAGGCAGATTTTTTCGCGTCGAAGTCGGCCTTGGAAACCAGTTGCTCTTTGTAGAGCTGCTTGTAGCGCTCGTAGTCGAATGACTTCTGTTCCAGATCAGCCTTGGCTTCTTCTACGTTGGCTTCGGCAGTCTTTTCATTGGCGACATCGGCCACCACGTTGCTCTGGTTGGTGGAGATGGTTTCCTTCTGCGCAGCCAACTGGGAAGCAGGGGACTCATCTTCCACTTCAGCCACAATCTGGCCTTTCTTCACGAAGTCGCCCTCTTTGACGTAGAGGTGCGTGATGCGACCGAAGGAGGTGGCACCCAGATTCACATAGGTTTTCGGCTTAATTTGCCCCGAACCGCTGACGGCTGAAATCAGCTCCTGGCGGGCGGCCTCGCTGGCGAGAACTTCAGGGACTTTGGATTGGCTACGCCAGACGGTTGCGGCCACGATGCCCGCCACCAGAACAACAACGCCGACGATAATCAGGATTTTTTTCTTGCTCATGAACTTTCTTCTTCAATCCTCAACATTCATCTGCTGCCCGGGAGCGGCTGCAGCAAAGCGACCAGGGTGCAGTGAATTACTCAAAGTCCTTGAAAAGTCTATACATGTTGGATGGATTGCCGCCGGCAAGGTTAGCCCCCCGGAGAACATATCCTGCCAACAGACCTATATACGGGGAAATTGCCGACCGGGTTCTGCAACTCTGGGGACAAAATCACCAACAGGCCTGCTGCTGCGTCCAACCTGTATGCAATTATCACGGGTTCAGGCCGCACAGGTGGCTTCATCATAACAGGTGGCGGCTTGTATCCGCGGGTGACAGGTTTTACAATACAGTGTGGTGTGGTTTAGCCAATTTAACGTTTGTGTTTTCAGCGATGTTCACGATTTGTTGCAGTAAGGAGTAACAGGTATGTCAGCCATAGGCCGTAATTGGGTAGTTTCAGCAAGCGCATTGGCATTCATCAGTGTTGCAGGCGTTGTTGCCGCGCAATCGCAGAGTGCAACTGCACCCGGTGCCGCCGTGTCTACGGCTCCGCCTGCCGCCAGCCAGCAGTATGACCCGTTGAAGCGTCCGCTCAGCGACCATGAAAAAGTCCAGCAGCAGAAGGAACTGAAGCACGAGCTGAAGGGTGAGTACAAGAAGTGGCTGGATGAGGACGTGGTCTGGATTATCTCCGACCAGGAAATTAAGGCTTTCAAGAGCCTCTCCAATGACGAAGAGCGTGACAACTTTATTGAGCAGTTCTGGCTGCGCCGCAATCCGAATCAGGATTCGCCGGACAATGAATTCAAAGAAGAGCACTACCGCCGCATCGCCTACGCCAATGAACATTTTGCCGCCGGTAAGCCGGGATGGAAGACGGACCGCGGCCGCCTGTACATCATGTATGGCAAGCCGGATGACATTGACCAGCACCCCAGCGGCGGCGACTACAACCGCCCGATGGAAGAAGGCGGCGGACAGACCTCGACCTACCCGTTTGAAATCTGGCACTACCGTTATTTGGAAGGCATCGGCGACAACATCGACGTAGAGTTTGTGGACACCTGCTTGTGCGGCGACTACCACATGACCTACGACCGTTCCGAGAAGGACGCGCTGCTGCACAACCCCGGCATGGCACCGACGCTGTTTGAACAGATGGGTGTGGCCAAGATTGAAGATCGTTTCAAGAGCGGTGTGGAGTCACTCGGCACCGGCCCACTGAGCGCGCAGCAGAACAGCAAGGAATTTGACCGCATCGACATGTATGCAAGGTTGACGGCGCCGCCAGTCATCAAGTTCAAGGACCTTGAAAGCGTGATGGTGGATGCCACACTGCTGAAGGGACCGATTTTCCCGTTTGAGGTTCGCACCGACTACGTGAAGGTGACCAATGACACTGTTCTGGTTCCCATCACGTTGCAGATGCGCAACCGCGACATCACCTTCACCACGAAGGACGGCGTATCCAAAGGCACGGTGAATATTCTCATCCGCGCCACCACCCTGACCGGTCGTATCGCACAGACCTACGAAGACACCGTACAGATTGAAGAGCCTGCGGAACTGCTCTCCAAGACGCAGGACAACAACTCTGTCTACTGGAAGGCACTGCCGCTGCGTCCGGGCCGCTATCGCCTCGACGTGGCCATCAAGGACGTGAACAACGCGGAGCATATCGGCCGCTGGGCACGTGGCATTGAAGTGCCGAAGTATGACGATGATCAGCTATCCGCCTCGTCGCTGATTCTTGCCGACAAGATGGAGCGCGTGCCGTCGAAGGAAATCGGCTCCGGCAACTTTGTCATCGGCAACACGTTCATCCGCCCGCGTGTCAGCTCCAGCCCCACCATACCGGTGCGCTTCAAGCGGACGCAGTACCTGAGTTTCTGGATGCAGGTGTACAACCTGGGTATTGACGACAAGTCAAAACAGAATAGCGCGAACATTCAGTATGAGCTGGTGAATCTGGATACGAACAAAACGATTCTGGATGTTCCAGACAGCAGCAACAAGATCAACCCGAACGCGGACCAGATTACGCTGGAGAAGACGCTGCCGTTGGCCAGTCTGACTCCGGGCAACTACAAGGTCACCGTTCGTGTGGATGATTCAGTCAAGGCCGGCCAGACAGGCATCAAACAGCAAATTGCCGAGTCTGCAGCCTTTGTTGTGGAATAGAATGCAGTGGTGGCGATGCAGTGCCGCAAAGGTCACGCCAAAGATGTCGGTGATGATCGCGGTATCGCCAAGACTGACAACATGCAGCAGCATCGCATGACACTTCGAGGCAATCCGACGCAGTACGTTATCGCGATACTGTGAAGCTACGGACACTACAACTCGTTCTCCCTGTGTTGATGTTGACGTTGGGCCAGACGGCGATGGCGGAAGTTCCCGCTGCCGTCACCGGTGTGGTGCGTGATTCGCACGGCACACCGCAGCTGGGCGCTATGGTGCAGGCGATAGGCGATGACGCCACCATTGCCGCCACGGTATTCACAGATATCCACGGCCACTACCAGATTCCCCAAATTGATCCCGGCAGGTATCAGATCAAAGCCACGGCGGCACTCTTTCTGCCATCACTGCGGGATAATCTGCAGCTTCGCAATGGCAGCCGCGTTGTGGTCAACCTGACGCTGAGCACTTTCTTTGAAGCCATGCAGTGGCTGCCCGCGCAGCACCGACGCCCGGGTGACTCCGAAGACGACTGGAAGTGGACGCTGCGTTCGGCGGCCAACCGACCGATTCTTCGCATGCTGGAAGATGGCCCGTTGGTGATGGTTTCTACCAGTGAAGATGAGCGCGTGAAGCCGACGCTGGAGGCGCGCGTTGCCATGACCAGCGGCGATAGCGATTTCGGCGATGGCGGCGTTCACAATGTCTTCACCATGGACAGTGTTTCTGATGATGGCGACGGTGTTGTGTTCCGCGCTGACTTGGCCGCGCCGGATACATCCGTTCCGTCCATGCCTTCTGCAGAAATT
>Ga0164297_10003805_pt1 | contig 13860 bp, 14 predicted proteins | sample GEODES058metaG_FD_113539 | JGI IMG/M metagenome (GOLD analysis project Ga0164297, IMG submission 113539) | Dystrophic lake water microbial communities from Trout Bog Lake, Wisconsin, USA - GEODES058 metaG | ecosystem: Environmental > Aquatic > Freshwater > Lake | place: USA: Trout Bog Lake... | reverse complement strand
ATACCTTTATTCCACCAGTCTGAGGAATATTTTCCTCACCGACAGTATAAGGTGTAGTATCACTTGAAGGGATAGCTCCAACTGTATCAGGAGTGCTAATATTTTCCATACCCTCGGCGAAGGTAGTATAATTATTAATAACAACAATTAAGACAAGAGCAACTAACAATCCTAAAGTGACATTATTCATGGAAAAGAATACAACAATAGTAATCAATACTAGTCTTCCTAAAATCGTGTCATATATATTATAAATTAGTCTTGGATTAATTGCTAAAATAAGGGCAAGTCCTACAAATAGCCCAATTATACTGTTTGTCTTGATACTCATTCTATATAAATTATATAATATATTTTTTATGCAATTTCCTTTATTTTTGAAATTACCTGAGATACTCAGATTTTCACTTTGAAACTTTTTGATTTTAAGATTGTTTCATAAATAATTATCTTAATTTTTATTAAGAGAATGTCCTATTTAGCAATGTCGGCCGCACCAATTGATAGTGAAAATAATCAGAATTATAATAATGATAATCCAATTCATAAGAAGAGACAAAGCATGTCCTCACATACTAAAACCCAAAAACAACGTCAACCATCCCATGATTTTAACCCTCAAAAAGTAAACTCGGTTCTTCAATCCATCCATAATTCCTTGCCAGAGGAAGAAGAGATGGGTATTTATAATCCACATGGAACAGCAGTTACTGCAAAGCATTCAGAGAGTTTTACTCCTTTAAATCCGTTGAACTCACATGAATTCCCTCCTAAACCGATTTCTATGGGAGGTGAGCGCACCAAGAAGCCAGAAGGGATGAGCAATATGGAGCCAAGTATGGTACCTGTTCCATCGGATGAAAATGAGCAATTGGAGTTGCAAAGTTATGAAAAAAATTTTATGAATGATGCACAAGTGAGAGATTATTACCGAAAATTGGTACCTAATTATAATCATGAAAAATTTAATAAATCAGAGAATAATAAGAATTATTATGTAAACAATAGTTCCTCAAAATCGAATTATCCCAATTTTAATATGATGAATTCGGATGCAAACGATGCTAATAACCAATTGCTTATTGAGAAATTGAACTATATGATTAATTTATTAGAAGAACAGCAAGATCAAAAAACGAACAATGTTACTGAGGAAGTCGTTTTATATTCCTTTTTAGGCGTATTTATTATTTTTGTTGTTGATAGTTTTGCACGAGCTGGAAAATATGTCCGATAAATCTATCATTTATAATCCAAAATCCAACATCCAACCTTTTTATATATTTTACATTATTATATGTACAAAGGATACCGTAACATACTCTTCTATAAAGACAAAACTAACAAAACAATTAGCCAATTACAGCCGCAATTAAATAAATGCAGCAAGTGTAATAAACTCAATTCAATTACCGTGTCGCCTGTTATTCAAAATATCCATTTGTGCTACTTTTGTGGACAGCCTTTTTACATTATTAAACCGGCGTAATATATTATTTGTAAAACTACTTAAAGGGCTTTAAGCCCCCTATTACAAATAATATAATCAATTCAAAATAAAACACTTATCGGATTTAAATGGACTATATGCAAAATTATAGAAAAAATAAGCTGTCGGCGATATTATCATCGGACTAGTCTTTTCACTAATATTTTCAATAATGCATCTGTTATCGCTAATATCCTCTATCACTAGATACTTGAAATGATCATTTTTTTCAATTATTGACCATAAGGATACCTTGAAACCCTGTATAAATTCCCTTTTTGAAATTGTTGATCCTTCTCTCTGAATAGAACCAATGCAGGAAATAATCTCCTTCTCCTTTTCAATAAATGTACAAGTCTTTTTGAAAATATAGGCAGCCTCTATATTTCCATTAATAACTAACATCTTTATAAATAGATTTTTTGTAGAGACCAGCTCCATTATATTGCTCATTTCAGGATAGATCATAATAGACCATTTATCGAACGTTTCGTTGAACAAATTGTATAAATAATATATATTTTGTTTGTCACCTGTTAATACTGTAATTCTTGCATCCAAATGGACTGGTTTTGTCCAATTACGCATATTAAAACAATATGTTTTATAAACCGTTAAAGGAATAATCCCTGTTAACTCCTCCTCTCTCTTAAACAAACTAACAGCAATCTTCCGATTTGAATAGGATTGATTATATTCATGCGTTTGAATTAATTGCGGTGCAATATTTCTTTTTCGTTTCTCTTTATTAACACATAAATAGTCAACATAATACACATCAAATGATGCATCTTTTCTACCATTATTTATTCTTACATGTAACGGTCTACTAGTAATAATAGCAATAATTCGGTCCTCCTCAATTGTCGTCCCATTTTTATTATCTATAAATACTTCCGGCTCCACAAAATAAGACCAAAATGTCTTTTCGTTGTGTCCTATAAAATAAGGTACGATATTTTCCTGCTCTGGACTAAATGTATTCTCATTATTTCTCAAATAGTTTAGACGGATCATGGTAACAATCTGCTTCAAAGTGAACGGTTTTATATCTTCAAATGTCATCGTTTTTATAGATTTAAAATTGGTATATCTGTTTTTTTCCGGCAACTCTTTACGTATAATACCTACATTTACAAACCAATAATATAAATCATAAAAATGAAATACGGGTTGCAATGCCCAAAACCTAAATCGGATACGTATATACAAAAAGAATAGAATTATACATAGAATAACAACACCTAATATATATAAGATCATAATAGCTAATTATCAATAATATTATTATTATTATTAATTAACTAAAATAATATAAATAAACTAATGAATAATTATATTATGGATAACACCCCCGAAAATTTAGAAGTGAATGTATTTATCGAAATTGCAAAAAATTCTCATATTAAGTATGAATATGATCATGAATTAAATGCCCTTATTTGCGATCGTGTTCTACACACTCCTTTCAAATACGAATTTAATTATGGATTTATTCCAAATACCCTCAGTTTAGATGGTGATCCTCTCGACGTAGTAGTCATCATGGATGATGAATTAGTCCCCGGTTGCTATATTAAATGCCGCTTTTTAGGCGTTTTGGAAACCAAAGATGATCACGGCATCGATCCCAAAATTATTATGTGTCCCTCGACAAAGGTGGACCCTCGCTACGATGCGTTACGAGATATCTGTAATATACCATCCTTTACGAAAGAGCGCATCCAATATTTTTTCACCCATTATAAAGACCTGGAAAATAAAAAAGTGGAGATAGGAAGATGGCTAGACAAGAGCCATGCTTTACAAGAATATGTAGATGCTATAGTAAATGCAAAAGTGAAGGCTGTACAAACAAAAATATGATAGCTATAATGGTACTGATAGTATTGATTTATAAACTCCTACAAAGCGGGCAAGTATTATATTCCCTATTTAGACACCTATAATAACAATCTGTACAAATAACATGACGACAACTATATCTGTTTAACAAAGGAACCGTTTCTAAACAAACTGGACAATCATTAACTATTGCCGAATTTGTTATAATTGGATTTATTTCTGGATCTACATGAATATTCGCATTTAAGTTTTGCAATTGTGGATATATATGGTTTCTTCGGCGAATATAGAATGCAACATGTAATTCTTTGCCCCACATATTTCTTAGAGATATATCAGACATTTGCAAGGGAAAACCTGCCTCAGCTGGGATACCTGGACTATCTTGTCCTGTCGGTACAATATCAAAGTCGTCGTTTTCCAAATGATATTCCTGCTCTATAATTGGTCGCACACTCTCTATAAATTGTGTAACTGTCCAATGCGGGTTTATATGAATTGTTCGAACATTCGTTGTAAATACTTCTTTGAAGTTGATTGGGATAGATGTTAATGACATCATATTCTTATAATATTTATATCTAGGGTTTGGAATGATTGTTATAATTTATTAACCTATATTATAACAATTTTTAAATCAATTTTTTTCATTGACTTATTTATCATATAGTTAACACATTACTTTTGTGAAAACAGAATTGCAAAGTATTATACTATCGCTATATACATATTCGTCATCTTTATTTCGAAGCCACTTCCACTGCAACTTATTCGAATTTAGAATAGTAACAGTTCCATAACCGTATTGGGTTCCATTTCTGTACGCTGACCACACTGGCTGCTCATAAAATTCTTTTGAATGTCCCTCTAAATTGCCTCCATCGCCTATCGTAATATAAACCGGTGCAAATGGATCTGTTTTATTTTGATACACTGGATAAGTGCGTTCATAAGCATGTACATGACCTGTTAACACCAGGTTCACTTTATATTGATAGAACAGAGGCTCCATGGATGCTTGCATTTCTACAGTTTGCGCTTCATTTTGATGATCAACATTGGAAGAATACCAGGGACAGTGCATTACAACAATTATCCATGGACTAACTGTTCGGTTAACTTCTCGTAAATCTTCTTGTAACCATTTATATTGATTGGAAGATGCATTTGTCGTTGTATATGGATTTAAAAAGATTACATGTGCTGATCCCGCTTCAAAACTATAAAAGGAATTACCATAATCATAGATTGACTGAAAAATAGACGAACAACAATACGGCAACTGTAAATCATCGTCATGGTATTTGGGAGGAATAGTGATCGGACCAAAAATAGCTGGCTTTATCTGCGGCATTTTGTATCGCTCCTCAAATGCCAAGTAAAACTGTTGGTCATTTGTTAGTTCAAGTTCATGATTTCCTGGCCCAACCATCCATGGAACGCGCGACGCTAATGGCTCGATCATTTCTCCATAGGTGTCCCATAATTCCTGATTGCAATCCGCATAACTCAAATCTCCTACATGCAAAATCATTTGCACCAATCTGTCATTTTGTATATGATTTACCGTTTCTTGTGAATGATCTGTTTGACCCAAGTCACCCACTATACCAAATGTGAAGGATCCCAAGTCCTCCGAATAATAACTGCCCACTGGATCAGCAGTTCGAAACGATAATACATCCGATTGCGTATCTGTACTTATATCGCCACATATATAATAATAAACGGTTGATGGCAACAAATTTGTTAGTTCAACATGATGAATAGTACCGGATTGGTATACATTTAAATTAGGATAATCAAAATGATAGGATGATTGGGATCCATATTCAATCAAATTGAGGGTTGTTTTATTTAATCCATACCAAACAGTCGATCCTCTTTCATTCTTGGTTAGCCAAGAGATAGACATCGTATCAGGCGTTTTACCTTGTGCTATGTGAATTTGACTTATATGTGCATTAACATTAACAAATGTAAAAAAGGTAAAAAAAAGTTGGATAAATAAATATATTATTTTACACATACTATAATTATATATTTATAATTTTACCAAATATTTCTAAGTTGATTACATAAATCTAGTTTTACCTAGTATCCGCTGCCATGTTGTAATCTGCCTTAAAGACTTGATTTGCAATGACATTGATTTGCTCTTTGCATAGTCCGAAACAAACAGTCTATCTACATTGTAATTAAATACCCTCTCATAAAATATTTCTAATGCATTATAGTAAGAGGTTGTCAAATTATTGCCTCTGTTCATATGATATATGATCGATCGGTCAAAGTTATATGATGTCAATAAATCAGCCTCTCTCACTACATGGTATGCTGCTTGGTATTTTCCCAAATCAGGATAACCTTGTTTCTTGACAGTTGAATAAGACATGGTTTCCATAATACGCTTCGTATAATGCAGCTCTTCTTCATCCATTTGTACCTTTGTTTTTAAAAAGTGCTCTATTTCTTTGACGCCATCATCCTGCTTCATGTATTTTTTGTCACACATATCATGCAAAACAGCCGCACTGAAGATAACATTGGTTTGATCTTCTAGATAAGGAAATATATCCAGTTGCGATTTATAATTTTCTTCTGCATATCGAAGTACTTCCATGCTATGCCCCTCTGAATGCGACTGATCAATATTGTACTTTTTGGACATTAACAAAACAAATGCAAATAACTGGTTTAAAGAGACCATTCTTCGAGTTGTATATCTATATGTTGGAACTTGTTTAAGCATTTTTTAAATCAATTTTTTTCACAAGTTATGAAATGAGAAAAGGTGTAAAAGTTGAGCCACTTTGCAATACATTTTTTTCATACTTCAGTATTTTCAGCTCTTCATCTTCTTCAATTAATTCTTCTTTAAATTGGTTTGAATAATCATAATCTAAAAATAAATCACACGAATAATCTTTTTTTATTTGAGTAACCCACACTCTTTCACATAATGGAATAAATTTCTCATATATTTTTTTTCCACCAACAAAGAATATTATAAAATTCCTATTTAAAAAAGAATATGATTTTAACCATTTCTCTCTATAATTTAAAATAGAATTATATATTTCATCATTATTTGTAATTATTAAATTAGATAGATCTTTTTCTTCATCAAATATGGTATCATTTGGATTACTAGTCAATATAATATTTAACCTATCCCTTAATGGGCGTTTAGGTAGTGAAAAATATGTATTTTTACCCATAATAACAATATTATATTTAGTCTTATTTACAAAAAAATATAAATCCTTTTTAGAATTCCATGGAATAACTCCTTCTTTAGATATTCCATGATTTGAATCAACAGCATAAATAGCCTCCATAATTAAATTATAAAATTAACCCTTTATATTTTAATATTATTTTTTAATTTTTCTCTCGGAATAAAACGATTAAATATTAAATTGCATTATTTGATTTAACATCAGGTTCGATTTCTATGAATTGTCCAAAGATGTAAAATATTAATAAAAATAATTTAGATAGTAATTATTATTTGTTAGTATAAATGGGTACAACTGTTTCCAAAACGAAAGAGGTAGATAATACTAATACTAGTACTATAAATATTGCTGTCAATCATGATTGCCCTGTATGTCAAACAACTGGCAGAGTGCCAAATATTGCAGGTAAATTTTTTATTATAAATGAAACCGAGTGTAAGTGCAATGGATGTAATACTGTGTTTGAAAAGACTAGGTTTTTTAAGTGATTTGTGAGTATTTAATTTATATTACATATTAATTGGTAAATATGATAATTGAATTAGGGGTCCTGCACCATTTGAAAACGGGGCTTCTATGTTTGTATTAAAACAGTTAAAAAAGTAATTATAAGTTATATATCCAATACCATTATTTCCAAAAGTGGTTGAGAAAGTATTTATAAAAATAAATACTCCCGATGAACCATCGGCCTCATATGCTACTGGTAAATTATCAATATAACCACAAATAACCATTAGATGGTTAGCTATATAAATATAACTATTCGGATCATTGGTATTATTATACCATAATCCAGCAGTAGTTAATTTAGGATGATAATTTGAACGATTATTATAGAGCAACAATTGATCTATAAATAATTTATTAAGATATACCGTAAATAGCAAGGGTAATCCTTTATTTAAATAACTTTGAACTAATGATAAATTGAATGTAGTTGAATATGGATATGGATTAAATACATCAAACAATATAACCATTGAAGAATTTGGTAGAATTGGATAAGCATTTACACCATTATTAATAGTTGGAGGACAACCAAGAATTGGTGAAGTAGGACTGTCATTTACGGGTTGTGGTGCAATGTAATTTAAATTATAACTACTATAAGTTGCACAACCTTTAATAATAGTTCGATATACCATAAAAGGCTGAGGTAATCTTCCAGTTCCTGTTTCACCTACATACCAAACACCTTGACATGATATCGGTTGTACTTGGTTCCATGTAAATAATGGATTAATTATATTATTTTGCGGGTTTAGTGGATCAGATTTATTATAATATTTATCTATTTGTTTTTTATACTTATGGAAAGTTTGCCAATTTGTAGGATTTAACTTTAATGATAATAACATTTGATAATAATTAGCAATGTTATATACCATAGAATAACATTCACAAGCATCTAAAAATTTTTGATCAGTAATTGAAGGAAAAAATGGGGACAAATCAACAATGATAATTGGAGGAGTTGGAGGATAATTATTTTTTAAAAATTTATAAGACCATGCAGCCATTTGATTATTAGTTGCTACTAAATATCCGAAATTAGAAGAACTATTTGGAACACCAGTTCTATAAAAAATAGCGCTATTTGTTAGTTTTGCATTTTGAATAGACATTTATATAATATATTTTAATATATTTTAATATATTTTAATATATTTTAATATATTTTAATATATCTAATTCGGTTTAACCAATATATATAAATATTGGTACTCGTATTGACACTGTAATAAATCGATTTTGGATTCCAAAAAGAAACCACTAGCTTGAGCTTCATCCAAAATGACTTGCTGATCAGGCATGTACATAATATGTTCATTCTTCCTCACTTTACCATCGTCATCATTCTTGAATTTTTCCACAAAGGTTGCCTTATCATTTTTCTCATCTAGATCAAAGTTTGCATTATAAGAGAAATCCGTGAATTTGACCTTGGTAGACGTAATACGTTTCTTTGCATAACGTTGCGGCGACACATAAAGCAGCGGATTACCGGGAGGTAAAATAGGGTCAAAATTATGGCGATCTACTAAATGTATAATTAAATAGCCTCCGGGCATTAACCATTTAAAGCAATTATTAAAAAATGTCTGCTTGTCCTCAATATAATAAATAGTAAAGTACATACACAAAATATGGGTGAATGAGTCGGGTTCAAATTCACTGCTATTTGTAGCGTCACCGACTTCGAATTTGTAATCCGGGAAATTTTCCTTTGCTTTTTTGATCATGGATGGTGAAATGTCAATACCAATTACGTTAAGACCTTTAGCTCCTAAGGATGCCACGTGATGACCAGTACCACAACCGACATCTAAAATTTTGCTTTTGTCAGATGGTGTGGTTTTATTAATAATTTCGCCGACTTCATAATCATCCTTTAAGTTATTAAAAACTAAATAATCATAAATATCTGCATAAAAGTCGTCATAAACTTTTGGTCCAGATTTTATTAGAAATTGGTCGGATTGCGACATTTTTGAAAATCCTTCTTTTTTATCTACTCCTTTGAATATCAAAACTAACAACAATAAAAGAATAATAAAAATTAATATTTTGCACCAATTAGAAGATTTTTTATAGGTGCTTCCTAAAGATTTTATGAAATTTTGCATTTGTTTTAAAACAGTAGTCATCTATATATTCCACTTTTAAAAAAAGTGGAGCAAAAAACTATATATTTCCACTTTTAAGAAGTGGAGCAAAACTTGTGTTTCCACTTTTAAGAAGTGGAGCAAAAACTATATATTTCCACTTTTAAAAAAGTCGTAAGTGATAAGTGGAACGACAGGCGGAGAGCAAAAAAACTATATATATTCCACTTTTAAAAAAGTCGTAAGTGATAAGTAGAATGACCTTTTTAAAGGTGGATTAATTATCACTTCAATAATTCATTGAATGTTTTCATGCATTCATTAAAAATGACCAACAATTCATATTTCATGTCACCCGTTAACTCTTTTATAAACTCTAATTGATACTTATTTAATGGTCTTAAATTTCTTATATCATCTTTTATTATTCCATAATAGTCGATATTTAAGGATTTTATTGGATAATTATAAAGGTGATAATAGGACGGTATAATTACATCTGTATTATGCAAACCTGGCTGTTTAAATGGTTCATATATAACATTATTATCATCATCATTATATATAATTTCTTTTAATTTTAATTCTCTAGATAATCTTGTACACAGTCTCGCTTTAAATGTATAATTTTCATCATTGTTATCATTGTTATTATTGTTATCATTGTTATCATTGTTATCATTGTTATCATTGTTATCATTGTTATCATTATTATCATTGTTATCATTGTTATCATCGTTACTATCATCTTTGCCATCATCATCATCATCATCGTCGTCATCTTTTTCTTTAGTGTCATCCATATAAAATAAATAGTTAAAATATATAAATTATGTTTAATATATTTTTACAATATATTTTTGTAATATATTTTATAAAATAACTTAAAGGTCTTTAAATACTTTTGAAAAGAATATAATTATAATATATTCTTCGCTTATAATCCAAAATTTTTGGCTCCACCTTTACAAAAGATAGTCAATGAACGACAACGAAATCAACGACATACGCAGTCAATCCGACTTTAAAGGAATAACCTTTTCCGAATTCAAAAAAACCGACGTGAAAAACGAATTAAAGAAAAATTTGTACAATGCTAAAATCGAACCTGCCTGTTATTGGAGCGCCGAATTAATTTGTGCAGGACATTATGCGGACTTATGGGACACTATTATTGGGTTTTATAGCAAACACATACATATAGGAAACCCAAAAATTATTACCTATTTAGAACTACGAATTAACAATTTTAAAGAAATTGTCAACAACGGCTACAGAGATCAAGAAATACGATTACGTAACAATGACAAACTTAGAAAACTATTCTGTGAAGTTATGTGTGTTTTATGTGAAGCCAGAAAAAAACACTGTTACTCCGAGGTAAAGGTTAAAAAAGAGGACTTTGATTTAACTCAAATGACTGAGCGGTTTAAAGCACCCTCTGTTACATATGCGGATACTATTTTTTTAAAAGATGATCCAAAAGAACTATTTATTGCTGCAAATGAATTAGCATATAATTTATCAGATGATGGTAAGAATAGCGTAAATGCATGCTACTGGATGGAATGGATTATTCAATTTGAAACCATTTGCAAACAAAGAAAGGAAAAATTTAGCTGTGAGCGTCGCACATTTGCAAAAGTAGAGCCTAAGTTTCAAATGGATATAATATGGATTATTTGGGATATATTTTTAGAAGAGGCAAAAAAACATAGCACCCTTGTACAACGAATTGTCAATAGTGCTTTGAATATTTTTTGTTTAAAATATACTCGGGGATGTCATCGCAAACGCAGATTATTAATGTACTTTGTAATAGAAATATTTACTGAACCTTTTTCTACTGACGAAGAACTCGTTAAGGATAAAAATAAAATATTGGTTATTACCAAAAATATCGATAAAATTTATAAACAAATAAAGAAAAATGAACATTCGCCTGGTACTGATTACTTGTACCAAAATGTTGCTGCTACTAATTTAGAAAAAACGATCGCTAAGTTAGAAACAATGAATAGTTTGGGAGCGGAATATACGCCCCGTATAACGTAGTACCAGTACCCTTTTTCACAAATTAAAATATACAAATATTATATTATGAAGACTAACAGAAAAGGGTTAAAAATGGGTAAAACGAGAAAAAATCGTAAAGGTTCGTTAAATCAATCTACTGAGCAAACTATTGTCGCTATGTTCTTGCAAATGTTAAATACTGTTAAATTATATCATTGGCATACTTATAGCTATGCACAGCACAAGGCAACCGATAAATTATATGACGAATTAAATGACAATATTGACACTTTTGTGGAAACCATGTTGGGCAAAAATGGTTCAAGAGTAAACTTAACCGGCAAAAAAACTATTCCATTATTGGATTATACCAATTTACAAGACTTTCAAAAAGAAGTAGATAAGTACAAAGAATTTTTAATTAATATGAATAAGAATATTGAATTAAATATTACTAACAATAGCGATTTATTAAACATTAGAGATGAAATTCTAGGCAATTTAAATCAATTTACCTATTTGCTTACATTCAAATAAATATTATGGATTTTGTGTTTCCTCATGATATAATTATTCAATATTTAAATTTAATATGAAAATATAATATATTTTTTTATTATAATGAGTTCTAATATTATTAAATCCATCACGAGCGTATTCACAGATGATGATGTCTTGACCCCATTACCTGAAATACCTAAAACTTTCTCAACCACTACATCAAGTATTGCCACACCTATATCTAACTCTGTTTCCAATACAGCCAGTTCCATTTCTTCTTTTTTTCTCGGAATAACATGGCAAACTTGGCTTATTGTTATTTTATTGTTGGCATTAATCGGTATTAATGTTTTTGCTTATTTAGCAAAAGGGACACAGGTTTTTGGCGAAATTTTTAACCCTATTTTTAAACTTTTTGGTTATACCGCAATTGAAACTACAAAACAAACCGTTGAAACTACTGCCACTGGCACCAATGCCGGTGTCAATACGCTAGCAAATACCACCGTTGGAGCATTAAATACGGTTGAACAAGCTGCACAAAATGGTCCTACTGCAACTTCTGGTACTTCAGTAGGATTATCTACTGCACCTATTATGAATAGTATGGCAACAAGTAACACGGCAACAAGTAACACGGCAACAAGTAACACGACAACAAGTAACACGGCAACAAGTAACACGACAACAAGTAACACTGCAACAAGTACATATCCTCAAGGCCAATTAGCAGCTTCCTCACAAAAAGGACAAAGCATTGATCAACTTCGAGAAGCTGAAGCTACTAAGGAGCAATACCAAGAAGATACTTTAGAGAAAGCGTTGTCGAATGCAGCCCAAAGTGTAGCACAGACTGGCGGAGAAGTTCAACCATATGATCAAATTAAAACAACTGGTCAAGCTGGTTGGTGTTTTATTGGAGAAGACCTAGGTGTTCGTACCTGTTCACAAGTAGGCGTAAATGATGTTTGTATGAGCGGCGACGTTTTCCCTAGCCAAGAAATTTGCATGAACCCCAATTTGCGACCTTAACCTATTTGTTAGTATAATCTTTTTGAATTTAAATTTTAAAAAGATTATAAATACTGTATGTATTAATGTCTTCCATATTTATTCAAATTGCATCCTATAGAGACCCCCAGCTCATTCCAACCATTCAAAACTGCTTAGAAAATGCCGACCATCCTGAAAATCTCACTTTTGGGATAACTTGGCAACACGACGACAAAGAAGACTTGTCTATATATTTAAAGGATAATCGCTTCAAAATCATTTCTATACCCTATTCTACTAGTAAAGGTTGTTGCTGGGCACGACACAAATTGCAGCAACTCTATGACGGCGAAGACTACACGTTGCAGCTCGACTCGCACCATCGATTTGTCAAAAGTTGGGATACCTTAATAATTAATATGTATAAACAACTTAAAGAAAAAGGCGTCAAAAAACCATTAATTACTACTTATTTACCAAGCTTTGATCCAGAAAATGACCCTGATGCAAGAGTAAACTGTCCATGGAAAATCGAATTTAAAGAAATCACCCAAGATCAACAGGTCCTATTTATTCCTGGTTATATTCATAACTATGCATCTTTAACTGAGCCTGTTCCTGGTAGATTTTATTCCGCTCATTTCGCATTCGCCGCCGGACAATTTGTCCAAGAAGTACCACATGATCCACAGTTATATTTCACTGGAGAAGAAATGAGCATTACCGTAAGAGCTTATACATATGGATACGAAATTTTTCATCCACATATTCTTATCGCATGGCATGAATATACTCGAAAAAATAGGGTAAAACAATGGGATGACGATAAAGAATGGTGGAAAAAAGACTTTTCTTCCAAGCAACACTATTTACAAATTTTTTCCAATTATGGCCAATATGGAATAGGAACAGAACGTACTATACAAGATTATATTCGTGAACACAATCTAAACTTTTTGGAGAAACCTCCACCAAAACCTACAGAAACACAAGTACAAACAAATTTAGAAACTATAGAATACAAACAATACAAACAATTTGATGAAGCATGGAAAGACTGGATTAAAACTAACAAAGCTATAAATATTGCAAACGATGTCTTAAAAAAAATATTATTAGATGCTAATTTTCATCCAGATGAAATTGATAAAGAGTTAAGTGTTAT
>Ga0164297_10003804_pt1 | contig 13860 bp, 12 predicted proteins | sample GEODES058metaG_FD_113539 | JGI IMG/M metagenome (GOLD analysis project Ga0164297, IMG submission 113539) | Dystrophic lake water microbial communities from Trout Bog Lake, Wisconsin, USA - GEODES058 metaG | ecosystem: Environmental > Aquatic > Freshwater > Lake | place: USA: Trout Bog Lake... | reverse complement strand
GCGGTAACCCCAGGGCGGTAACCCAGGGCGGTAACCCCAGGGCGGTAACCCCAGGGCGGTAACCCCAGGGCGGTAACCCCAGGGCGGTAACCCCAGGGCGGTAACCCCAGAGCGGTGACCCCGCTCAGGCAGTACCAGGAGGCATTACCAGGAGGGGTTCCCGAGGAGGGATTCCCACGAGGGATTCCCAAGAGGGATCCCCATGAGGGATCCAAAGTAGGAATTGACGGAAAATAATAATTCGATAATTATAAAAATATGGAAAAGACAGACGTCGTCTCGGCGCTCGCGGCGCTGGCGCACGAAACCCGCCTCGATATCTTTCGCCTTCTGGTGCAAACCGGGCCAGAGGGCTTGCCGGCTGGGCAGATCGCGGAGCGGCTTGCCCTGGCATCGCCAACAGCGGCGTTTCATCTGAAGGAATTGAAGATCGCCGGCTTGGTTTCCTGCACCAGACAGGGCCGGTCCTTGATCTACGCCGCCGCCTACCCGGCGATGACCGCGTTAGTGACGTATCTGACCGAAAACTGCTGCGGACAACAGGTGGCGCACATGCCGCTTTGCTGCCCGGCCATCCCTGCCTGAGGAGTGCGTGCAATGCCCGACACCAACCTGACCGATACCGAGATAAAGGACATGGTCCGCGCCCGCTACGGCGGCATCGCCACGGGTGCGATTGCCGATTGCGCCGCGCCTGTTCCGCCAACGGATCTTGCACCAGCCCCTGCATCGCCGCCCGCCTTGGCAGCCCCGGCGTCGTCGGTGGCACAATCCGCCTGCTGCGCCCCGGCCACTGCCCCTGGCCCTGCCCTTTCCCCTGGCCTTTCCCCTGGCCCCACGTCGTCGGAGCCGTCCTGCTGCGCGCCCGTTGCCGCCACGCCGGGATCATCCTGTTGCGGGCCGAGCGAGATAATCGTCGGAGGCTTGGTTGGTGCTCTGTCTGATGCGTCGTGTTGCGCCCCGACACGTGCGGAGCAGGCGGCGGCCAAGGCGCAGGTCATGGGCTATTCGGCCGAGGAACTCGCCGCCGTGCCCGATGGCGCCAATCTGGGTCTGGGCTGTGGCAATCCGCAGGCCATCGCGGCCATGCAACCCGGGGAGGTTGTGGTGGACCTGGGCAGCGGCGCCGGGTTCGACTGCCTGCTCGCGGCGCGCCAAGTCGGTCCCAAAGGCCGGGTGATCGGCGTCGATATGACGCATGAGATGCTGGCCAAAGCCCGCGCCAACGCCAAGGCCCTGGGTGTGGCGCACGTTGAATTCCGCCTGGGTGAGATCGAGCATCTGCCGATCGCCGATCAGACCGCCGATGTGATCCTGTCGAACTGCGTGATCAATCTGGTGCCCGACAAAGCGCAAGTGTTCCGCGAAACCTTTCGTGTGTTGAAGCCGGGCGGACGCCTGGCGATTTCCGATGTGGTGAATATTGCGCCACTCACACCCGATCTGGCGTCCGACCGGGGGTTGATCTGCGGCTGTATCGCCGGCGCGGCGTCGCAAGCCGACATCGACGCGTGGCTGGAGGAAGCCGGGTTTCACGATATCGCGATCAGCGTAAAGGCAGAGAGCCGCGATCTGGTGGCCAGTTGGGCACCGGGGCGCGGCATCGAAAACTTCGTTGCCGCCGCGATCATCGAAGCGCGCAAACCGATAACCGGATAGCACCGGCTGCGCTGCCCTATAGGATTAACGCCGCGCTCCATCGCCCGAGCGGAGCGCATATTGCCCCGCCCAACACGTGGCTCGACCGCCCATCAGAGGCGCGCCGTCCGGAAGTGCCAGGCTGTGGGTCCGCCCTTGCGAGAGGATGACAGAAACAATGCGAATTGGCATCAACGGAATGGGCCGGATCGGCCGGCTAGCGCTCCGCGCCGCGTTGGGCGGGCTGTATCGGCCTGATGACGACCCGCGTGCGGAGAACCGGCTCGACATCGTTCATGTGAACGAGATCAAGGGGGGCGCGGCAACGACGGCCCATCTGTTGGAATTTGACAGCGTGCACGGCCGTTGGCGTGGCAGCTTTGGGCATGAGGAAGACACCGCGATCCATGTTGGAGAACGCCGCGTCGGATTCAGCGCCGGGGCCACGCCGGATGCCGTGCAATGGGGCGACCTCGGCTGCGACATCGTGCTGGAGTGCACCGGCAAGTTTCTGAAACAAGACGTTCTTGAAGGCTATTTCAGACGGGGCGTGAAACGGGTGATCGTCGCTGCACCGGTCAAAGAAGCGGGCGCACTGAATATCGTCGTCGGTGTGAATGATCATCTTTACGATCCGGCGGCGCACAGGCTGTTGACAGCGGCTTCCTGCACGACCAACTGCCTCGCCCCGGTGGTGAAAGTCCTCCATGAGGCCATCGGCATCCGACACGGGCAAATCACCACGATCCACGACCCGACAAACACCAACGTGGTCACGGATGCGCCACACAAGGACCTGCGGCGCGCGCGCTCGGCAATGCTGTCATTGTCGCCCACCACCACGGGCAGCGCCACGGCAATCGCCATGATCTACCCGGATCTCAAGGGTAAGCTGAACGGTCATGCGGTGCGTGCACCGGTGCTGAATGCCAGCCTGACAGATTGCGTCTTCGAAATGCAGCGCGCCGTGAGCGAACAGGAGGTGAACCACCTGTTCCGCATTGCGGCGCAGGGTCCGCTGGCCGGCATCCTTGGCTTTGAACCTCGGCCTTTGGTATCGGCTGACTATACGAACGACACGCGTAGCGCCATCGTCGATGGGCCCAGCACGCTGGTGACGAACGGTAGCATGGTGAAAGTCTATGCCTGGTACGACAATGAAGTCGGCTATGCCTGCCGCATGGTGGATTTAGCAAAGATCGTCATGACACGAGGCGTGTGATGTCAGCGCTCCGCAACTATGCCATCGTCACCAGTGCGTATTTTTTATTCACGCTGACCGATGGTGCCATCCGCATGTTGGTGCTGCTGCATTTCTACGCTTTGGGCTACACACCGTTCGCACTGTCCTTTCTGTTCTTGCTTTATGAGACGGCCGGCATTTTCGCCAACATCATTGGTGGCTGGCTGGCCGCACGCCACGGCATTCCGCGCATGCTGGCCTCTGGACTGATGCTGCAAATCCTCGGCCTAGGCATGCTTTCAGCACTCGCGCCTAGCTGGGGAGCTGCGGCCTCGGTCGCTTGGGTGGTCATTGCCCAGGGCATTGCCGGTATCGCCAAAGACCTGACGAAAACGGCGTCAAAGAGCGCGATTAAGGCGACATCGCAGGATGGGGCGAGCCAGTTGTTCCGCTGGGTGGCGTGGTTTACCGGGTCAAAAAACGCCACCAAAGGCGCCGGGTTCTTCATCGGCGGACTTCTGCTCCAGGTGGCCGGGTTCCGCGCGACACTGTGGCTTATGGCGGCACTATTGGCCGTGGTTCTGGCAGGTGTGATGCTTACGTTACCGCGCCAGTTGGGCAAGGCGAAAGCGTCCAAAAGCATCCACGAGCTCTTCGCCAAGACACGGGCGATCAACTTGATGGCAATGGCGCGGATTTTTCTGTTCGGTGCACGCGATGTCTGGTTCGTAGTCGGTCTCCCAGTATACCTCTATACCTACCACTGGCATTATATGGATATCGCAGGGTTCATCGCGATCTGGACCATCGCCTATGGCGGTGTGCAGACCCTGGCACCCGCACTGGTAGCCCGTAGTAAAGACGGATTGAGCCGAGAAGTGCCCGCGGCGCGGCTTTGGGGTGGAATACTGACGATCATTCCGGCGGCACTTGCCGTGGCTATCGGCTGGCCGGGAGTCGTCCGTGCCGATTTGCTGTTGGTGATCGGGCTTCTCGTATTCGGGTTTGTCTTCGCCGTGATATCGTCCCTGCACTCTTACCTCATTTTGGCCTACGCGGGGTCCGAAAAGGCAGCGGAAGATGTGGGTTTTTACGACGCCGCAAATGCCGCCGGCCGATTGTTGGGGATCGTCCTATCGGGCTTTCTGACCCAGCAGGCGGGTATGGTCGGCTTTCTATGGAGATCGATTGTCATGCTTGCACTGTGTCTGGTGATAACGCTGATGCTGCCGGCCGGTGCCGTCGCCCGCGAGGTGGCCGCATGACCAAGCCTGCGATGAACCTTTTTGAGCGTTACCTGACACTTTGGGTCGCGCTCTGCATCCTTGCTGGCATCATGCTGGGCCAAGCAATGCCGTCGGTGTTTCAGGCGATCGGCAACGCGACCGTCGCCCAGGTTAATCTGCCGGTGGCGATCCTGGTCTGGCTGATGGTCATCCCGATGCTGCTGAAGATCGACCCTGCGGCGCTACGCGAGGTTGGTCAGCACTGGCGCGGGATCGCCACCACGGTTGGGGTAAACTGGCTGGTGAAACCGTTTTCGATGGCGCTGCTGGCTTGGATCTTCATCGCTCATCTCTTTCGCCCGTTCCTGCCGGCTGACCAGATCGCCAGTTATACGGCCGGACTTATCCTGTTGGCCGCCGCCCCCTGCACGGCGATGGTCTTCGTCTGGTCCGATCTGGTCGATGGGGAGCCGCATTTCACCCTGAGCCAAGTCGCCCTCAATGACACCATCATGGTGATCGCCTTCGCCCCGATCGTCGGCCTGCTGCTGGGCTTGTCATCAATCGTGGTGCCCTGGGACACGCTGCTGCTGTCGGTCGTGCTGTATATCGTGGTGCCGGTCGCGGTGGCGCAGGCTTGGCGGCATATGCTGCTTGCAAGAGGCGGCGCACATGCTCTCGCGCGGGTGCTGGCGGCGCTGGGACCGATGTCCTTGGCAGCGCTGCTGCTGACGCTGGTGCTGCTATTCGGTCTGCAAGGCCAACAGATCACGGGCCAGCCCATGGTCATCGCCCTGCTAGCGGTGCCGATCATCATTCAGGTTTATCTCAACGCCGGCATTGCCTACTGGCTGAACCGCGCGTTGCGGGTGGACTGGTGCGTCGCCGGCCCATCCGCGCTGATAGGGGCCAGCAATTTCTTCGAACTGGCGGTGGCGACGGCGATTGCCCTGTTCGGCTTTCAGTCCGGCGCAGCATTGGCCACCGTGGTTGGCGTTCTGGTGGAGGTGCCGGTGATGCTGTCGGTCGTGCGGATCGTTCGGCGCAGCCGGGGATGGTATGAGCGAGGCTGAGGCGCTCAGCCTCCCGCCGCGGCGCGCGCGGCAATATGATCCGCAAGACGGGTGGCATCATCGCTGACACCGAACAGAAAGGACGAACTGAACTGCGATTGCCATGGCAGGCCAAGGAAATAGAGGCCGGGCACATCGGTGATCCCACCGCGATGCGCCGGCATACCGTTGGCACCGAAGATCGGCGCGTCGATCCAGCGGAAATCGACCACATAGCCGGTACACCAGATGACCGAGGCGATGCCGCAGCGACGCAAATCAAGTTCCAGTATCGGATCCGCCAACCACGCCGGCGTGGCCGAGATCGCGCGCGCCGCGGGATCCTCGGGCAGATCCAAGCCTTTTTCGGCGATATAGGCGTCCACGAAATCCATGAAACGGTGATAGCCGGCATCGCCATGCGCCAGATTGTCCAGCAGATCGGGGGCAAAGCGCATCACGGCGCCATCGGCACCCTCGGCGTGGCCAAGCAGCACCATGCCTTGGCGGGCAAAATCACGGAAATCGATGGAATGGCCGCCATAGGCGCCGGAATGGACCAAGGGGGCGGCATCCGCGGGCTTGCGCGCCACCGGCATCTTGTCCATGCCGGTTTCGATCCACCACCAGATGTGATCATGGCCACGATAGCGCCGCGGCGCACGCCGATGGCGGCTGACCGACAAATATGTCTTCCGCTCGGCACGCAATAATTCCTCGGCGATCTGCGCGCCCGAGGCACCGGCACCGATCACCAAAACCGCTCCTGGCGGCAATTTGTCCGGCGCGCGATAAGCGGCGGCGTGCAGTTGCAGAATATCCGGCGCCGGCGGCAGAAGATCGGGGATTTTCGGCACCTGGAACGGGCCCGTGGCGATCACGGCGTTTCGGGCCTGGATCGGCCCCACGGACGTCTCGGCCCGGAAACCCGCCGAACAGGGAACAAGGCCATGCACCGCGACGCCACAGCGCACCGGTGCGTCGATATGCGTGGCAAAGGCGTTCAGATAGTCGCCGATGGCGCTGGCTTTGCTGAAATTATCCGGCTCTTCGGCCTGCAAGGGGAAGTCCGGCAGGCGAACGAGATGGTTCGGCGTTTGGAAATGCATCCCCTCCCACCGCTCGGACCACCAGCGCTCACCGATGCGACCACGCTCCAGCACAACATGCGCCTGGTTGCGGCGTGTGAGTTGCTGGCTCATGGCCAGGCCAGCCTGGCCGGCGCCGATGACCAGGGTTTCGACGGATTCCATGACATTCTCCCTTGCCGAGAGGTTTGCCGATCGGCGGTGCGGACTCAAGTGCGCCCCGGTTCGGCGCTTTGCCGATACCGCCGGTTGCGCCCATTCGGCGATCATCGAATACTGGCGCCGCGCCGCCCAACCGCGTCCGGCCGGACGCGTCGTCGATCGTGGCGATTTGCTGGCCCAACGGCCCAACCACCCGCATGGAGGAAACGCTATGTCATTTTACCGCGGCATCACCTGCCAGAATGTGACCATCCACGGTGACGGCGGAACCCCGATCACCGCCTATGTCGCCAAGCCCGAAGGCACCGGCCCGTTCCCGGGCGTGGTGCTGATCCACCATCTGCCGGGCTGGAGCGAGTTGTATATCGAAACCACGCGGCGCTTTGCCCATCACGGCTACATGGCGATCTGCGCCAACCTCTATGAGCGCGAGGGCGGTGGCAGCGACGCCAACCCCGACGACGTCGCCGCGAAGGTGCGCGCCGAAGGCGGTATCGCTGATGCGCAGATGGTCGGTGACACCGCCGCCGCCGTGCAATGGATGCGCGCGCAGCCGACGCATAACGGCAAGGTGGGGCTGATCGGCTCGTGCTCCGGCGGACGCCATGCGTTCATCTATGCCTGCCAGAAATCCGATATCGACGCCGTCGTCGATCTGTGGGGCGGCCGCGTGGTGATGGCGGCGGAAGAGTTGAACGCCAAAACCCCGGTTGCGCCGATCGACATGACCGCCGGACTAAGCGTTCCGCTCTTGGGCCTGTTCGGCAATGATGACCGCGCGCCCAGCCCGGAACAGGTGGATCAGCATGAGGCAGCGTTGAAGAAGGCAGGCAAAACTTATGAATTCCATCGCTATGATGGTGCCGGCCACGGCTTCTTCTACTGGCACCGCCCGCTCTATCGGCCGGAGCAGGCGATGGACGGGTGGAGCAAGGTGTTCGCCTTCTTCGGCAAATATCTCTCGAAGTAAGGGGCGGGCGATGTGCACATCCATCATCGAAATCGCCCGTGCCGAGGGTATGGCCAAGCGCGGTGACGCTTGGTTTCCGCTCACGCAATCCGTCGTCGCCTATGACCATGCGCGCCATGCGCCGTTGGGGGACGTGATCACGCTCGATTTCATCAACACAAGCCTTGGTGCGGGCGCGCGCGCGGGCGTGGAACTGACGCTCGATTCAGCGAAGGAACTTCGTTCGGCGTTAGACCGCGCGATTGCCGCGGCCGAGTATGAGGAAGCCGAAGTGCGCGGCAAATCCGCCGTCGTCGGCTTGGTCCGGGCCGCCTAGCCCGTCACGGGATAGGGAATGCGGGCTGCGGGTGTCGGGTGGTCTGCGTGCCACCCGCATGGCCGCTTCAGGGTCAATCGGGCGTCAACTGCGATTTCGCCACCGCCGATACCAGGTCGGAGCGACTGACGACGCCCACCACCTTGCCCGCGCGTACGACGGGCATGCGCTTGATGCCGTGACGCGTCATCAGGTCTGCAAGGTGCGGCAGCAGCATATCTTCCTCCGCCGCGATCACATGGCGCACCATCAAATCGCTGGCCGTGCGCAGATCGGCGCGGAGATATTCGATAAAATCACGCGGCAGAGATTCACCCTCGGCCATTACGCCGGTCCACCAATCACGGCGCCGGCGAAAGGACTCACTGAACGGCTTGAGGATATCGCCTTCCGAAACGATCCCCAGCAAGGTGCCGTCCGGCGCACAGACCGGCACGGCGCTGATCCGGTTGGAGGCGAGCATGGACGCGACTTGCGCGATCGTCGTTTCCGGCGCTGCGCAAATCGCCGGGGCGGTCATGATATCGGCAGTGGTGACGGTCATCGAAGGTCTCTCCCTGCTCGCGTGAGGCAGTTTGCGCCAGGCGAGGCGAGGCACCTTTGATCGGGGTCAATCGCCCGGATGATTAGCCGCCATGGTCAGCCGACGAAGCCGATCCCCACGGGACCGTCCCCACGGGACCGTCCCTGCGGGACCATCCGGACTGGACCATCCGAACTGGATCATCCGGACTGCCCTTCCGATTTCCCCTCCTCACTTGATCTGTCCATTGGGGCTGCGGCGCCGTCCGCCGGATGCGTGGCAACCGCAAGCCGTGTGGCCGGATCGGGGGCGAATATCGACGCGGCAGAATGGGGCCGGACAGCGCGCGGAAAATATGCGAATATTTCACGCAAACCTTACCTTTTCAGAATAAACTCGTTGCATAAAGCATCGTTACCGACGAAGGTAATCACCGGTGGGTGCGTGAGGCTATCAATAACGAAAAGGTGAGGTCACGACATGATCGAGACTGACACTCGAAAAATTCCCGAGCCTGGGATACGAATTGACACGCCGTTGTTCACGATTAGCGATTTGTTTCGTCGCCAGAGACACATCCCGCGGATCGTCTCATGAGCAAAAAGATTCTCGTCGTCGACGACCACGACAGCATCACCCGGATCGTTGCAAAAACAGCAACGAGTCTCGGCTATGAAGTCCTGACGATCAACGATCCGACCGTCGCCTTCGCCGCCTTCGACCGGTTCAATCCGGATGTGCTGATGATCGACCTAGTGATGCCGGAGGTGGACGGGATCGATATCCTGCACGAAATCCTGGCACTGGGCACAACAGCGCGGATCGTCGTGATGTCGGGGCATGGACAAACCTATCTGCGCCTGGGCAAGGAAGTCGGCACATTCCACGATTGCCCCGATATCGTGACCCTGGCCAAGCCGTTCCGCCGCAGCGACTTGGTCAACGTCTTGGCCGCAGCCTGAGGCAATCGGCTCCGATGCGATGCGGTTGACGCATCCCATCGGCGCATCCTATCGGCTTCCCCCCGTTGGCTTCCCCCCGTTGGCTTCCCCCCGTTGGCCTACCCCTTTGGCCCGCCCCCTTTGGCCTTGTCCGATCTGCCTCGCCCTTGTCGCCTTTCGCGCCAAGCCGTCTAATAGCGTGACGGATTCGTCCGGCGGGACCAGCACCGGACGAAACGCGACGACACGAGCCAGAGGAACCGACCACGCATGACCGACGCAACCGGGCCGCTGAAAGGCATTCGTATTCTCGACCTCACCGCCGTGCTGTTTGGCCCGTTCGGCACCCAGACACTCGGCGACTGGGGAGCAGAGATCATCAAGGTCGAAAGCCTGACCGGCGACACCTGGCGCACCTCGGGCGTGTTCCGCAACCGCGGCATGAGCGGGCAGTTCATGGCGGTGAACCGCAACAAACGCAGCATCGCGTTGGATCTGAAACACCCCGACGGCAAGGCGATCCTGCGCCGCCTGATCCCGACCGTCGATGCCCTGGTCAGCAATATCCGCCCCGCCGGCCTGGCGCGCCTGGGCTTCAGCTATGAGGAATGCAAGGCGCTGAACCCGAAACTGGTCTACGCCGTCGCCACCGGCTTCGGCCAGAACGGCCCGTGGGCGGCGCGACCGGCATTCGATGAAATCATCCAGGCCGCGTCCGGCTTTGCCTCGGCCATGGGCAGCGATGACGAACCCGCTTTCGTGCCCAGCCTGATCGGCGACAAGATCTGCGGCATGGCCCTGACATCGGCCGTGACCGCCGCACTGCTGCATCGCGAGCGCACCGGAGAAGGCCAACTGGTCGAAGTGCCGATGCTGGAAACCCTGGCCGCTTTCAACAGTATCGAGATGTTCGGCGGCATCGCCTTCGTCCCGCCTGTCGGGCCCGCCGGCTACAAGCGCATGAAGGCTCGTCGGCCAGTCAAGACCAAGGATGGCTGGCTGACCATGCTGCCCTATTCGGGCGATAACTGGTGCGCGTTTTTCGAAGCCGTCGGCCACCCCGAATGCATCGAGGAATACGGCGTGCGCGACCCGGTGAAGCGGGCGCAGAACATCGATAAAGTCTACGAGCGGATGCGCGAAATCGCGCCGACCCGCACCACCGCGGAATGGGAGGCGCTGATGCTGCGCATCGATGTGCCGCACACCAGCTTCGCCAAGTTGGCCGAAATCACCGAACAGCCGCATCTGAAAGCGGTGGACTTGTTCCAGGACATGGACCACCCGTCGGAAGGCAAGATCCGCCAGGCGCGCCCGCCCGCCCGGTTTTCCGGTTCCCCCGCCGCCATCCGCCGCATGGCGCCGCGGTTGGGCGAGCACACGCGGGAAATCCTACGCGAGGCAGGCTATGCCGAGGCCGAGATCGCGGCCCTGCTGGATAGCAAAGCGGTGAAATCGGCCTGAGGCAGCTTCCATCCCCGGCGGTGAAACCCCACGCATCGCCGGCACCAGCCAACCGGCTTCGCCACGGCACGCGCCACACAGCCCAAGCGGCGTATGCGCGGCGGATTGCGCCGGATCGGACTAGGCCGGGTTGCGGTCACACGATGATCCGAGGATATACTGCCGGGTAGACAATCCGACCGACGCGTCTGATGCGGCGCGACCGAGGCGGCAACAGGGGGAAACTCAGGATGAACGTCACGCTGACCGCGGCAGAACGCCAGCAGGCCGCCGCCACCTATGATGCCATCATCATCGGCGCCGGCATCTCCGGCATGTTCATGCTCTATCGCCTGCGGGAGATGGGCCTGTCGGTGCGCGTGTTCGAGATGGGATCGAATGTCGGCGGCACCTGGTATTGGAACCGCTACCCGGGCGCGCGGTTTGATTCGGAAAGCTGGACCTACGGCTATTCCTTCTCCAAGGAATTGCTGCAGGAATGGGACTGGAAAGAACATTTCTCGCCGCAGCCCGATACGCTGGAATATCTGAATTATGTCGCCGACAAGTTCGATCTGCGGCGGGATATGCAGTTCCATGCCACCGTGAACGCCGCGCATTGGGACGAAGCGGCGAACCAGTGGACCGTCACGCTGGACGATGGCAGCCAGACACGCGCCCGGTTCCTGTTCACCGCCATCGGCATCCTATCGGCCCACACCCTGCCGGCGATCCCGGGACGCGACAGTTTCCAAGGCCCGGCCTATCACCCCGCCCGGTGGCCCCACACGCCGGTGGATTTCACCGGCAAACGCGTCGGCATCATCGGCACCGGCGCCACCGCAATCCAGGCGATCCCGGAAATCGCCAAGCAAGCCAAGCACCTGACCGTCTTTCAGCGCCGCCCCAACTGGGCCGCGCCACTGCACAACGCCAAAATCTCGCCGGAAGAAATGGCGTCGATCAAAGCGCGCTATGAGGAAATCTACGCCCACTGCGCGCAAACCCCGACCTGGTTCATCCATCAATCCGATCCGCGCAAAACCTTGGACGTCCCGCCGGCGGAGCGCGAGGCATTCTGGGAAAAACTCTACGCTGAGCCAGGCTTCGGCATCTGGATCGGCAATTTCAGCGACATGCTGATCGATGAGAAGGCCAACGCCGCGATCAGCGCCTTCATCGCCGATAAAATCCGCCAGCGGGTGAAAGACCCGGCCTTGGCGGAAAAACTGATCCCCAAGGACCATGGCTTCGGCACGCGCCGCGTGCCGCTCGAGAGCGGCTATTTCGAAACCTACAACCGCGACAACGTCACGCTGATCGATACGCTGGAAGACGAGCCGATCGTCTGCATCACCCCCAAGGGCGTGAAGACGGCAAAGCAAGAGCATGAATTCGATATCATGGTTTATGCCACCGGTTTCGACGGCGTCACCGGCGCCTTCGACCGCATCGACTTCCGCGGCACGAACGGCGCTCTGCTGCGCGACGTGTGGCGCGATGGGCCGCGCACCTATCTCGGCATGGTGGCCGACCACTTCCCCAACATGCTGATGGTGCTGGGGCCACACACCGCCCGCGGCAATATCCCCCAGGCGATCGAACACAGCGTCGGGTTCCAAACCGGCCTGATCCGCCACATGCTCGACCACGGTTACACCCATGTCGAAACGCGGCCGGAAAAAGTCGATGCCTGGACCGAGATCGTGATCAAGGCGGCTGAACCGCTGCTGTCTTCGAAGGTGCCGTCCTGGCAGACCGGCGTGAACCGCAACGTCGAAGGCCGGCAGGTGCTGCGTGTGCTGGGCTATAACGGCAACGGCGCGCATTTCCGCCGCACGACCGACGAGGAAGCAAAAAGCGGCTATCAGAGTTTCGCTTTCCGCTGATCGGCCGGTCGCGACGTTCCTCGGCCGCGCCTTGCATCGGCAGGCTTGGCGCCGCGCCTTTGCGCACGCCAAGCCGCGTGCGGAATTGCCTCCGCGCCCCTGCTCTGCTCTGCTATGGCCGCCACATCGTTGCGCCGAGGAGCCTTCATGACCAAGCCCTGTTCCCGCCCGCGCCGGCGCGCCTTGCCGATCATCCGCGCATCACACGCCGCGGCTGGCTGATGTTCTACCTCTACATCGCCGCCGGCGGCGCCTTGGGCAGCATGGTGCGGGCGTGGCTGGCGATCGAGGTCGCCCGCATCACAGGGCCGCAATTTCCCTGGGGCACGATCCTGATCAACATCCTCGGCTCCTTCATCATCGGCTTTTTCGGCACGCTGACCACGACCGAAGGCCGTATTGCCGTGCCGACGGATATCCGCGCCTTCGTCATGATCGGCATCTGCGGCGGGTTCACCACGTTTTCCTCCTTCAGCCTGCAAACGCTGGATCTGATCCGCGACGGCCGCGTGCTGCAGGCATGCGGCAATATCACGCTCTCGGTCACATGCTGCCTGCTCGCCGTTGCGGCCGGGCATTACGGCGCCGCCGCGGTGAACCGCCAGCACCCGGCGGTGCAAGCCGCGGCAGGCGTGGGTACAGGGCCGGCCGTCCTCGCCGTCCTCAACGAACCGGATCAGGCGCGTGCGCTGCTGAATGCCGCCGCCCATCTGCTGGCGCGCTCGGGTGGCGGCCGTCTGCAGGCCTTGGCGGTGCGCCTGCCGCCGGCAACAACCATTCTGCCATCGGAAGAGGTCCTGACGGCGGAACATGAGATGGAGGTGCGCGCCCAGCAGGGCGATTGGGCGGATCAGTTGAACCGCATCGTCGCCGCTTGGTCAGGCCAAGCCGAAGCCCGCAACATCCACACGGATTGGATGGATCTGGAAGGTGATGCCGCCGATATCGTCACCGATCTGGGGCGCCGATCGGATTGCATCGTGATCGCCCGCCCCGGCAAACACCAAACCGAGCGGATGGCGGATTGTCTGCACGCGGCTCTGTTTGAGACGCAAAGACCGGTGCTGCTGATCCCGCCCGGGTTTGACGCTGGGTTCGACACTGGCTTCGCCCCTGGGTTCGCCCCTGGGTTCGCCCCTGGGGTCAACGCGGAACCCGGACCGGGTGGGCATGTCCCGTTCGGTGCAACGCCCGCCATCGCCTGGAAGGCCGGCCCGCATGCCGAAGCCGCCGTCCGCGACAGCCTCCCTCTGCTCCGTTCGGCCACCGCGATCCATATCCTGTCCGCCAATCGGCCCGCCGAAATGCCGCCGATCCTGGCCGAGCAAGGCATCGACGCTGGGCTTTATGATGTGCCGGGGGGTGGTGAGCCGTGGGGTGAGGCGCCAGGGGGTGAGGCGCCAGGGGGTGAGGCGCCAGGGGGTGAGGC
>Ga0164297_10003799_pt1 | contig 13876 bp, 15 predicted proteins | sample GEODES058metaG_FD_113539 | JGI IMG/M metagenome (GOLD analysis project Ga0164297, IMG submission 113539) | Dystrophic lake water microbial communities from Trout Bog Lake, Wisconsin, USA - GEODES058 metaG | ecosystem: Environmental > Aquatic > Freshwater > Lake | place: USA: Trout Bog Lake... | reverse complement strand
GCCGGGGCGGAACTCGGGGATGTCGTCTCGAAGAGAGTCGCGGTCAATCAGCTCGGTGGGGTTCATCAGTGCGTCCTTCTGCCTCAAGGAGAGTGGCGGAGATCCAATGTTAGCCGCTCTGAGGACCCTGCTCCAACGCGGCGAGCTCCGCCATGGCGGCTCGATCGTCCTCGCTCAGGCCGCCTCGCGCCTCGATCAGATCCGGGCGAGCCGCCACGGTGCGCTCGAGCGCCTTGGCATGGCGCCATCGAGCCACCTTGGCGTGATCGCCGCTCCGGAGGATCGCCGGCGCCTCGTGGCCGCGGAACGTGGCTGGCTTCGTCCACTGGGGATACTCGAGCAGACCGCTGGCAAAGCTCTCCTCGGTCGTCGAGGCCTCGTTGCCGAGCACGCCCGGGACGAGACGAGCCGTCGCCTCGAGCACGCAGAGCGCCGCCAGCTCTCCACCGGCGAGGACAAAGTCGCCGACCGAGATCTCCTCGTCGACGAGCTCATCGAGCACGCGCTGGTCGATGCCCTCGTAGCGACCACACAGCAGCGAGAACGAATCGAGTGCGCTGAGTCGCTGTGCGGTGGCCTGGTCGAAGGGTCGCCCATGGGGCACCAGCGCGATGAGGGGACGAGCGGCCCCTCGCTCCTCCTCGTGGGCCTCGACGCAGCGGAACAGGGGGTCGGCCATCAGGACCATGCCCGCTCCCCCGCCAAAGGGCGTGTCATCGACGGTTCGTCGCTCGTCCGTCGCCCCGGAGCGAAGATCGACGGCGTTCACCTCGAGCAAGCCGTCGCGCTGTGCACGCCCCAAGATCGTGGAGCCGGCATAGTGCTCGATGAGCTCGGGGAACAGCGTGTACACGTCGACGCGCATGGTGTCAGTCCAAGAGGCCGTCAGGCGGATCGATCACGATCCGCACGCCTGGCTCATGTGAGACCAGGAATACCAGGGGCACCAGCTTGCCGTCCTCAAGGACGCACAGATCGGACGCCGGGTTCGACTCCACTGCCGCCACACGACCGACGACGTCGCCGGTCGTGGTCTCTACCGAGCACCCGATGAGCTCGTGCACGAAGAGTGCGCCCGGGACCTCGATCGGCTCGGCGAGCAGCACGATGCCGCGCAGCGCTTCTGCGCCGGTGCGGTCAAAGGTGCCCTCGAAGCGGACCAGATGGCGGCCTTGGTGCATCCGATGCGTCTCGACCGTCATCGGTCCACGCTCGGTGCTGAGCACCGTGCCGGGGGTGAGTCGCTCTTCGATGTCCGACCACAGATGGACGGTCACCTCACCGTTGAGACCGTGCGCCTTCGTGATCCGACCGACCTCGAGCAGGCCGTCGGTCATGGCGTCGTCAGTCGTCGACGATGTCGACGTTGGTGGCGGTGCCCGAACGGGCGCCAGCCACGGCGACGAGCGCCCGGATGGCCTGTGCCGTCCGGCCGCGGCGGCCGATCACACGGCCCATGTCGTCAGGTCCGACGTGAAGGCTCAAGCGAACCTGATTGCCTCGCTCCTCGGACTCAACCACCACGGCGTCGGGCTCACGGGTCAGCGAGCGAGCCAGGTAGACGAGGACCTCCTCGGGAAGCGATGCTTCCGAGGAGTTGCCCGCGGCGTCGTTCTCGATGATCTCATCGTCATCGATGGTGTTGATGTCGCCCTCGACGTAGTCGTCGCTCATCGTCACTTGGCCTTCGAGGCTTCGAACTGCTCCCAGGCGCCGCAGTTCTTCAAGAGCACGTGCACGCGCTCGGTCGGCTGCGCACCTTGGCTCAGCCACTTGACGGCCTTGTCGTTGTCGATGTTCACGAGGGTCTCGGGCTCAGCCTTCGACGCTCCCCGGGGGGCATAGGTTCCAAGGATCTCGAGGAACCGGCCGTTACGAGGCGAACGGCTGTCCGCCGCCACGACGCGATACGTAGGTTGCTTCTTCTTGCCGATCCGAACCAGGCGGAGCTTGACTGCCACGAGTATGTTCCCTTCGATTTCGAGGTTGTCGACCATGTTGCTGCGCGTCTGCGCCACGGCACGATCAGTAGATGTTAGCGGCCTTTGCGGGGGGTCACCCTCCCGCCCTTCTTCTTCTTGCCCTTGGCGCCGGTCTTTGACGTGAAATTGGTGCTCTGACCTTGGCTCTTTGCGAGACCGGTGAGCTCTGCGGGAAGTCCGGCACCCTTCGGCATACCGGGGACCTGCCCTCCAAGTGCCGCTTCGATCTCGGCTCGATCGGGCATCTTTCCACCACGACCGAGGAGCTGGCGCGCCATGCCGCCCTTGCCCTTGCCGCCCCCGCCCATCGACTTCATCATCTTCTGCATCTGCTTGAACTGGTTCAAGAGCTGATTGACGTCCTGGACGCTCCGACCCGAACCCTTGGCGATCCGCTGCCGTCGCGAGCCGTCGATCACCGAGGGGTCGGCGCGCTCGGCCTTGGTCATCGAGCGGACGATCGCCTCGACCCGATCGACCTCACGATCATCGATCTGGTCGGCAGCCTGACGCATCTCCTTGCTCATCCCCGGCATCAGGCGCATCAAGCCACCCATCGAGCCCATCTTGCGCACCTGGGCGAGCTGCTCGAGGAAGTCATCGAGGGTGAAGGTCCCATCGAGCATCCGACCGGCCGACTTGGCCACCACGTCGGCGTCCATGGTCCGCTCGGCCTGCTCGATCAGGCTGAGCACATCGCCCATACCAAGGATCCGGTCGGCCATCCGATCGGGGTGGAACACCTCGAGATCGTCGATCTTCTCGCCCGTGGAGGCGAAGGCGATCGGTCGGCCGACGACGCCCTTGACGCTCAGCGCCGCGCCGCCACGAGCGTCGCCGTCGAGCTTCGTCATGATGACGCCGTCGAGGGCGAGCGTCTCGTGGAATGCCGACGCAGTTGCCACCGCGTCCTGGCCGGTCATGGCGTCGATCACCAAGAAGGTGTAGGTCGGGTGCACGGCCGCCGAGATCGAGGCGACCTCCGCCATCAGCGCCTCATCGATGGCCAGGCGACCCGCGGTGTCGACGATCATCACGTCTCGGCCCAGCCGCTGTGCCTCGGCGAGGCCTGCGGTGGCGACTGAGACGGGGTCAGATGGCTCCGAGAACACCGAGACGTCGATCTGGGCACCAAGGACCCGGAGCTGCTCGACAGCAGCCGGGCGCTGGAGGTCAGCGGCCACCAGCATGGGGTTGCGACCCTGCTGCTTGAACCATCGGGCCAGCTTGGCTGCCGTCGTGGTCTTTCCTGCGCCCTGGAGACCCGCGAGCAGGACCACGGTCGGCGGCTTCGGTGCGTAGACGATCTTGAGCGTCTCGCCGCCGAGGGCCTCGATCAGCTGGTCGTGGACCGCCTTGACCACCTGCTGGCCCGGTGACAGGGCCTTCGAGAGCTCGGCCCCGCTGAGCCGCTCTCGCACGCCATCGAGGAATGCTCGGACGACGCCGAGCTCGACGTCGGCCTCGAGGAGTGCGGTCCGGATCTCACCAAGTGCCTCATCGAGGTCGGCATCGCTGAGGCGACCTCGGCTCTTGAGGCGCGAGGCGATTCGGTCGAGGCGATCGGAGAGGGCGTCAAACATGGCAGGTCGAGGCTACCTGAGCCCAGAGAGCTTCCGACTCACGGAGCGAGCAGGGCGTCGGCGAACTCGGTGGGGTCGAAGACCACGAGGTCCGCCGCTCCCTCACCCAGGCCCACGAGCTTGACCGGAAGGCCCAGCTCCTTCTGGATCGCCACCACGACGCCGCCTCGAGCCGTCCCGTCGAGCTTCGTCAGCACCACGCCGGTGGCATCAACTGCCTCGAGGAACTCCCGCGCCTGGCTGACGGCGTTCTGCCCCGTGGTTGCGTCGAGCACCAAGAGGACCTCGCTCACCTGCCCCGGCTCCCGATCGGCCACTCGTCGGATCTTCTTGAGCTCCTCGACGAGGTTCACCTTGTTGTGGAGACGTCCGGCGGTGTCAGCCAGGACGAGGTCTGCGTGGCGAGCGCCGGCCCGCTGGATGGCATCGAACACGACGGCGCTCGGGTCGCCGCCCTCCGCGCCGCGCACCAGGTCAGCACCGGTGCGCTCGGCCCACATGCCGAGCTGGTCAGCAGCCGCGGCACGGAACGTGTCCCCGGCGGCCAGGACGACCGAGCGACCCTCGCCCACCTCGCGGCTGGAGAGCTTGCCGATGGTGGTCGTCTTGCCAACCCCGTTGACACCCACGAAGAGCCACACCGCAACGCGACCCTCTTCCACGACGGTGTCGAGCGAGCGAATGACCGGCGTGCCGTCCGGCCCGGTCTCGAGCAGGTTGATCAGCTCGCTGCGAAGCGTGGCGAGCAGCCCGTCGACGTCAGTGATCTGCTCAGCAGTCGCCTTGGCCCGTACCTCGGTCATGAGGTGCTCGGTGGTGGCGACGCCGACGTCGGCGCGCAGGAGGGCATCCTCGAGCTCCTGGAGTGCCGCAGGGTCGACACTGTGGCGGCCACCGAGGGATCGGAGGGCGGAGAACAGACCACGAGATCTGCCAAGTCGCTCGCGGTACGACGGGGCCTCGACCTCGACGAGAGCGGCCGGCTCTTCGACCGCGGTGTCGGGCTCCTCGCCAGGCTCCTCCGCATCGACCTGAGGTGGCTGCTCGATCGGCGCGGTGGGTGCGGTGGGCGGGAGCGGCGTGGCGCTCCGGCGGCTCCGTGCGACGAGCACGGCCACCACGCCGAGTGTGATGAGCGCGAGAACGCCAAGGATGATCAGGAGGGTGGTCACGGCGTCGCCTCGTTGGACGAGTTCTTGGTGGGCACGCGCTGTGAGACCACCTGAGAGGAACCACCAGGCTTCATCGTCACCCCGTAGAGCGCATCGCCAGTCTCCATCGTGCGCTTCTGGTGGCTGACGATCAAGAGCTGGGCCTCGTCGCGAAACTCCTTGATGAGCCCCAAGAACCGATGCAGGTTGACGTCGTCAAGCGCCGCCTCTACCTCGTCCATCAGGTAGAAGGGCGAAGGGCGGGAGCGGAAGACGGCGAACAAGAAGGCCAGCGCCGCCATCGACTGCTCACCACCTGAGAGCAGCGAGATCCGCCGTACGTTGCGACCGACGGGCCGCACCTCGACCTCGACACCGGTGGCGAGGAGATCGTCAGGGTCGGTCAGGATCAAGCGCCCCTGTCCCCCAGGGAAGAGCATCGCCACCAAGGTGGAGAAGTGCTCGTTGACGTCGGCGGCTGCCGAGGCGAAGGTGGACATGATCTCTTCGTCGAGGGCTCGAACGACCTCCTGGAGCTCACGGCGCGCGGTGCGCACGTCGGTGACCTGCGTGTCGAGATCCTCGTGTCGCTCTTCGAGGGCGCTGAGCTCCTCGAGCGCCAGCGGGTTGATGGGGCCCAGTGCCTCGAGCTCGGCATCGAGCGCTGCTGCCCGGGCCGCCGGCTCCACACCCTCGGGCAGCTCGGGCGCGGGCGTGCCTACCGTGGCTGCCGGCTCGGCGCCAAGGTCGTTTCGGATCATCTCGATCACCGCATCGAGCCGGACAGCGACCTCAGCCCCCTCGATGTCGAGAGCGCGCGTGGCTGCCAGATGGTTCGTCAGCGAGGCCTCTGCGGCATTTCGATCGCGTCGGAGCTGCTCAAGCCGCTCATTCGAGGCCCGCACGGCCTGCATCTCGGCGGAGTAGGCCTCTCGCCGGATCGACAGCAGCGTGTTGAGTCGCTCCGTGGCATCGGCCACGGCGCCGCCGAGTCGCTCGATGGCCACTGCCTCGGCTTCGAGGCGCTCACGACGCGCGGCCGCCTGCTGGCGAGCCTCGACGTGCCCGGCGAGGCGACGCTCAACCTGCTCGAGACGCCCCTGAAGCGTCCGTCGTCGTTCCGTGAGCTCTGCGGTACGCACCTCGAGGCTCTGGCGCAGCTCGAGCACCTGCGCTCGATGCGCTTCCAAGGTCGTGCGAGCCTGCTGCGCCCACGACGCCCGCTCCTCCGCCCGCGCTGCGGCATCCTCGAGGCCCGGCAGGCTCTCGCGCAGCTCGTCGAGCGCACTGCGCTCGGTCGCCAGCGTTCGTGCCGCCTCTGCGATCTGGCGAGCCAGCTCGGTGGACTCCTCGTCGAGGCGAGCCAACGACTCCTCGAGCTGGACCGAGCCACGCCGCTCCGCCTCGACCTCGGCGTTCGATCGGTCGAGGCGTCGCTGGGTCTCGGCCAGGTGCTCGGTAGCCTGCGCTGCGGCGTCTCGAGCCGCCTGTCGCACGCCTGAAGCCTCGAGCAGCGCCTGGCGCGCCTGCTCGGCGATCTCGGTGGCCTCTTCGACCGCCGCCGCCGTCACGACGCCCCCACCCGCGCTCACGCGCCAACCACTCGACGAGAACCGGTCCCCATCCTCGGTGACCACAACGAGCTCAGGGTTGTCGATGGCGAGATCGATGGCCGAGGACAGCGACTCCACGCGAACCGCTCGTCCAAAGAGACGATCGAGCACGCTCGAGAGCGCCGCCGGCGAGCCGTCACGCAGGCGAACGTGATTGCGAACCGGCACGACCCCAGCGGGCAGCGGACCAAGTGGCTGCTCAGGCTCCTCGGAGGCCGCAAGCACCAGGCCACTCGCCCCCTCTCGACGAAGGCGCTCGAGCGCAGCGTGCGCGGACTGGCGTCCGTCGACGACGACCGCGGACACCGCTGCTCCCGCCGCCGATTCGACGGCCTTCTCCCAGCCGGCATCGACGACCAGGAGGTCCACCAAGGATCCCACCACGCCATCGATCTCGGCGATGGCCTTCCGGCCGCGACCCCCCGTCAGCTCATCGAGCGCACGAGAGAGCGCCTCAGCTCTCGCTGTTGCACGAGCCGAGGCCTCCTCGGCTGCCTGGGAGCCAGCCTCGGCCTCAGCCTGCGCGGTACGAGCCTCGGCCACCGAGCGTCGAGCCGCGTCAAGCGCCGTCGCCAGCGCGTCGGCCGCCTGCTGGGCGACGCCCTGGGCCTCGTGAGCAGCAGCCAGCGCCATCGTCTGCTCTTCCTTGCGCTCGCTAAGTCGCTCTGAGCGGGCCTCGAGATCCGCCACGGCCTCGCCGCGAACGGTGGCCGCTCGCTCGAGCAGCTCGGCTCGCTCATTTGCTCGGGCGAAGTCCTCGAGCGCAGCATCGTCGTGGCCGCCACCCCAGGTGGCCTCGTACTCGGCCTCGACGCGAGCCAGCGACCCTTCGGCCTCTCTGAGCTGGGACCGCTCAGGGCTCAGCGACTCGACCTCGTCATCGACCTCTTGGATCTCGGCCCCCAGCCGGGCGCTGTCGGCCTCAAGCGAGGCCACCACGTCGACGTCAGCCGACGCGTCGAGCGCCTGGGCCACCCCACGCGCCCGTTGCTCGAGCACGGCGGCGAGCCCTCGAGCCCGCTCGACCAGGCCCTGCACGTCAGCGACCGAGCGTGCAAGGTCCTCGGTCTGGCCCTGCGAGAGGTTGGCCGCCGTCTGGGTGGCCACCACGTCGAGACGGGCCAGCGACTGCCGCAGCTCATGCTCGGTGGCCTGCCCGGTGCGAAGTGCGGCGGCGATCTCCTCTGACCGTGTGCTCAGCTGGGCGAACTCCTCACCCGCCAGGTGGAGCCGCAGGCGGTGCCGCTCATCGTTGAGGGTCGTGAAGCTCCGAGCGGCGGCGGCTTGGCGCTCGAGAGGTCGCATCTGGCGGCGGACCTCTCGGACCAGATCACCGAGTCGCTCGAGGTTCTCCTGGGTGGCCGCAAGGCGACGCTCTGCTCGCTCCTTGCGGCGCCGGTGCTTGAGGACGCCGGCGGCCTCCTCGATGATGCTGCGTCGCTCCTCAGGTCGAGCGTTCAAGACCGCAGAGAGCTGGCCCTGGCCGATGATCATGTGCTGCTGGCGACCAACGCCGGAGTCGCTCAGGAGCTCTTGGATATCGAGCAAGCGACACGGAGTGCCATTGATTGCGTACTCGGAGTCACCAGAGCGGAACAAGGTGCGGGTGATGGTCACCTCAGCCATTCCGACCGGCAGCGCCCCATCGGCGTTGTCGATGGTCAAGGAGACCTCGGCGCGACCGAGCGCCGGCCTGTTGGCCGTGCCCATGAAGATGACGTCTTCCATCTTCGCGCTGCGAAGCGCTCGCGGCCCCTGTGCACCGAGCACCCAGGTGACGGCGTCGACGACGTTGGACTTCCCCGAGCCGTTGGGACCCACCACGACGGTGACCCCTGGCTCGAACTCGAGCGAGGTTGCGTCCGCGAAGGACTTGAACCCCTTCATGGTGAGGCGCTTCAGGTACATCGGGGCGACCCTAGCAATCCTCGCCGGAGGCTTCGCCGACCAGCATCGAGATCAGATCTGGCAGTGCTCGCAGAAGTACGTGGATCGTTGCTGGTGCTTGACCTTGACGATCAAGCTGCGACAGCGCCGGCACGACTCGCCCTCACGGTTGTAGACCTCGTGGAAGTTCTGGAACGTTCCCGCCTTGCCGTAGAGATCCACGAACTGCTCGTCGTCGAGGGTCGAGCCTGCATGCTTGATCGCCTCAGCCAGGATCTCCACCAGCGATCGCCACAGTCGACGCACCTCGGTGGTCGAGAGGGAGTCAGTGAGCCGGTCGTAGCGCAGCCCGGCGGCAAACAGGATCTCGTCGGCGTAGATGTTGCCGATCCCCGCCACCATCGACTGATCGGTCAAGAAGGTCTTGAGCGGCACCGAGTGGGTGCGAAGGACCACGGCGAAGCGCTCCCAGCTCATCACGTCCTCGATGGGGTCGAAACCAAGGGCCGCCAGCTCGGGGACCCGTTGGCGGATCGCCGCGCCCTCGCCGCCCATGGCGACCGACGACGAGGACGAGACCGCTGTGGCCACACCCTCCGCAGGCCTGGCAGAGACGAACATCTCACCAAACGTCCTCGGGTCGACGAATCGCAGCTGGCCGCTCTGGGTGAAGGTGATCACCACGTGGGTGTGCTTCGGCTTCTCCTCCTTGGCCGACTTGGCGCGGAGGAGCTGACCGCTCATGCGAAGGTGGATCACCAGCGAGCTTCCGTCATCGAGCTCCAAGATGAGGTACTTGCCGAGTCGGCCGACCCCCTTGATGGTTCGACCCTCGAGCAGGTCGCGGAAGGCCTTCGGCGTCTTGTGGCGTCGCACCGACTTTCCGTTGGTGACCGCCACCTCCTTGACCTTGCGTCCGACCACATCTTTGGCCAGCTGCTGACGAACCGTCTCTACCTCGGGCAGTTCAGGCATGCCCCACCACCCCCCATGCGGCCTTGGCCGCTTCCATCTCGGCTGACTTCTTCGATCGTCCCTCGCCCAGGCCCAGGACCTGGTCGCCCAGGAGCACGGTGGCCACGAAGTGTGGCTCGTGCGCCGGGCCGCTGCCGGTGATCTCGTAACGGACCTGTGCGCCGTGGCGAGCCTGTGCCCACTCTTGGAGCAGGCTCTTGTAGTCGTCGCTCCCAGGGCGGGCTGCGGCAGCCTCGACCCGAGGTCCGAGCGAGCGCAGCACGAAGCGCCGAGCCTGATCGAGGCCTGCGGCCAGATAGACGGCGCCGATCACCGCCTCAAAGGTGTCGGCCAGCACCGATGGCTTTGTCCGGAGGCCTTCAGCCTCTGCTCCCCTGCCGAGGCGCAGTGCCTCGCCGAGTCCAAGCTCACGGGCAACCGCCGCCAGCACGGTCTCGTTGACCACCGCGATGCGAGCCTTCGACAGTCCACCTTCATCGAGCTCGATGTGCGTGGCGTGGAGATGATCGGCGATCACGAGGTCGAGGACAGCGTCCCCGAGGAACTCGAGCCGTTGGTTCGAAGGGACGTGGTGCTCGGCCGCGTAGCTGCCGTGCACGCATGCCGTCTCAAGAAGGGTGGGGTCGGCGAGGTCCAGGCCGAGCCGCGTCGCGAGCGCCTCGTCGGGGGATGCCACGGAGACAGGCAGCTCAGCCAGCCTCGAGCTTGGCGAAGACATAGTCGACCGCATCACGCACGGTCTTGAGGTCCTCAAGGTCTTCGTCATCGATCCGGAAGCCAGCGGAGCGCTCGGAGAGCTCCTCCTCCAGCGCCTCGACGAGCTCGATCAGCGCCAAGGAGTCGGCGTCGAGATCCTCGGCAAACGACGAGCCCTCCGTGATGGTCGAGGGCTCGATCTCAAGGATGTCGGCAAGCTGCTCTTGAACGAGGGCGAAGACGCCGTCACGGTCGAGCGGGCTCTGGGCGGTGTGCGTCTCTGCAGGCACTCGGACTCCTTCGATGCGGTTGGGTGCCAGCCGAACGGGCTGGTCGGGGGCCTATCCTACCGGCGCTGAGAGCGCCTGGGTGCGATCAAGCCGGAACCACTGCAGCGCGCAGCGCTTCGGTGATCCCCGCCTCACCGAGGTCATGACCGACCTTGATGGCGTTGAGGATCGCCGTCGACGAGGACGATCCGTGACTGATGATGCAGACCCCTTCGAGGCCGAGCAGCATCGCTCCACCGGTGCCCTCTGGGTCGAGCTCACCGGCGAGTGGCGCCAGATACGGGAGGAGGACGTCGGTCGCAGCTTTGGTCTCGTCATTGGTGCCGAAGACCTCGAAGAGCGACGACATCAGGAACTTGAGCGATCCTTCAAGCGTCTTGAGCGCCACGTTGCCGGTGAAGCCATCGGTCACGATCACGTCGACGGGGGCGCCGAGCAGATCCCGGCCCTCCACATTGCCCACGAAGTCGACACCGGCGATGCCCTCCGCCAAGAGGCCGTGGGTCTCCTTCACGAGTGGCGTTCCCTTCGACGACTCCTCCCCGATCGAGAGCAGCGCCGTGGTGGGCTTGTCGATGCCGAAGCGCGCTCTCGAGAAGGCAGTCGCCATCTGGGCGAACTGCAAGAGCATGGCGGGAGTGCACTCGGCATTGGCACCAGCGTCCACCAGAACAGCGGGTGCGCGGCCTGGGCGAGGCAGCGGCGTGGCGATGCAGGGACGGTGGACGCCCTTGATCCGACCCATCCGAAGGAGCGCCGCTCCCATCGTCGCGCCGGTGTTCCCTGCCGACACCATGGCGCTTGCGACACCGTCGCGCACCAGCTCGGCCGAGCGCACGAGGGAGGAGTCCTTCTTGCGCCGCACGCCCTGGGCGGCGTCTTCATCCATGGCGATGACCTCGGTGCAGGCAACGATCTCGAGGCCCAAAGTGTCCCCGACCTGATCGGGAGGTCCGACGAGAACGACGTCGATGCCGTACTCGTCCTTCGCTCGTCTCGCACCTGCGACGATCTCGCCGGGAGCGTTGTCGCCACCCATGGCGTCAACCGCAACCGGGAGCGTCACCTAGTCGACCTCGATGGCCTGACGGCCCTTGTACCAACCACAGCTCGGGCACACGACGTGCGGCCGCTTGGCGGTGGTGCACTGGGGGCACACGCTGCGCGAGGGGGCTTCAAGCACCCAGTTCGACGCACGCCTGCTTCGAGTCTTCGCCTTAGAGGTCTTCCGCTTAGGTACAGCCATGTCTACATCTCCGGTCGCGCCGCGGTCCCCTCGTGGGGACACGGAACCTCCCCCCGATCCTTGGGAGGAGGAAAGACCACGCTATCAGTCCTGATCGCGCAGCGCGTCCAATGTAGCCCACCGCGGGTCGATCGGGGCTTCGCAGTCACAGGCGCCAGCGTTGAGGTCGGCGCCACAGCTCGCACACAGGCCCTGGCAGTCCTCCTTGCACAGCGGTGCAAGCGGGAGCTCCAGCACGATCGCGTCCCGGACCACTGGGCCGAGATCGACCAGATCGCCCTCCAGCGGATAGGCCTCGTCGTCCTCGCTGGTGACTCCTTCGATGCAGCGCTCCTTGACGATGACGTCGATCGGACCCCCGACGGCCGTGGCGCATCGCCGACACTGCCCCCGCCAGCGGCCCGTGACGTGACCCGTGGCCACCACGCCCCCGCTGATCGCCTCGAGCGTGCCATCGAACCGGACGATCTCCCCCTCGGGCACGTAACTCTCTCCCGGCGAGGTTGGGTCGAGCTCACCGGTGGGATCAAAGATCCCCTCGACGGCGCAGTGGATACTCGCTCCGGGCTGGCGCCGGAGACGAGCGACCCCGACCATGAAGGGATCGATGGCCATGATGCTAGAGCTGGTCCTGATCGAAGAAAGCGTCATCCTCCGTCTGGATCTCCTCGAGCTGGTTGGGCGCGTCCGGGTCATCCAGGCTCGGCTGGAGCTTCTCCCGCCCCGCCTCGACGGTCTTGAGCACTCGGTTCAAGACGATCTCCATGCCCGCCAGCTTTTGATCGCAGTAGTCCTCCGCCTCGTGTCGCATGCGACGAGCCGACTCCTCCGCCTCTTCGAGGATCCGCTGGGCCGTCGCCTTGGCCTGGCGCACCAGCTCGGTGCGAGAGACCATCCGCTCCGCCTGGGCCTTGACGTCCTCCATCAGGGCGTCGGCCTCTCGGCGCTGCTCGGCCATGAAGTCCTCGCGCTCCCGCAGCAGCCAACGAGCCTTGCGCAGCTCCTCGGGCAGCGCATCGAGCGCGCCATCGAGCAGGTCGAGCACGTCTTCGCGAGAGATCAGCACCGACGACGACAGTGGCATCGGCTTGGCGGTGGCCACCACGTCGACGGCACGCCGGAGCAAGCTCTCGGCATCGGCTGGCTCGTCAAGGTCCTGGTCGTCGAACTCGTCGTAGCGATCGCTCATTCGACGCCTCCTTCGAACTTGGTGAGCAGCCGTCGATTGACCGCTTCGGGCACGAAGGCGGAGACATCGCCGCCGTAGCGGGCCACCTCACGCAAGAGCCGTGAGGCGATGAACGAGTGCGAGGAGCTGGTCGGGATGAACAGGGTCTCGACGCCCGAGAGCGACCGGTTCATCTGCGCCATCTGCAGCTCGCTCTCGAAGTCAGAGACCACGCGCAATCCCTTGACGATGGCCGACGCGTTCACGTCGGCGGCCACCTCGACGAGCAAGGTCGACACCGACACGATGGTCACCGATGGCAGGTGGGCCATCGCCTCGGCCATCATCTCCTTGCGCTCCTCGAGCGTGAAGAGCGGCTCCGACTTCTGAGGGTTTCGCACCGCTGCGACGACCACGGCGTCGAAGAGCCGCGAGGCCCGCTCGACGACCTCGAGGTGCCCGTTGTGGAAGGGGTCGAATGACCCAGGAAACAGAGCGATGCTCATTCGGCGACGTCCTCGTCATCTGGTCTGGTCAGCACGGTCACGAGCGTAGTGCCGTACCTGCGCTCTCGAAGTGGACGCCACCCCTCGATCGCCCCGAGCTCATCACGGCTCTCGAAGACGACGAGGTCCGCGCTGATCCCGGCCAAGACCAGTGCGGCATCGACCTCCCCGTACGGGGGGTCGGCAAAGACCAGGTCCACCTCCGGCGCCACCCAGCCCGGGAGCGTGGCTCGAACGAAGCGGGCCGCGTCAAGATCGAGCCCGACGGCGAGCAGGTTCTGCTTGGCGCACTCGAGCGCCCGAGGGTCCGCGTCGACGAAGGTGACTGAGTTTGCACCGCGGCTCAGGGCCTCGATGCCGAGCGCTCCTGAACCACAGAAGACGTCGAGGACGTCAAGGTCCACGACGCCACCGAGGGAGCCGAGGATGTCGAACATCGACTCCTTGACGCGGTCGGTCGTCGGCCGGATGGTCGCCGGAACCTCCGCTCGCAGCGGTCGGCCCCGCGCACTCCCGCTGACGACTCGCATGCCCTCACGGTACTGCCCAGTCATCGGCGGCTCGCGCGCGGCGAGTGGGCTCGACGACCAGGACTGCTCAGCTCTTGAACAAGAACGCGGCGTCCTCGGGATCGAGGGTGACTCGAAGCTCGTCCGCCAAGAGAGGTGCGTGGGCCAGCAGCGGATCGGTGCTCGTCACGATCTCAGCGACCTCGCGCGCAGCGAGCAACAGGTCTAGGTCGGTGGTCAAGCTGGCCAAGGTGAGATCGCTCCGTCCCT
>Ga0164297_10003798_pt1 | contig 13880 bp, 12 predicted proteins | sample GEODES058metaG_FD_113539 | JGI IMG/M metagenome (GOLD analysis project Ga0164297, IMG submission 113539) | Dystrophic lake water microbial communities from Trout Bog Lake, Wisconsin, USA - GEODES058 metaG | ecosystem: Environmental > Aquatic > Freshwater > Lake | place: USA: Trout Bog Lake... | reverse complement strand
TGGGTTTTCCCGCGCGCTATGGCGCGAGATGGCCGATCTGGGCTGGACCGGGTTTTTGGTGCCGGAAGCGCATGGCGGCTCGGAATTCGGTATGGTCGGGCTTGGGCAGGTGCTGGAAGCGGCCGGGCGCACGCTGGCGGCGACGCCGTTGATTTCCACCGCGCTGATTGCCGCGAGCGCCATCGACCTGGCTGGCACGGAAACGCAGAAGCAGACCTATTTCCCCGGGCTCGTCGGCGGGGACACCATTTTCGCCCTCGCGCTGGAGGAAAAGCCGCATCACGCCCCGAACCATATCGCAACCACGGCCAAGCGTGATGGCGATGGCTGGGTGCTGAACGGCGCCAAAAATTTCGTGTTGGATGGGCATGTGGCCGATCAGCTGATTGTGGTGGCGCGCACCTCCGGCGCGGTGAACGATCGGGACGGGATTACCCTCTTTATGGTGCCAGCCGATGCGGCGGGTGTGAGCCGGGCGCGGTCTTCTATGATCGACAGCCGCAATGCGGCGCGGGTGACGCTGGCCAACGTGAAGGTTGGTGCTGATGCGGTGCTGGGCCGGGTGGATGGCGGGGCGGACCCGCTGGAAAAGGTGCTGGACCGCGCGCGCGCCGGGTTGGCGGCGGAAATGCTGGGCAGTTCGTCCGAAGCCTTTGAGCGCACGGTGCAATACTTGAAGGACCGCAAGCAGTTCGGCGTCGCCATCGGGTCGTTCCAGGCACTGAAGCACCGGGCGGCGCAAATGTTTTGCGAGGTTGAGGTGACGCGCTCGGCGGTGATCGGCGCGCTGGCGGCGCTGGATGACAACGCCAACGATGCCAGCCTGCTGGTGAGCCTGGCGAAGGCGAAAGCGTCTGACACCGCTTATCTGACCGGCAATGAGGGCATCCAGATGCATGGTGGCATCGGCATGACCGATGAGCACGAAATCGGCTTTTTCATGAAGCGCGCTCGCGTGGCGCAGGCGACGTTCGGCGATGCGGCGTTCCACCGCGACCGGTATGCGGCGCTGACCGGCTACTAAGCGAGGCCGATCCGACCGGGCCGCCTACGCGGCCCGGTCGGTAGCGCCGAGGGTTTGCAACGCCGTGGCCAGCCGGTCGTGCTGGATCGGCTTGGTGAGATAGTCGGTCATTCCGGCGGCCAATCCGGCATCGCGGACGGTGTCGAGGGCGTCGGCGGAGAGGCCGATGATCGGCAGGGCGGCGAAGTGCCCGCCGAGGGCACGGATACGCTGGGTGGCTTCGCGGCCATCCATTTCCGGCATGCGCATATCCATCAGCACCACATCAAAATCCTGCTGCTGCACAATTTCCAGCGCGGCGGCGCCATTTTCCACAATGGTTGGCGTGTGGCCGAGCGACTCGAGCAGGAGGGCCGCGACCATCTGACTGGTGCGGGTGTCATCAACCACCAGCACCCGCAGGCCGCCAGCGGGCAGGCCGGGCAGGGGGGCGGGCATTTCCGCCATGGCTGGCACCGGCGGTTCCGCACGTTGCAGCGGCAGTTCGAACCAGAACACGCTACCCTGATCGGCGGCATCGCGCATGCCGATCTGACCGCCCAGCAATGCGACGATGCGTTTGCTGATCGCCAGGCCAAGCCCGGTGCCGCCAGCTTTGCGGGTGCGGCCGGAATCGGCTTGCTCGAAGGCTTCAAACAGCCGCCCCTGATACTCCGAGGGGACGCCGGTGCCGGTATCGGTGACGGTAAAGCGCAAGGTCAGCCCATCCGCCGCAGGCGCACTGCCTGGAACGGCGGTGATGCTGAGCTGGATGCTGCCCTGGTCGGTGAATTTGACCGCATTGCCGAGCAGATTTAGCAGCACCTGATTGATGCGGTTGGCGTCCCCGATAAGCCAGGCCGGAACGTCGTCCCCGATGGTGACGGAGAGTTGCAGCGCTGCCGCGCCGGGCAGGCCGGAGGCGAGCGCCATGGCCCGCTCAACCAGGGCGTTGAGGTCGAAAGGCGCTTGCACGATATCGTCCTGCCGGGCTTCGAGGCGGGAGAAATCCAGAATATCGGTGATAATGGAGAGCAGATGCCGGCCAGAATCGCTGATCACTTTGGCGAACTGCTGTTCGCGCACCGGCAGGCGGGCTTTGGCCAGAATATCGGACATGCCGATAACAGCGTTAATCGGCGTGCGGATTTCATGGCTCATCATCGCCAGGAAGTCCGACTTTGATTGGGTGGCCAATTCAGCCGCACGGCTGGCCGCTGCCAGTTTTTGCATCGTGCTGTGCTGGCGGGCGAGCAGACGGGCCAGCGCCCAGGTGAGCCCCATGATGATCATGGCGAGCAAACCACCCATCACTCCGACTTCGAGCGCGGTTTGCCGCCATTGGGCGAGAAATTCATCGTCAAACACCACGAAGGTGACGAGCAGCGGATATTCGCGCACGCGCCGGGTGGAGACGATGCGTTGGCGTTGGTCGGTAGGGTCGGTCAGGCGCGGGCGGGTTGCCAGCGCGGCACCGCCATCGGGATTGTCGCGCAGGGCCAGGCTCATGGCGGTCTGACTACGGAAGGATTGGCCGAGTTTTTCCGGTATGGCGGGATAGCGCGCGATCAGCACCCCGTCATCGCGCAGTAATTGGAACACCGTGCTGCTACCGCCACTGACGGCCTGATAGAAATCCGCGAAAAATTCAACATGCAGCCCGGTGAGCGCGAGGCCGAGCATTTGGCCGGATTTGCCGCGTATTTTGCGGCTGAGATAAAAAGTCCAGGTGCCGGTGCCGCGATTTTGGACCGGGGCGCTGAGATAGATGTCCAAATTCGGATTGGCGCGGTGGGCCTGAAAATAGTCGCGGTCCGCGAGGTTGATCGGCTCCCGGCTGGCTCCGCTGGCCAATGGCGGCCACCAGCGGGTGAAGCTCACCACCTGGCCGGTATTGTCGACGATGGTCGCCACATCGATCTGTGGCACGCCGGCCGCGCGCTGGCGAATTTTTTCGTAAATATCCGGACCCGACATCGCGCGGGTGAAGCTGGCTTCATCATCGATGCCGGCGTCCTGCACGGTTTCGGTGATGGCGCGCAGCACGAGGTCCGAGGATTTGATCGATTGGCGCGCCTGTTCGGCCAGCATCTTGGCGTTGCTGGTGGCCCAGGTCATCGTCTGGTCGATCGCCGCCTGCCGGGCGAGCCAGATGATCGCCAGGGCGCTGGCAAGCACCATCACCGCCACCAGGGTGCCGGCGAGGAACACCGCCCACTCCGGACGATGGATGCGGGCGGGCGGCGTGGCTTTGGGCACCGCGTTGGTCATTGTGGTTCGCCGAGCAGGTTGGCTGGAGGGGCGCGGCATAGCCGAACCAAACGCGCGACGCGGCGCGCAGCGAATGAACCCGGGCAAGCGAAAGCGGGCATTGAGAGCAATAGACACCCTGTGTTGATTTTCCTTTGCGCTATTACGCTGATTCTGCCGTGAAAGGATGGGACGAGAGCCGAATATACAAAAAAAGACACATGCACAGAAAACCCTGACAATGACCGTAACACTTTGATGCTTGGCGCATAAACATTAATAAATTAATAAATTATCATGTTTGTGAAGTTTTATTATAGATGGGCGACGCGCAGCGGCCAACAACGGCGCGATGAGCGGCGTAGCGTGTTGCCGCTGCGGCGCTGGTATTGGCATGTGCGGCGGTATGTGAGTCGGCGGCAGGTGATTACATTTCAGCATGATGGCAAGAGCTGGCCGGTGCGACATGGCAACGGTCCGGATATTGGGATCACCGACGTCGCGGGGCCGCAGGCTGAGGGGATCGCGCGGGCGGTTGCGGCCAGAGGTGGCTTGCCGCTGCCGGTGGTTCAAGCCCGTTTGCAGGCCGGCCATCGGATTGTGCACGCTTCAACCGCGGAGGCCGGGCTGCTGGCCTGGGGGTGGATTGTGCTGCCGGGCCTGGCAATGGGGGTGGGGTTTGAATCCGGCCTGAGCCTGGAGATCGGCGACGGCATGAGCTACCTTTACGATTTCGTGACACTGTCCGCGGCGCGCGGGCAGGGGCTCTATCGTCAGTTGCTGGATTACGCCGCGCATTTCTGCCTCGCGCATGGCGCCGTGACAGTGGGGATTTACTGCCGTGCGGAAAATCTGGCCTCCCATCGCGGGATTGTTGCCGCCGGCTTCCAGGATGGGCGGACGGTGACCGTGCTGCGGCTGGGGCCGTGGGCCCGCCTGACGGTGCTGGGGCGGTCTTGGTGGTGCCGGGTTGGCAGCCGGCTGACGTTGCGCGCGCTTATTGGCACAGATCCGTAGGCGCTAGATGCGGGAACGATGCCAAAATGGCTCCCAGGGTAGGACTCGAACCTACGACCGAGCGGTTAACAGCCGCTTGCTCTACCACTGAGCTACCTGGGATCACGCACGCCGGGCCAGAAGTGTTGCCGGCGAAGTTTGCCGCGCCACGTCCTGTGGCGCCGATATAGCGAAGCTTGTGGGGGGATGCAAACTGGCTAAATCGGCTTAGGGACGCAGGGCCGCTATGCTTGCGCTGGCCGGCTCTCTTCGCACGGCGGCGCTTGAGGTCGATGCCGGATATTGCGGTCAGGGAAATGGCGGCCAGGGGCAGCGGCGCAGGATTGCTTGAGATAAAGTGGTGCGGGCGGTCGGAATCGAACCGACACTCCTTGCGGAACCGGATTTTGAGTCCGGCGCGTCTACCAGTTCCACCACGCCCGCACACTTTATCAACGGCACTCGGCCGTCGCTCCGCCACGCACCGAGGCGCGACGTGGCAGCGTCATACCCCATCACGGCATGGCAGGCAAATCCCCCACGAATCCGCGACCTACCGCGCTTGACCGCACAAGCGGGCCGCGAGACAAGCCGCGCATGAGTGTCACACTGCCACCTCCGGCGCCAACACGATGCGTGCATATGCGGCCGCCGCATGGCCTGCTGGGGTTGTTCGCCATCGCGGTGCTGTGCGTCGCCAGCCCGGCTGGTGGCCTATGCCTGGATGGGGACGGCCTGGGGCGGGCTGACCGAGGCGATGTGCCATTTTGATTGCGGCTGGTACGAGCGCATCGCGCTGGATGGCTATGGGGCGGACTCCGGGTTTGGCACTTTGGGCAGCTATCCGCATTGGGCGTTTTTCCCGCTCTATCCGCTGCTGCTGCGGGCGATGAGCCTGGCGCTGCCGGTATCGCCGCACCTGGTATCGACGCAACTGGTTGGTATTTTACTGTCCTGCCTTTGCCTGGCGGGGTTTTTGCTCGTAGGCGGCCGGTATGTGCTGCGCAGCCGGGGGGCGGTGCGGCCGTTGCTGTGGGGGGCGGTGGTGCTGGCGATGCCGAATACGCATTTTATGTCAGCGGTTTACACCGAAGCGCTGTTTGCGCTGTTGAGTACTGGCTGCCTGCTGGCGTTGGCGGCGGACCGACCGTTGCTGGCGGCGGGGTTGGCGGCGTTGGCCAGCGCAACCCGCCCGACCGGGATTGTGCTGAGCCTGCTGGTGATCGGGGACCGGCTGCGGGCGGCGTGGCGGGGGCGGCGGGCGGCGAACCGGTGCGCTGGCCGAGGCATGCCTGCTGCCGATTGCCATAGCGCCGCTCGGGCTGTCCGCCTACATGGTGATGCAATATCTCGCCGTTGGGGATGGGCTGGCGTTCAGCCATGTGCAGGTGGATTGGGGGCGGGTGTGGCGCGGGCCGGTCGCGACGCTGACCGATGGGATGCGGGCGTGGGATTGGGCGCAACTGGCCGGCCCGATGGCGCAGGCCAGCGCCAGCTATGCCGCCGCCTGGGCGTTGCTCGGGCTGGCGGTGGCGGCCGGATTGGCCTGGCGGCGGCGATGGGCGGAAGCATGGTTTTTGGCCGCCTGCGTGCTGCTGCCGGCGGCAACCGGGCTCGATTCGATGCCGCGCTATGTGGCGACCAATCCGGTGTTTCTGTTCGCCGCCTACCGCGGCGTGGCCCGGTTGCGGCGACCGGGCGGCGCCACGCTGGTGCTCGCGCTGGTGCTGGGCGGGCTGGCGGCGGCGCATGCGGTGATGCTGTATGCCTGGATGTCTGGCGCCGGAGGGGTGTTTTGACCGCGCGTTTGGCATTGGCCGGCGTGTTGCTGCTGGCACAGGCCGCGCTGCTGGTGCTGGCGCTGTTTTTCCCCGATCCACCGGCGGCGTTTCGTGATCGTTACCTCAGCAAGGGTGCGGATGTTGTTGAACCCGTTGCCGCCAAGCGTTGAGTCGGTTCGCATTCGGCCGATCACCACGCGCGATGCCCCGGCGCTGATTGCGGCGCATCAGGCGAGCCGGGGGCTGCATACGCCCTGGGTGGCGCCACCGCTTGACCGGGCGCGGTTTACGGCGTGGCTGGCGCCGGTGAAGCACGGGCGCAAGGTGGCGTTGCTGGCGGAATGCGCTGGCGTGCTGGTTGGCGTGGTCAACCTGAACGAGATTGTGCGCGGCGGCTTGCAGAGCGCGTATCTGGGCTATTACGGGCTGGCCGGGCATATTGGGCGCGGGCTGATGACGCGGGCGGTGCGGCTGGCGCTGGACCATGCGTTCGGGCCGTTGGCGCTGCATCGGGTGGAGGCGAATATTCAGCCCGGCAACGTCGCTTCGCGTGCGTTGGTGCAGCGTTTGGGCTTTACCCTAGAGGGATTTTCGCCGCGCTATCTGTTGATCGAAGGTGCGTGGCGTGACCATGAGCGTTGGGCGAAGTTGGCGGATTAGCGGCCGCCCAAAGTTGAGTCGATATAAACCGGGGATTGGCGGCGGACGGGGGCGGCGATCGGGGCTTCCGCCACTTCTTCGAAGCGCGACATTTTCTGCGGGTGGACCAGGGTGTTGGCGATCATGTGCCCGTGGTCGGCGCGGTTATAGATGAAGCCATAGGTGGGGTAGACGCTGCCGAAGGTGCTGCTGTTGTGGCCGAGCGAAACACGGACGGCCGACCAGTCATTCGCTTCCGACACGTCCATCACCGCAACGCCGCGGGAGACGCCGCCGCCGGCCCAGTTTGCGTGGTCGATCTCGATCTCGCGGGTGTTGATCACGCGGGAGACGACGGCGACGTGGCCGAGGCGCATGTGGCCGGTGGAGCGGAAGTTGAGCACCGCGCCTTGCTCCGGGCGGAAGCCGCGTTCGTAGGTGCCGGCGGCCGAGGTCCACCACTGCCAGGCATTGCCGGAGACGGCCATGCCGGTGACGCTGCGGGCGTAGGGGACGCAACTTATGCCGTTGCTCCGGTAGGCCGGGGCGGCCTGGTTACGCGCCAGGTTGCGCAGGGAGGTGTTGCGCTGGGCGACGGTGGCGGCGGCCTTTTGCGGTTGCGGCTTGGCGGCGGCGGTGTTGGCGGCCTGCAAGCGGGCGGTGGGCGCGCCGGAATGGGCGGCGATCGGCTTGGCGGGCTGGGAATGCGACGGGGCGGGCTTTTTATCCGGGTCCGGGCGTGCGGCCTGGGCGGGGTTGGCCAAAGCTAGGGCCGCCAGGGTGAAGAGCGTTTGCGCCAGAACAAAGCGCCAGCCGGTGGCGGCTGCCTTGTGCTGCTTTTGCGGCACGCTCGGATGGAGCGCGGCATTTGCGGGGGCCAACCGCGTAGCGAAAGCCTTATATTGGTCGCTGCTCATGACCGTTTGGGTAACAACCCGATCGGGGCGCGGCAACCCATGAAAGGCCCAAACGCACGTCTGATGTGTGATTTCGGCAATTCACCCCTGTGGATAACTTGCTGGGGCGGGAATGAAATCCTATGAAATATTGTGTGATGCGTTTGTGGTAAATATACCGCTTGCATGTGGCAAATTAGTCACGCGAGTCGCGTGCCGGATTCGCCACATGCAAAGCGAATCAGGCGGTTACTTGCAGCAGGTCACCATGATTTCGACCAGCAGGCGCGGGTCGGCCATGTTGGCTTCGACGCAGGCGCGGGCCGGGGCGCCGTCTTTCGGCAGCCAGGCGGACCACAACTCGTTCATCGCGTCGCGGTCGCGGATGTCTTTCAACCAGATCTGCGCTTGCAGGATGCGGGTTTTGTCGGTGCCATGGGTTTCCAGCAACTGGTCGATCAGGTCCAGAACCTGCTTGGTCTGGCCTTTCACGTCTTGCGAGGTGTCGGCCGCGGTGCAGCCTTGCAGGAAGACAAAGCCATGATATTCAACGGCTTTTGACAGAATTTTGTTCGGCTCGGTGCGGATGATCTTGCTCATCTTGCGGTCCCCTGGGTTGCGCTACCCGTGGCTTCTAGGCCGGCGGTGGCGGGGCGACAAGCCTGGAGCGACCGGCTTTAGCGTTCCAGCGCGCGCTGCATCTGCGGCAGGCCGCGCATCACCAGCGCGCACAGGACGACCGCGAGGCCGCAGCCGACCAGGACCGGGAGTTGCAGGCCGAAATATTCCGCCAGTTTGCCGTAGGCCAGCGCTCCCAGGGCCGGGGCGGCGCGGCCGATCATGCCCCAGAGGCTGAGCACGCGGCCGAGCATCTGGCCGGAGGTAGTGGTTTGCAGCAGGGTTTGGGCGGCGATGCCGTGCACGGTGCCGGCTGCGCCCCAGATGGCGGCGCAGGCGATGGCGAGCGGGAAGGAATGGGTGGAGACGAAGGCGATGGTGGCGGCAATGATGGTGAAGCCGGCGACGAAGCAGATGCGCGTCAGCCCCTTGGTGGTGCCGTACATCGCCAAAGCGGTGCCGCCGCCCAAGGCGGCGATGCCGCCGATGCTGGCCAGGGTCGCCAGCCCGCCGGCGCCCTGGTGGAACAGAAGGTCGACGTAGGGGGCGAGGGTTTCGGAAACCGGGCGGGCCAGGGCGCCGATCAGGAAGGCGAACAGCACCAGCGGCGCCATGCCGGGATGGCGGACGACATAGGTGACGCCGTCAATCGCCTCCGACAGCACGCTGGCGGTGGGGGCGTGGCCGCGGCGGTGTTCGGGGGCGATGTCGAGGCGCAGCATGCTCTGGCTGGCGAAGAAATAGGCGGCGGCGTTGACCACCATCGCCGGCACCACGCCCCAGGTATAGATGATCATGCCGCCAATGCCGGGGCCGATGGAGCGGGACAGGTTGAACGTGAGCGAGTTGAGCGCCACCGCGCCCGGCAGGTCCGCGCGCGGCACCATGCCGGGGACGAGGGATTGCCGGGCCGGCTGGGCGAAGGTGGAGGAAATGCCGAGCACGACCTCCAGCGCGGCAATGATTTCCACCCGGATCAGGCCGCTATAGGTCAGCGCCGCCAGGGTGAGGGCGTGGGCGACGGTGATCCATTGAGTGGCGACGGTGAGGTGGATGCGGTCCATCCGGTCCACAATCGCGCCGGCGAAAGGGGAGACGACGACCGACGGGGTGAGGCTGCAAAAAGCGATGAAGCCGACCCAGGCGGTGGAATGCGTCAACTGCCAGGCGAGCCAGTCCACCGCGATGCGTTGCACCCACCAGCCGGTCCAGCAGGCGAAGCTGCCGCCGTAGAACAGCTTGGTGTTGCGGTGGGCGAAAACCCGGGTGAGCGTGCTGACGCTGGCCACGGGACTAGGGGGCGGGGGGCTTGATCGCCGCGGCGGCTGGGTTCGGGTCCAGCGGGTCTGGCGTGGTGGTGCGTTCGCGGATGCCGGCGAGACAGGTGTCGATGAATTTTTCCCGCGCGTAGCGGCTGGACAGGCTGGTGGAGTCGCTGCCGAGCACGGTGGCGCCGCGGAAGGGCGAATCCTTCTGGCCGGTGGCGTAGGCGTCCTCCCGGAAAATGTCGCCGCGGTTTTGCGTGTTGTAGACCGCATCGGCCCGCGCGCGGCAGGCGGCGAGAGCGGCGGGGCTGGCATCGCTGCGCACGGTGCTGGCGCAGCCGGCGAGCGACAGGCCGAGCAGGGCGGCGGGGAGGATGAGGCAGACTTTGGCGGTCATAAGGGTCAAAAGCGCGGCTCCGGTCGCGGTATCAGGCGGGGGCAGACGAAAGCGGGGCGGGCAGGGCGGCCTGCCGCATGAGGTTGGTAAAGCCGGTCTGGTCGAACCTTGCCTGTTCTGTCAACGGCAGTTGGGCGGCGGCTGCCAGCAATCCGGCATCAAACTGGGCGCCGTCGCGGTGCAGGACGACGTGGTCGCGCGCCCAGGGCACGGCGGCGAGCAGATCCACTAAGGCGAGCAGGCGCAGGCAGAGCGACAGGCCGTAGCTGGTTTCCATACCCACGGTGCGATCGATGGCGCTGGCCCAGCAGCAGGCGTCGCTATCGGCCAGCGCGAGATCGGTCCAGCCGCCATCCTCGCGGCGGAAGCGGAACAGGCGCGGCGGGCCCCAGTTTTCCGCCAGGGCGGCGGCGCGGGCGCGTTCCCACGCGTTTTCCAGGTCCCGCCGCCGCACCGGTGGCAAAGCATCCGGCGGCATGGCGACGAGGTAGGTCCGGGTGCCGTCGGCGGCGGTGCCGACCTGGACCGGGGCCGCATGCGGGGCGGATTTTGCGGAGCGAGGCATCCGTGCACAATGGACCGCCGACGCCGCCGGCGCACCCTCTTTCTGGAGATATCTGCATGACTGAGCCGCATCGCCTGACCGCCACCGAGGCTGCCCGCCGGATTCGCGCCGGGCGGCTGGACCCGGTGGTGCTGGTTGAGTCCTGCCTCGCGCAGATCGCGGCGCGGGATGGGGCAGTGCGGGCATTCGCGCATTTTGATGCCGATCTGGTGCGGCGCGCGGTGCGGCATGCGCGGCCGGGGGCGTTGCACGGGCTGCCGGTGGGGGTGAAGGACGTGCTCGATACCGCCGATCAGCCGAGCCAGTATGGATCGCCGATCTGGGCCGGGCATCGACCGTTCGCAGATGCGGCCGGCGTGGCGTGGGCGCGGGCGGCCGGGGCGGTGGTGATCGGCAAGACGGTGACGACGGAGTTCGCCACCCGCAAGCCAGGCGCCACCGCCAATCCGGCTGGGTTGGCGCACACGCCGGGCGGATCATCCTCCGGGTCTGCCGCTGGGGTGGCGGATTTTCAGTTTCCGCTCGCCTTTGGAACCCAGACGGCGGGCAGCGTGATCCGGCCGGCGGTGTATTGCGGCGCGGTGGGCTACAAGCCGAGCTTCGGGCTGATCCCGCTGCTAGGGATGAAAGTGATGTCCCAGAGCCTGGACACCATCGGCACCATGGGGCGCAGCGTGGCCGATTGCGCCCTGTTGGCCGGGGTGGCGGGGCAGGTGGACCTGGGTGATCCGGAGATGCGGGTGGCGGCGCCGCGCATCGGGCTGTGCCTATCCCCGAGTTGGCCGCAGGCGACCGCGGATACGCAGGCGCTGTTCGCCGGGCTGGCCGAGACGTTGGGCCGGGCCGGGGCAAGGGTGACGGGCTGGGAATTGCCGGCCAGCTTTGACGCGCTGGCAACGGCGCATCCGATTGTGATGAACGGCGAAAGCGCGCGATCCATGGGGTGGGAGTTGAGCCATGCCCGGGCCGGGTTGAGCGAAGGGCTGGCGGAGCGGCTGGATTGGGGGCTGGCGCAGGGCGCGGCGGCCCTGGCCGAGGCGCAGGCGACGTTCCGCCAATGCCAGGACAGCTTTGCCGCGGCGTTGGGCGAGATCGACATTCTGGTGACGCCCTCGGCTCCGGGGGAGGCGCCGCTGGGGCTGGAATGGACCGGTGACCCGGCCTTCAACTATATCTGGACCGCCTTGCATGTGCCGTGCGTGACGGTGCCGCATGGCACTGGCGCGAACGGGATGCCGCTGGGGGTGCAGATTGTTGGCCGGCGCGGGACGGACCGCACGACCCTGGCATGGGCGCAATGGGTGGCCGCCGCGTTAGCGGGGTAGTTGCCGGCGGGCGCGGCACAGGGCAGCATCGGTACAATATCGCAAATTGAGGAAACCAAAGCATGAGCATCGCCGTTACCGGAACCCCGGAATCAGTCGGGCTGTCGTCCACACGCCTCGCCCGCATCGATGGCTGGCTGACAAAGCAAGTTGATAGCGGTAAGCTGCCGGGCGTGTCCGTCGCGGTCGCGCGGGCTGGGCAGGTGGTGTATTTCAACGCCGCCGGCCATTCGGACATCGCGCGCGGCACCAAGATGGATGCCGATACCATCGTGCGGATTTATTCGATGACCAAGCCGCTGACCTCGGTGGCGATCATGATGCTGTACGAGGAAGGGCATTTTCAGCTCGACGACCCGATTTCCAACGTGTTGCCGGCGTTCAAGCAAAGCCATGTCTTCACCGGCGGCTCGCGGCTGAAATATATGTCTGTGCCGGCCGAGCGCGGCATTACCTATCGGGATTTGCTGACCCACACATCGGGCCTGAGCTACGGCTTTATGGAAGCCACCGTGGTGGACACGCTCTATCGGCAGAACAAAATCGAGTTCAACACGCCGATGGACAGCAATTTGTTGGAGATGACCAACAAGCTGGCGACCCTGCCGTTGCTGGCGCAGCCCGGTGCGGCCTGGAACTACTCCAATGCCACCGATGTGCTCGGCTGCCTGGTGCAGGAAATTTCCGGCGTGCCGTTCGACCAGTTCCTGCGCGAGCGGGTGATCAAGCCGCTGGGCATGGTGGATACCGATTTCTGCGTGCCGGAAGACAAGGTTGCCCGCTTCGCCTCGAATTACTACCGCAACCCGGCGGACGGTAAGCTGGCGCTGCTGGATGACGCCGCGACCAGCCATTACCTGAAGCTGCCGAATGTGATTTCCGGCGGCGGCGGGCTGGTGGGCACGATCGGTGACTACATGCGGTTCTGCCAGTTCATGCTCAACAAAGGCACGCTGAACGGCACCCGGCTGCTGGGGCGCAAGACGGTGGAACTGATGACATCCAACCACCTGAACGGCGACATGGCGGCGATGGGCATGCCGCGGTTTTCCGAGAGCAGCTACGAAGGCGTGGGTTTCGGGCTGGGCTTTTCCGTCACCCTCGATCCGGCGCGGGCGCAGTTGCTGGGCACGCCCGGCGAATATGCCTGGGGCGGGGCGGCCAGCACGGCGTTCTGGTGCGACCCGAAGGAGGATATGGCGGTGGTGATGTTCACGCAGTTGATGCCGTCCAGCACCTATCCGATCCGGCGCGAGCTGCGGGTGCTGACCTATGGCGCCGTGATCGACTGAGAACCGGCGGGGCGCGGTTGGCCGCGCCCCGCCGCGACGTGCCGGCGCGTGCAGGGAGGGGAAACAAGATGTCCATAACAACGACACAAGATGGCGCGGTGGCGACGGTGACGTTGGACCGGCCGGACAAGATGAACGCCCTGACGCGGGAAATGCGCGAGGGGTTGATCGATACGTTTCAGAAATTGCGCTTTGATACGTCGGTGCGAGCGATTTTGCTGACCGGGGCGGGCAAGAACTTTTGCGCCGGGGCGGACGTGGACAAGATGGCCGATGGCAGCGGCATCACCGAAGCGCGGACGCGGCTGCAAAGCCTCAGCCATGTGTATATGCGGCTGATCCATTCGCTGGAAAAACCGGTGATCGCCGCCGTGCAAGGCCATGCGGTGGGGATTGGCTGGTCGCTGGCGTTGGGCTGCGACATCACCCTGGCCGGGGAAGGCGCCCGCTTCGGCCAGACCTTCCGCCGCATCGGGCTGGCGCCGGATGGCGGGGCGATCTGGTACCTCTCCCGCCGGTTGCCGATGAACATCGCCAAGGAACTGGTATTCACCGGCCGGGTGATCGATGCCGCCGAGGCGAAGGCGCTCGGGCTGGTCAACCATGTGTATCCGGATACGGAATTAATGGACCGCGCCCGGGCGATGGCGGCGGAGTTGGCGGACGGGCCGACCTTTGCGCTGGGGCTGTCGAAAAAATTGTTCCATGTGGCGACCTCCCCCAGTATGGAAGACTATCTGGAATACGAGGCGTTTGTGCAGCCGAGTTTGAACCAGACCGAGGACCATAAAGAGGGCGTCTCGGCGTTTCGGGAAAAGCGGAAGCCGCGCTTTAAGGGGCGGTAGTTTGCGCC
>Ga0164297_10003795_pt1 | contig 13887 bp, 20 predicted proteins | sample GEODES058metaG_FD_113539 | JGI IMG/M metagenome (GOLD analysis project Ga0164297, IMG submission 113539) | Dystrophic lake water microbial communities from Trout Bog Lake, Wisconsin, USA - GEODES058 metaG | ecosystem: Environmental > Aquatic > Freshwater > Lake | place: USA: Trout Bog Lake... | reverse complement strand
GTGCGGCTAAACCACAAAAGATAGAGGCGGTGCTGGGTGAGAGACCATCTCAACCTAGATAAGCTATCCAATCAAGGTTCGCTTTATTTCTCGTTTCAAGAATTTGATTCGTTCGACGTATTTGTTCGAGCGATCAAGTCTTCAGCCGTTGTGAGCAGCGTTTTACGGGCATCCGCTGGAAGCTGAAAATAAAGCTCTTGTATCCTCGCACCATCGTCATCTTCGGTATAAAACCAACTGACAGGTGTTTGAAGAATATTCGCGACCTTGCTCATCAACTCAAAGTCCGGCGCGTGTTTGCCACGCTCGTATTGGTTCATACGCGCGCTAGCGGACATCGGGTCTATGCCAGCAAGCTTGCCCAGTTTTTCTTGTGACAGCTTAGCTCGCAAGCGAGCTTGTTTGAGTCGGTGAGCTAGCACGGCAGTATGTCCTAAGGCTAACGGAGTCAACGAGAACCTGTCGGTGCTTCAAAGCGACACAACAGGATTTGCTTTGGAGCGTATACCCTTTGTGCATACGCAGCAAGATGTTTGTTTTACTGATTAACTTTCTTTAGTGATTTACACAAACAGGCGTCTAGCCATGCACCGTTGAGGTGCGCAATAGACGACTACAGGCTGAGTATGCTGAGGTTTTCTGATCGCTTCCGATTGACCGAAATTTAATTTGATGATTTGTCAGCGTCTTCAGCTTCACTGTCTTCGGATCTGGGTTTGACGCTTCGAGCAAACAGCAAACCAATTTCATAAAGAATGCACAGTGGCAGGGCGAGCATGAATTGGCTCACTACGTCGGGTGGTGTAACGACCGCCGCGATCACAAAGGCGACTACAACAAAATATCCTCTAATTTCTTTAAGTTTGGCAACGGTCACAATACCCATGCGAACCAGGATGACGACCACGACTGGTACTTCAAAGGTAATGCCGAACGCCAAAAACATTGTCATGACAAAACTGACATAAGCCTCAATATCTGGTGCAGGCGTGATCGATTGTGGTGCAAATCCAGCGATAAAGGTAAAAACTGTGCGAAAAACAACAAAATAACAAAAAGCCATTCCTGCGATGAACAGGATCGAGCTCGAGACGATGAGCGGAAGGGCAAGTCGCTGCTCGTGACGGTAGAGACCCGGAGCAACGAATGCCCACGCTTGATACAACACCATCGGCAACGCAATGACAAAGGCAGCCATAAGCGTTACCTTTACAGGCACCATAAATGGTGTGATGACCCCCGTTGCAATCATGCGTGTGCCCTGTGGCAATGACGCAAGCATCGGTTGCGCCAATAAGTCGTAAATAAAGGATGCACCTGGGTAGATGAACAGCACGACAAACACGACTAACACGGCACCGACTGCATACATTAATCTTGTACGCAGCTCAATCAGGTGCGACATAAATGTGTCGCCTGATTGTTCTTTGTCTTGTTGTGAATCAGTATCGCTCACGAACTTGTCCCTGGTTTGCTGGCTTGCTTATTGTTGGATGTATCACTTATCAGGGCATCTATTTCTAACTGTTGTGGCACTGCCAAATCAGATTCAGGCTTGGCAGGAGTCACTGCTATTTCCGCATTCGGCGTGGCTGCTTCAACGTGTGCGAGTGCTGATTCAGAGTTGTTTAGTTCGACAACCGGCGCATTGACCTGTGCCGCTTCAGCTACCTGAGTTGTGCTTTCTTCGGCCGCGCTACCGTTGAGCGCTGACATTGTTTGTTGCTCGAAGGTTTTCAGTGGGTCGCTGATCGCTGCTTGCGTGTCATTGAGCGAGGAATGTACCGTTTGAGCAGCCTCTTGAACCTGATCTTTGAATTTGCGCAGCTCGTCGAGTTCAACCTCACGCTGGATGTCAGCCTTGACGTCATTGACGTAACGCTGCGCGCGCCCGACTAGATGCCCGAGTGTGCGAGCAACTTTAGGGAGCCGTTCGGGGCCGATGACAACCAGCGCAACTACGCCAATTACCATCAATTCTGTGAAGCTGACGTCAAACATATTGAGAAGCCGAAGATGTTGGGCTCGACACTGGTCTAGCCCAACAGATTAATGGGTACTGCTTGATTTCTCTTTGGCCTGCACGTCGATCGTTTCACCATTCGCCACACGTTGCGTTGCCGCGCTGTCGGCTTCTTTGGCGTTGGGATCTTTCATGCCTTCTTTAAAACCTTTGACCGCACCGCCTAGGTCCGAGCCAATGTTGCGTAGTTTTTTCGTACCAAAAATCAGCGCAACAATAACCAAAACAATTAACCAGTGCCAAATACTAAAGCTGCCCATGGTGGATCTCCGTGTCAGGCGTTAGCTGTGGTGCGGCCCTTCCAGGGACGCTTACCACCAATAATATGGAAATGCAGGTGATTAACCTCTTGGCCACCTTCAATACCTGAGTTGACCATGATTCTAAAACCACCCTCTTGCCCCGGATTGCAACCGTTATCGAGTGCAATTTGAGGAATACGTGACATCATTCTACCTAACCAGCCCGCATCGGTGTCATTTACAGTTTGCATCGATGTCACGTGATGCAGAGGTACCATCAATAAATGTACCGGCGCGGCAGGCGCGATATCGTGAAACACGACACAGTCTTCATCTTTGTAGACGAATTTAGCAGGTATTTCACCTTTGATTATTTTGCAGAATAAACAATTAGCACTCATGTTGACCGACTCTCTTTTTCTTCTATGCCAGATATTCCCTCGCGACGGGCTAACTCGGCAAGTACGTCCTCAGGCCTCAAACCATGCTCGACCAGCGTTACAAGGGTGTGAAACCAGAGGTCTGCGGTTTCGTAAATTATTTTGTCACGCTGGCCGTCCTTAACCGCCATCACCAGTTCGGTCGCTTCTTCGCCGATCTTTTTCAAGGCCGCATCTGGGCCTTTGGAAAAAAGCTTGGCAACATAAGATACCGCCGGATCGCCGCCGTTCGCTGGCAGTCGTGTCGCTAAAACATCGGCGACTCGGCAGAGTACGGTATCGGAGAGGCTGTTCTTGTTCGCGGTCATTTATAAATTAATTCGGGGTCTTTCAAAACAGGGTCTACTGCTGTCCAAGCAACTTTCGAGCCAGTTGTCTCAAGTTTACGAAAAAAACAGCTCGCCCGGCCGGTATGACAAGCTATACCGCCCAGTTGATTCACTTTAAGCAGTATTACGTCAGCATCACAGTCCAGGCGAAGCTCCACGACCTCCTGCACATGGCCGGATTCTTCGCCTTTGCGCCATAGTTTCTGACGCGAACGCGACCAATATACCGCACGGCCTGTTTGCGTTGTTTCGATCAGCGCCATCTGATTCATCCAGGCAACCATGAGCACCTCGCCAGAGGATGCGTCTTGTGCGATGGCGGGGATGAGCCCATCGCCGTCGAACTTCACTTCGTTAACCCAGTCAGGAGGTGTCTCTATGTTCATTAACAAGTCCTCACAGGAATGCCTTGACTAGCCATGAAAGCTTTTGCTTGTCGCACTGTGTATTCCCCGTAATGAAAAATACTTGCGGCTAATACGGCGCTTGCACCACCTTTCGTGACGCCATCGGCGAGATGCTGCAAATTCCCGACGCCACCAGATGCGATAACTGGAATGGCCACGGCGTCGCTGACACGACGAGTAAGTTCAAGGTCGAAGCCTGATTTTGTTCCGTCCCGATCCATGCTGGTTAGTAGCAACTCACCAGCACCGAAATCTGCCATTTTTTTCGCCCATTCGATCGCGTCTATGCCCGTGGCCTTACGGCCGCCGTGGGTGAATATTTCCCAGCGAGGGGGTTCGTTATCTGCGCTTGCTTTGCGGGCGTCTATCGCCACCACAATGCATTGAGATCCGTGATAGCTCGATGCAGCTCGCACAAGCTCTGGGTTAGTGACCGCAGCACTATTGATTGAAACTTTATCCGCACCCGCGTTTAGTAGGCGCTGCACATCACTGACCTGCCGAACACCCCCGCCAACAGTCAAGGGAATGAAAACTTGGGATGCGACCTGCTCGATAATTGGCAGGATCAAGTCACGCTCGTCGCTGGTTGCCGTGATGTCCAGAAAAGTCAGTTCGTCGGCGCCTTGTTCGTTATAACGACGCGCAATTTCAACTGGATCGCCCGCATCGACAAGCTCGACAAAATTGACACCTTTTACTACTCTTCCTGCCGTGACGTCGAGGCAAGGAATAATGCGACGAGTCAGATCACTGTTTGGGCGATCTGTTGCACTTGCAATCATGGCGCGAGTTCGTCGGCGCGCTCTTGCGCCGCCTCGAAATCTAACGTGCCTTCGTAAATGCTACGACCCAGGATGCATCCTTCCACGCCTTCTTCCTCGACCGCACATAGCGCGTCGATATCTGTCAGATCCGTCACCCCGCCCGATGCGATTACCGGAATCCGTACGTGTTGGGCGAGACGCACTGTAGCCTCGATATTGACACCAGAGAGCATGCCGTCTCGGCCGATATCGGTATAGATGATTGCTTCGCAACCATAGTCTTCGAATTTCTTAGCTAAATCAGTAACATCGTGCTTGGTCAACTTGCTCCAGCCGTCCGTTGCTACTTTGCCGTCTTTTGCGTCAAGTCCAACGATAATGCTGCCTGGGAACGCGCCGCATGCATCATGCAGAAAACCTGGGTTTTTTACCGCAGCGGTGCCGATAATGACATACGAGATACCAAAATCAAGGTAGCGCTCAATGGTGTCTAAGTCACGGATACCACCACCAATTTGTACTGGAATCTCGTCGCCTACTGCTTTGACAATAGCTTTGATCACGGACTCATTTTTTGGTTTACCAGCGACTGCACCATTCAAGTCAACAAGGTGCAAACGCCGCGCGCCTTTGTCCAGCCAGTGCATGGCCATGGCCGCAGGGTCTTCGGAGAAGACGGTTGCATCTTCCAAATCACCTTGGCGCAGGCGCACGCAACGTCCATCTTTTAAGTCAATAGCAGGGATTAGCAGCATATCGGTTAAGGTCAAATTTTGAGGGCTTATCTACTGTATAGGGCTAAGCAGAGGCCTTCAATTAGTTAAGGTTTCCAGTCTACAAAATTGCGGCAAAGTCGCAAACCAGGGTCTGCGCTTTTTTCGGGATGAAACTGTACAGCGAAGATATTATCTTTAGCGATTGCACAAGTGAATAAATCTCCATAGAGGCTCTCGCCAACGATCAGATCTTTATCAACTGGTACAGCGTAATAACTATGAACAAAGTAAAACGGCGTCAGGTCGTTTATGCCATTCCAGAGAGAGTGAGGCCGCACTTGGCGAACGGGATTCCAGCCCATGTGAGGTACTTTGAGTCGATTTGCTGAAGGCGTTGTCTCGACGGTTTCAAAAGCAGGGCCTTTAAAGCGTTGAACAATGCCTTTGAAGACCCCCAGGCTAGGTGTGTTTCCCTCTTCGCTACGCTCGAACAACATCTGTTCGCCAACGCAAATGCCAAGCAGTGGCTTGTTTTTCAGTGCGCGCAATACCGCATCGCGTAAACCTGCTTCGTCCAAAGTGCGAACGCAGTCGGCCATTGCCCCTTGTCCAGGGAATACCACCCGATCTGCGGCATCAATCTCTGCGGCGCTGCGGCATAGTTTGATATTTGCTTCAGGTGCAGCATGACGTAGCGCACGTTCAACAGAGTGATAGTTGCCCATGCCGTAATCGACGATGGCGATGTTTTGCATGGATCAGAGCACGCCTTTGGTCGAAGGCACGACGCCAGCAATACGAGGATCTTGCTCTAAGGCCATGCGAAGTGCTCGACCCGTCGCCTTAAAAATCGTCTCACACTGATGGTGTGCGTTAACGCCGCGCAGGTTATCTATGTGCATGGTGAGTAACGCGTGATTGACCAAGCCTTGAAAAAATTCAATGGTGAGGTCTACGTCAAAATCACCCACGCGTGCCCTAGTGAAGGGAACATGAAACTGCAATCCGGGACGGCCAGAGAAATCGACCACGACGCGCGATAGCGCCTCGTCTAGCGGTACATAAGCGTGCCCGTAACGACGGATGCCCGCTTTATCGCCGACGGCTTTCGCAATAGCTTGGCCGATCGTGATACCAACGTCCTCGACTGTGTGATGAGCGTCAATATGCAAATCACCTTCCGCATGGACTTCAAGATCAATCAGGCCATGACGGGCAATTTGATCAAGCATGTGATCGAGAAACGGTACGCCGGTATTGAGCTTTTGACGACCTGTGCCGTCTAAGTTTAGGGCGACGCGTATACGAGTTTCGTTGGTGTTGCGGGTAATCTCGGCGGTACGCATTTCATGCACTCGAAATATTGATCGGCAAATCCGATGAAGTTATAGCGTTATTGTAGAGCCAGTCTGGGGTTTGGGGGGTACTTAGTGTTTTTCCATCCGAAACCGAGCGCTGGCAGCGTGAGCTTGTAAGCCTTCTCCGTCTGCCAGTTCGCCGGCGATTTCCCCGAGTGTTTGAGCCCCTCTGCGCGATATTTGAATCAGACTTGAGCGTTTCTGAAAGTCATAAACACCTAGAGGCGACGAAAATCTTGCTGTTCGAGATGTGGGCAAAACATGATTCGGGCCTGCGCAGTAGTCGCCGAGAGATTCTGAACTGTACGCTCCCATGAAAATAGCGCCTGCATGGCGGATAGAAGGGAGCAATGCGTCTGGGTCGGCGACTGAAACCTCCAAATGTTCCGGGGCAATCTGATTGCTAATTTCGCAGGCCTGCGCGAGGTTTTGAACGAGAATAAGTGCGCCGCGGTTTTTAAGACTGGTGCGAATAATGTCGGCACGAGGCATGGTTGGAAGCAGTCGGTCAATGCTGGCGGCGACTTTGTCAAGAAACTCAGCATCGGGACAAAGCAAGATGGCCTGAGCCAGCTCGTCGTGTTCGGCTTGTGAGAATAGGTCCATAGCGATCCAATCCGCTGGTGTCTTACCGTCGCAGATAATCAGGATTTCGCTTGGACCTGCGATCATATCTATCCCGACTGTGCCGAATACTCTACGTTTTGCCGCTGCAACGTAAGCGTTACCTGGTCCCACAATTTTATCAACTGCACGAATGGTGGCCGTTCCATAGGCTAGCGCGCCTACTGCCTGCGCACCGCCAATTGCAAACGCTCGATCGACGCCAGCAATGGCCGCGGCAGCAAGGACAATTGGATTTCGAATGCCGTTTGGGGTCGGAGTCACCATGATGATTTCAGAGACCCCCGCGACCTTGGCAGGAATCGCATTCATCAGCACTGAGGAGGGGTAAGCCGCCTTTCCGCCGGGTACGTACAAACCAACCCGGTCGAGCGGTGTAATTTGCTGACCCAGACGTGTGCCGTCAGGCTCCGCGTAACTCCAACTTTCCTGCTTTTGATGTTCATGATATCCGCGAACCCTTTCAGCGGCTGCTTCGAGCGCGCGACGTTGGGTTGAGGGTAGATTATCTAGCGCGGCTAGCCATTCGCTCCGATCAATTTCAAGCTCCTTGACGCTAGCAGCGTTCATACGGTCGAACTGATTGGTTAACCTTAGCAGCGCAGTGTCGCCATCAGCGCGAATTTCTTGCAGAATGCGGTCGCAAGTGGCTTCTATCGCGTCATCTTGCTGCGCATCTACTTTCAGCAGAGTATTGAGAGTTGCTTCAAATCCCGGATCGCGGGAGTCAAGGCGAGAAATGGTTGCCATGAATGTGGTGCGCTAATTTTGGAAAGTTTGAATATCAATAACGATAGCTTGATTGCTTATGATGCCACATTGCCGTGGCTTGCTTTTTCAAAAGCATCCAGCAATGGTTGTAGTAGAGCGTGCTTTGTTTTGAGCGATGCACGGTTAACAATCAATCGTGACGAAATGTCCACAATATCTTCTACGGCGACTAAATCGTTAGCTTTCAGCGTGTTGCCAGTTGATACTAAATCAACGATTGCATCAGCTAAACCGACTAATGGGGCCAGTTCCATCGAGCCGTAAAGCTTGATGAGATCGACGTAAACACCTTTAGCTGCAAAATGCTCTCGTGCTGCGGCAACGTATTTTGTTGCAACGCGCAGCCGAGCGCCTTGTTTGACTGCAGACCAGTAATCGAATCCATTGCGTACCGCGACTGCAAGCCTGCAGCGCGCGATGTTCAGATCAATGGGTTGATATAAACCGCCGGGATGATCAATAGCGTGTTCGATAAGAACGTCTTTGCCTGCGATTCCAAGATCAGCTGCGCCGTATTCGACATATGTCGGAACGTCTGAGGCTCTCACAATGATGAGCCTGAGTCCCGGGTTACTTGTCGGAATAATCAACTTGCGAGAGGTTTCAGGATTTTCTGAAACCTCAATGCCAGCTGCTGCGAGCAGGGGCAGTGTTTCATCAAAAATTCGCCCCTTCGATAGTGCTAGGGTCAGCGGCCGCGCTTGGGCTTGCGTGCTCATCAGTTTTCCTTGCTAGAAATACGTTCAATTTTGGCGCCGACTGAGCGCAATTTTTCCTCCATGCGCTCGTAGCCTCGATCAAGATGATAAATCCGTTCTACCGTAGTGATACCCTCGGCGGCTAAGCCGGCGATGACCAGGCTTGCAGACGCTCGTAAGTCAGTGGCCATTACGGTCGCACCTGATAGTTGTTTAACACCTCGAACTACAGCGGTGTGACCGTCGATATCAATGTTGGCGCCCAGTCGGATTAGTTCTTGCACATGCATGTAACGATTTTCAAAAATAGTCTCTACGATGACTGACGTACCTTCGGCAATGGTATTTAGTGCCATGAGTTGCGCCTGCATGTCGGTCGCAAAGCCAGGATACTCGTGCGTACGAACATCAACCGCCTTCGGACGACGGGACATACTTGCTTTAATCCAGTCGTTGCCATGAGAGATTTCTATGCCGCTTTCCTGCAATTTAGAAATCGTGGCGCCCATTGCCACGGGGTCTACGGCGTGCAGGACAATATTCCCTCCCGCTGCGCCGACCGCACATAGAAAACTACCTGCTTCGATCCGATCGGGCGTTACGTTATGGGTGGCGCCGTGAAGCTGATTTACCCCTTGCACCACAATTCGATCCGTACCATGCCCGCGAATCTGCGCGCCCATTTTGATAAGCAATTCGGCTAGATCAACTACTTCCGGTTCGCGCGCTGCGTTTTCAAGCACAGTCTCGCCTTCTGCTAACACTGCCGCCATCAACAGATTTTCTGTGCCGGTCACTGTGACCATATCGGTGCGGATGACGGATCCTTTTAAGCGTTTCGCTCGCGCGACTACGTAGCCGTGTTCGACCTTAATATCTGCGCCAAGCGCCGCGAGGCCCTTGATGTGCTGATCGACGGGGCGCTGTCCGATAGCGCAGCCGCCTGGCAGACTGACTCGCGCTTCTCCAAAGCGAGCCAGTAAGGGGCCGAGCACGAGAATTGATGCGCGCATCGTTTTTACCAGATCGTAAGATGCCTCCAGTGAGTCGATCTGGTCTGCGCAAAGCGTGACAGCATGCGGATCCGTTCTTTCTGCTTTGACACCGAGTTGACTCAGTAGTTTGAGGGTTGTCGAGGTGTCATTCAGATGCGGCACGTTGCCAAGACTGATGGGCTCGGCGGTGAGCAGAGATGCACACAAGATGGGCAAGGCTGCGTTTTTTGCCCCAGAGACGCGGATTTCCCCGGCGAGTGGCGAACCACCGGTGATGCGTAGCTTATCCATTAACTTTGTGCCTTGTATTCATCGGGAGTCAGTGTGCGCATCGATAATGCGTGAATTTCGTCTTTCATGCGATCGCCCAAGACTTTGTAGACTAGTTGATGGCGGGCAATCGGTCGCTTGCCTGCAAAGGCAGTGCTGACTATGACTGCTTCAAAATGAGCACCGTCGCCGGTGACCTCTAAGTGATCACAGTTTAGGCCGGCAGCGATATAGTCGCGAATGTTTTCTGGTGTAGGCAGCATAGTGAGGTAGTAAACCTTAAGTTCTTAATTTGTAACCGGAGGAAAGCAGACGCAGAGCTAATGCCGCAAGGGCAACAAAAACGCCTATGACTACAGCCAAGCTGTGCCAAGGCGACACATCAGATACGCCAAAAAAGCCGTGACGGAAACCATCTATAGTATAAAAAATCGGATTCCAGTGAGATACGTATTGCCAAAAAGTCGGTAAGGTGTGAACCGAATAGAACACACCGGATAAAAAAGTAGCTGGCATAATCAAAAAATTCTGAAACGCAGCCAGTTGATCAAACTTTTCTGACGTGAGTCCGGCGATAAGCCCCATGATGGCCATGATGCCGCACGAAATGATGGCGAAACTCAATATCCAGATAGGCTGTGCAAGCGGCAAAGAAATGAAACATAAGGACACCAGCCACACGCATAGTCCGACAACGACGCCTCGGACGATCGCTGCCAATACGTAAGCGCTAAAAATTTCCCGGTGTGACATTGGGGTGAGCAGCACGAAAACGAGATTGCCTGTCACTCGACTCTGTATGAGCGACGAAGACGGGTTGGCAAATGAATTTTGCAGCATACTCATCATCATCAAGCCAGGAATCAAAAAAGCCGTATATGGAACGAGCCCATAGACTTGCACTTTATCTTGTAATACCTGTGCGAAGACTACCAAGTACAACAGCGCGGTCATGACAGGCGCAGCGACCGTTTGGAAGCTTACTTTCCAAAAGCGCAACAATTCTTTTTTAAATAGTGTGGGGAAGCCCATCGCCGTCGATGCGATATGTTTACCGGAGGCGGTTGTAATAGTCATGCTTGCGCCTCTGAAGAGTTTGTTGTTCCGTCTTTCATAATTTCGATAAAAACATCTTCGAGGCTACGGCCACCAAATTTTTCTAACAGCGCTGAGGTTGTCGACAGAGAAACGATCTGCCCACGCTTGAGCATAGCGATTCGTCCGCATAGCGATTCTGCCTCTTCCAGATAATGCGTGGTCAGCAAAATGGTATGACCTTGACGATTAAGCCTGGCAATGAACTCCCAAAGGCTTCTTCGCAAATCGACATCTACACCTGCCGTCGGCTCATCGAGTACGATGACCGGCGGACGATGAACTAGGGCTTGCGCGACGAGAACTCGGCGTTTCATACCGCCCGACAAAGCACGCATATTGCTGTCAGCCTTGTCGCTTAGTCCCAGATTGGCCAAGATTTCATCAATCCAATCGTCATTTCTTGGTAAGCCAAAATAGCCCGATTGAATTCTGAGCGTTTCGCGCACAGTAAAAAAAGGATCAAACACGAGTTCCTGAGGTACGACACCTAAGGCACGGCGAGACTTTTTGTAGTCCGTGACAACATCATGCCCGCAGACACTAGCGCGACCGCTGCTAGCCCGAGCGAGTCCGGCAAGTATCGAGATAAGTGTGGTTTTTCCCGCGCCGTTGGGACCAAGCAAACCAAAAAATTCGCCTTCTTCGATATTGAGTGAGACGTCGTTTAGTGCTTGCAACCCTGTGCCACTCGGTTTGGAGAACCAGGACTTAATGCCCTCGCGACGTGGCGGATATATTTTGGATACGTGATCGAACGATACAGCATGCATGGCGGCGTTATGCCTTGTTATTTTTTATTGCGTTGATTAAGTGCATCAATCAGACCATTGATGCCATTTTGATTGATTTGTTGGGCGAATTGATTGCGATAGTTTTCAATCAACCAAATGTTCTCGACATTAATGTCGTAGATGCGCCAACCTGTCGGCGTTTTCTCGAGGCGGTAATCCATGATAGTTGGGTCGCTTGTTGGACGTCTGAAAAGTTGAGTTCTTACAACCACATCATCGGCGTTAACATCGCCTCTAAACGGAAGAACTTTCATCGTGGTCGACGGCTCTACGCGTGTGAATGCGCCAGCGTAGGTCCTGAGTAACGTATTTCTAAAGGCATTAGCCAGAGCGTCTTGTTGCTCTGGTGACGCCTCGCGCCAATAACGACCTGCGGATAAGCGCGTGGCTTTTTTAAAATCAACGTAAGAGGCGATAAAGCTGTCAACAACCTGGGATATGCGGACCATGTCACCCATTTTGATGGAGGGGTCGTCTTTAATAGTATTGAGCGTTGCATTCACGGACTGTTCGATGAAATCGTTGGGCGTCGTCGCTGTAGCACCATTCGCGTTTAGCCCAACTAGGCTGGCGATATAAATTAGCAGGATGTTGAGAAATTTCTTCATATCGATGTGATTCATGCTGACGGGCTATTCTTTTTTCGGGATACCAAGTGCTTTGTCATCAGCCGGTGCGGCTTCAAAATTATCATAATCAGGCAAATGCTCAGCTTCTGCCTCGGCGCCGCGCACTTGGGCTGCGCGCCGCTGAAGATAAGCATCACGAACGAAACTATAGGGATCAAGCGCCGTGCGATCGAGTGTTTCTGTGATACCGAGCAAGGCTTCTCGCCGCTGCACCGCTTCAAGTCCATAGAGTGAGTTACGTATCCCAATGTTCTGGATGGTTTGACCAATCTCGAATTGATTGACGTATGTGTCCGCAAGTTTGCCAACGCCATCGCGAGTGGTGCTTGACCCGATAATTGGTAATACGAGGTAGGGACCCGTTGGTATTCCCCAAACACCGAGGGTTACTCCAAAGTCATTGGGAATACGCTTCGCGCCGTTGGCACTGGCCCAGTCAAAACATCCGAGACCCAAGGTTGTGTTGAGAAGAAACCTTCCCATGGTGGTCAAGACGTCTTCTTGTCTACCCTGAAGAAAGCTATTTACGCCTGACCAAATTTCGCCAACGTTCAGAAACATATTGTTGATACAGGTTCTCACGGCTTGTGGTGTAACCGCCTCATACGCCTGCGCGATAGGCGTCAAAACAGCCTTATCAACGCCATCGTTGATTGCGTATACGACCCGGTTCGATGCCTCGAGAGGATCGTTCGGGTTGCTCGGACTAGATGTTGTCGTGGCACAACCGCTCATTCCCAAGCTTAGGAGGGCAGCAATTACTGCATTGGACAAACGGCGCGACATTGACACGAAGCCTTGGGCAAACAACGAATTACGTTTATATCAAACGAGAGGATACATTTTGTGACATTATCGCTCGCCTTTGATTCCCGTGTTTGGAGTAGGGTTTTGTGAGCCTTGCTTGTCTGCTGAGCTATAGAGAAACTGACTAATAAGGCTTTCAAGCACGATGGCGCTTTGGGTATACCGGATTGTGCTGCCCGCTTGCAAATTTATGTCTTCGCCACCCGGTTCTAGGCCAATGTATTGCTCGCCTAATAGTCCGGAGGTGAGAATTTTTGCAGAAGAGTCAACCGGGAAATTGACGCCTTGCTGGATATCGAGAGAGACGATTGCTTGAAAAGTTTTGTTATCTAAATCAATCCGACTAACGCGACCCACAACAACACCAGCGCTCTTGACGGGAGCCCGAACTTTCAGGCCACCAATATTGTCGAATTTAGCTGTTACCGAATAGGTCGGCGCAAAAGATAATGCGTTTAAGTTGCCCGCTTTGAGTGCTAAAAAGCTTAAAGCAACCAATCCTAGCAAAACAAAAAACCCAACCCACCAATCTGTTTTTTCGTTTGACATCGAGTGCTCCAATTAGTTGCTGAACATCAACGCCGTCAGCAGGAAATCTAGGCCCAGGACGGCGAGTGAGGCTGCGACGACGGTAAGAGTTGTGGCGCGTGCGACACCCTCTGGAGTCGGTTTTGCCCGCCACCCTGTGAATAGCGCGATAAGACTGACAGTGATACCAAAAATAAAACTCTTGATGACGCCGTTGACGACGTCTTTCCAGACATCAACGCCGCTCTGCATTTGTGACCAAAAAACGCCGGTGTCGATTCCTATGAGGGCAACGCCGACGATCCAGCCCCCGATGATGCCGACCATCGAGAAAATGGCGGCCAGTAGTGGCATCGCAATCACTCCACCCCAGAACCTGGGGGCGAGCACACGT
>Ga0164297_10003793_pt1 | contig 13891 bp, 10 predicted proteins | sample GEODES058metaG_FD_113539 | JGI IMG/M metagenome (GOLD analysis project Ga0164297, IMG submission 113539) | Dystrophic lake water microbial communities from Trout Bog Lake, Wisconsin, USA - GEODES058 metaG | ecosystem: Environmental > Aquatic > Freshwater > Lake | place: USA: Trout Bog Lake... | reverse complement strand
CCGAGGCATACCAGGTTGTTTCGAAATTGGTAAGTACCTGAATATGGTATTGCTCAGCCAGTTCTTTTATCCGATTTGCCTGTGCCAGTGTTGCTGCCAGCGGTTTTTCGACCATCACCGGGATACCCAGGGGTGCGCAAATTTCAACTATCGTGACGTGTTCGGCAACTGCATTGTAGCCCAATACAGCATCAGGTTTTTTGCTTTTGAGCATCGATTTCAGGTCGTCATAAAACAGGTCATTCGGCAAATTGAACATTTTGCCATATTTGGCCCAAAGCTCGTGATTGGGTTCAGCAATACCAATAATGTCAACCTGGCCATTTTTTTGGGCATTGAGGATGCCATAAATATGATCGTGGTTGAGGCCCGCAACGCAAACCTTCAATTTTTGAGCAGACGCCAGGCATACGCCGAGCACCAACAATAATGATAGAACTAATCGCTTACTTTTCATTGGATAGTGAATATGGGAAATCGACGGGTTTTGTGCCTCTTTGTTTATTTGGCTTTGCCGACATATCAAAGTTAAGTACTGCGCCCTTTAACAAAGTATGATGATCCAGGTAATTTAGGTCATATGGTTTCCCATTATAGGTTAAGTCATTGATATACTTATTGGTTTCGCTGTTTTTTGGTGCATTGATGATCACCTTTTTGCCATTTTCCAGATTGAGCGTGATTTTATTAAATAACGGCGCTCCAAGCACATATTGACCCGCAGCTGGACAAACAGAATAAAAGCCCATAGCCGAGAAAACATACCAGGCCGAAGTTTGCCCATTATCCTCGTCGCCACAATAACCGTCGGGTGTGGCTTTGTACATTTTGTTCATGGTTTCCCTTGCCCAATATTGCGCTTTCCATGGCGCACCAGCGTAATCATACAGGTAGATCATGTGTTGTATGGGTTGGTTGCCATGGGCGTATTGCCCCATGCCTGCAATCTGCATTTCCCGCATTTCGTGGATTACTCCGCCGTAATAACTTTCATCAAAAATTGGCGGCAGGCTAAATACGGAATCGAGTTTGGCTACGAACTGTTTTTTTCCGCCCATCAGATCGATCAATCCTTGTATATCGTGGAAAACGCCCCAGGTGTAATGCCAGCTATTTCCCTCTGTAAATGCGTCGCCCCATTTAAAGGGGTTAAATGGTGTTTCCCACGAACCATCCTGGTTTTTTCCGCGCATCAAGCCTAGCGATGGATCAAACAGGTTTTTGTAGTTCATACTGCGTTTTTTATAGATACCGATCTCACTTTCCGGTTTGCCAAGTGCCTTTCCTAATTTATAAATGGCAAAATCATCGTAGGCGTATTCAAGCGTACGGGCAGCATTTTCGTTGATCTTCACATCATAAGGTACATAACCAAGTTTGTTATAGAATTCAACTCCCTTACGCCCGGTAGCCCTCGGCCCTTCGTTGTTGGCACCGTGTATCAAAGCCTGATAAAGTGTTTCAATATCATAGCCTCTGATACCTTTCAAATAGGCTTCAGCTACTACAGATGCCGAGTTATTACCCACCATTACATTGGCATAACCCGGGCTCGACCATTCCGGCAACCATCCGCCTTCCTTATAGTCATTGATCAAGCCCTCCTGCATTTCTTTATTGATAGAAGGGTATACCAGGTTTAGAAAAGGGTACAGTGCCCTGAACGTGTCCCAAAATCCGGTACCGGCGTAAAAATAGCCTTGTTCGGTTTTCCCGGTATACGGACTGTAGTGAACGCGATTCCCGCTTGCATCAATTTCATACAACTTATTAGGGAAGAAAAGCATGCGGTAAAGACAGGAGTAAAAGGTACGTTTCTGATCGATCGTGCCACCGGACACAACAACATGTTCAAGTGTTTTTTCCCAAACGGCTTTCGCCTTTTGCTCGGTCACTTCAAAGCTATCGTTTCCCTGCTCGCGCGATAGATTTAGTTCGGCTTGGGCGATACTGATAAAAGATGAAGCAACTCTTAAATGGACAACCTCACCTGCGACGGTTTTAAACCCAATAACGGCACTGGCATGTTTAGCATGCAGACTAATTGAGTCAGTTGCCGTGCTGTCGCTATAAGTGCGCAAGAATGTAATAGGTTTATCGACATATACTACAAAGTAGTTTTTAAAATTGGGTAGCGGGCCGTGGGCGTACCTGGTCGAGTATCCGATAATTTTTCTTTCAGAGGGTATCACTTTGATGTACGAGTTACGGTCAAATGCATCGATAACTATAGATGAACTATCGTTTTTAGGGTAAGTGAATCTGAATTGTGCACTGCGTTCGGTAGGAGTGATCTCGGCAGTTACGTCATGATCTGCCAGATATACGCTGTAGTAGTATGGTTTTACGATCTCAGCTTTATGCGAAAACCAGCTTTGCCTTTCGTTTTGGGTTACTTTGGTTTTGCCGGTTACGGGCATAATGGAAAATTGCCCGTAATCGTTCATCCATGGTGAAGGCTGGTGCGTTTGCTTAAAACCGTTTATTTTATTGGCGCTATAGGTATATTGCCATCCATCACCCATTTGTCCGGTTTGGGCTGTCCAGAAATTCATCCCCCAAGGGAGGGCAATTGCCGGGTAGGTATTGCCGTTACTCAGTTCATACCGAGAGTCGGTGCCCATCAACGGATTGACATAATCAACCAGGTTAAGCACTTTTTTTGTTTGACAAAATGGAAAAATAGGTGCCAGCAATAGCACAAACAGCAAGTTTTTTTTCATTTTTAACACTATATATTTAGGTCGTGAGGGCGGAAAATTGCTTCAAAATAAGTACGGACCAAATTTTGCAATCCGCAATTTTTTGAATCAAATAAATATTCAGGATATAAATTAAAAAAGAGAAGGATTACCCCCCCAATTTTAATCTTCCCAAATGCTTGTAGGCATTATCCGTAGCCTCCCGACCACGGGAAGTACGCATTAAAAAACCTTCCTGTATCAAAAACGGTTCGTAAACTTCTTCAATGGTGCCTTCATCTTCGCCCACAGCTGTTGCGATAGTTTTTAAACCTACCGGGCCGCCTTTGAATTTGTCAATGATGGTCAGCAATATACGGTTGTCCATTTCGTCCAGGCCATGCTGGTCGACATTGAGGGCATTGAGCGCATAGTTAGCGATACCGATATCAATATTGCCATCGCCTTTGATCTGGGCAAAATCGCGGGTTCGGCGCAGCAGGGCATTGGCGATACGCGGCGTACCGCGACTACGTCTGGCAATTTCATAAGCGCCTTCATCGCTGATCGGTGTTTTCAGGATCGATGCGGAGCGCAGAACAATAGTGGTCAGCAGTTTGGCGTCGTAATATTCGAGGCGCGAATTGATGCCGAAACGTGCCCGCAAAGGTGCCGTTAGCAAGCCCGAGCGGGTGGTGGCACCAACCAGCGTAAAGGGATTAAGCGACAATTGTACTGAACGGGCATTGGGGCCGGTTTCGAGCATGATATCGATCTTAAAATCCTCCATGGCCGAATAGAGGTATTCCTCTACCAGTGGGCTCAAACGGTGTATCTCGTCGATGAACAGGATATCGCCGGGCTCCAGGTTAGTTAGTAGTCCGGCAAGATCGCCAGGTTTGTCCAGTACAGGGCCCGAAGTGATCTTGATGCCCACGCCCATTTCGTTGGCGATGATATGCGAAAGCGTTGTTTTTCCTAATCCCGGCGGGCCATGAAGCAGCACGTGGTCCAATGCTTCACCACGCTGGCGTGCCGCCTGTACAAATACCCTAAGGTTGGCCAGTATCTTATGCTGACCGGTAAAGTCCTCAAATACCTGGGGCCTGAGTACTTTTTCAATATCTCTTTCGGTAGATGAGAGGCGTTCGGGGTTAGGATCGAGGTTCTCGTTCATTGGCCGCTAATTTAGTGATTTGTTGGGCTAGTCCGAAAGTCCGGAAGTCCGAAAGTCCGAAAGATTTTAATTCGTTTGTTTGGGAAATGATCAGAATGACTATCAGTCAACATTCATCGTTCATAAAAAATCGAAAAAAATACCATTTTATGCCTAAAAAATGCCTGTTCCTGAGCTATTTATCCTGCAAAAACGACCTCCTGATGAACGGTTATTTTTCGTGATTTTTATAAGCAATTGCCCGTCAGTGGCTTAGGTGTTCATTCGGCTTTGCTTTACCGGAAATTTGAAATCACTGGAAATGAGTCATTTATAGCTGTGTTAAAACAAAGATGAACGGTCTGAAAATCAGCAAGGCCCTATTGCTTCATTTACAGCGGGTTAGGTACTAATGGCATCGGCATCTTTTCGTTTTCATAAAGCCTTGATGCTGAGAGCCGTTTTTTTACAAACAGGCTGTTTTAGGGCTTTCTGTTTCCGGTTAAGTTTTGGTTGGGTGATAACTGATTGGTGGGCAGGGTGTTGGGTGTTTTTGTAACGGGTGCTTTAGGGGGGGTGGTTGTAGTGGTTGTATTTGTTGTCCCGATAGCTATCGGGATGGTTGTGCCGATAGTTATCGGGATGGTTGATGGAAAGCAAATAATTGAATGGAATTTGAAACCAAAATTCTAAATGCCCAATGCCCAATGCCCAATGCCCAATGACAAACGACAAATGACTAATGACAAACGACAAATGATTAATGACAAATAACCAATCACCAGTTAACCAATCACCAGTTAACCAATCACAAATTAACCAATCACCAGTTAACCAATCAACCAATCACCTACCCCTCAGGATATTTCCTGAAAATCGAATTGATCCTCATTTGAATGACGCCGAATACGGCTTCGCGGAAAATACTGCCCGACATTTTGGAAGAGCCTTCTGTACGGTCGGTGAAGATGATGGGGACCTCGGTTATTTTATATCCATGCTTGATGGTGGTATATTTCATTTCGATCTGGAAGGCATAACCTACAAATTTTACTTTGTCCAGTTCTACCGTTTCCAATACCTTACGTTTATAGCACATAAAGCCTGCGGTCCAGTCGCGGATATCAATACCGGTGATGAAGCGTACGTAAACCGATGCAAAATAACTCATCAATACCCGGCTCATAGGCCAGTTAACTACGTTAACGCCTTTAATGTACCGTGAACCGATAGCAGCATCTGCACCTTCAACACAAGCGTCACGCAGTTTGCGCAGATCTTCGGGATTGTGCGAAAAATCGGCATCCATCTCAAAAATATAGTCGTATTGATGTGCAATGGCCCAGCGAAAACCATGAATGTAGGCGGTGCCTAAACCCTGTTTGCCGGCACGTTCTTCCATAAATAGTTTTCCGGCAAACTCCTGTTGCAGCTCTTTTACGATGATCGGCGTTCCATCGGGCGATCCATCGTCAATAACGAGTACGTGAAATTCATGACGTAATGAAAATACCTTCCGGATGATCCTTTCGATATTCTCAATTTCGTTGTAGGTTGGTATAATTACGATGCTGTCGGGCACTCCAGAGATTTATATTGGGTCAAATGTTAAACAGGCAAAAATAGTGTATTCAATTTTTGCGTGAAAGTGTTATCGCATAAAAAGCCGTAACAGATCAATTACAATTCGTGCGTATCGGCAATTACCTGGTTTTTAACAGGTTCCGGATTGTCTATGTAATTGTGTTCTTTCAAACGAGGCGATACAAAAAGGAAAACGATAAAGAATACCATAATGAAAGCCACAAAAAACCATTCGTAATTGGCACCTTTCAGGTTGCGTGCCCACCAACCACCGTTTTCAATAAATCCGTTGACCAGCGCGGTTATCAGGTTTCCGAATGATACTACCAAAAACCAGATACCCGTCATCGTGCTTTTCATTGATTTTGGTGAGTGGGTGTAAGCGTATTCCAGACCTGTAATTGAAACCAATACTTCAGCAGCCGAAAGGATCATGAAAGCAAGAATTTGCCACCAGATAGACGGCGTGCCGCCATGTTCGATGCTATTGTGGGTGAATGCGATCACAACGAACGACAATGCAGTTAGCGCCAGGCCGGTACCAAGTCGGCGCAACGGGGTCGGTTTTAAGCCGATCTTTTCAAACCAGGGATAGATGCCGTAGTTGAAAATAACAATAAATAACATCAGGAAAATGGTATTTACGGTAGATACCTGGCCAGGGTACATGGTGAACGAGGTAAAACCAAGACTAATGGTCAGGTCGGATTTAGCAGCATAAAGCGTCCATTCCGAAAGGCATTGGTCCCATACTGCCCAGAATGCCAGGGCGAAAAAGAATACGGCCATTACCCGATATACCGCTTTCATTCCTTCAACTTTTTCAGGGTCATAAGCGGCTTTAGCAACATCAAGGATCGTTTCTCCCGGTTTCTTCTGACTCAGGTGCGTCAAAGCATAAAAGGTGATAAAAACCAGGTTATTGCGATTGACGCCTTGCGGAGGAACTTTAACATATCTTTTCCGACCTAAAAAGAAGATCAGAGTGGCAATACCCATCAGAATACCCGGTACACCAAAGGCCCATTGTGGTCCGAAATTTTTGTAGGTCCAGGGAATTGCCACTGTTGATGCCATCGAGCCTGCATTGATACTAAAATAGAACCAGCCATAGATCTTTGAAAGCAGATCCTGATTGCTGGCATCGAACTGGTCGCCCACATTGGCGGAAACGCATGATTTAATACCGCCGGCACCAATTGCCACCACAAATAATCCAAACTCGAAGCCGGTGAGCGAGGTATCAAGCATCGACAATAATAGATGCCCCAGGCAATAAACCATAGATATATACAAGATCAATTTGTACTTTCCGGTAAACCAGTCGGCCACCATACCTCCAACAAAGGGCAGCGCATAAGCCACCATTACAAAAAGGTGATTTAGTTTATTGGCATGTGCATCAGCCTGCTGCGCGAAGGCTGCATTGCCGCTTGGGTTAAAGAATTGTTTTACCAGAAAAACGGTTAAAATCGAACGCATTCCATAAAAGCTGAAGCGTTCGGCAGCTTCGTTACCGATAATAAAGGGCACGCTTTTCGGGAATCTTGATTTTTGTTTTACAGGGGCTGCAGCAGCCGCGGGGGTTTGGGTCATAGTTACAATATCAAAAACTTGTCTAAAATACTATTATTATTGGAAATGGAAAGTTTTAGTGCGGGGGATTGGTTGTATTGGTTGTATTGGTTGTATTGGTTGTATTGGTTAAACTGGTTGTATGACTGCCTAATAAAGCAAATTATTTTTAAAGCGTCATTGCGAGGAACGAAGCAATCTCCCGATAAGCTAATCAAAGGAGAACCGCTATTTTATAAGGAACGCCCCTGCTGTTTAAAGACTTCAATTGGAAATCAAAAAAGAAAAAAAATAAAGCGTCATTGCGAGGAACGAAGCAATCTCCCGATAAGCTAATCAAAGCAGCACAATGTTTGTATCGGACCTTAATCCTGCTACTCTTTAATCAGATCGTGATAAAGTTCCAACCAACCCGGATTTAGCGAATTGACAAGTTCCTGTTTAGTCTTGCGGCTGCTTCCCTTTAAAGCCTTTTCTGCAGCTATTGCTTCTTCGATGCGAGGATAAAAAAGGTAGTAAACCAGCTTATCACAGTTGTATTTAGCTGTAAAGCTATTCGGATAGGTTTTATGCTTGTGATCCCAGATGCGACCAATCAGATCAGCTGTAACACCTACGTATAGTACATTATGATAGCGATTGGTTAAAATGTATACACAACCACCTTGCTGAAATACCATATTGCAAGTTATGGAAAAAATTATTTGGTTGAGCTAAATGCATTGTTTGAACCTGCATTGGCGGGGTGGTTCCTGGTTTGGGCGCGGTGCTCCGATGATTTGCATGTAGGGAGTTTGCTTCGTTCCTCGCAATGACGGGTGTGGGATTTGCTGATGGTGTTTAGCACCGGCGGGATGGTTCCTGGTTTGGGCGCGGTGCTCCGTTGATTTGCATGTGAAGAGATTACTTCGTTCCTCGCAATGACGGGGGGGTGATTTGCAAGTTGGGAGATTGCTTCGTTCTTTGCAAGGACAGGGGCTAATTGAATTGCGCGTTAAGAACTATCGCGATGCAAACTTTCAGACTACCCCCTCCGGTCAGTTCCCAGCCGCTTTGTCGATCTCTGCTTGCTTTTTGGGATCGATGAATTCGTTGTCGTGACTGTCGGGTTTGTTGCGCATGTCGAGGTTTTCGACAAATTCCCAGCGACCGTCTTTGAAACGATAGCCATCGTAGCTGAGATCGGGACCGTAAACTTCAAAGTTTCCTTTTTGTTTTTTATCGGGAGGTACCAGGTGGTCAAACACGATGAGGTGTTCTTCCGGCAGATATTTGAGCAGCATCGAGGCCTGGCGGGTATATTCAAACACCACACGTTTGCGCACCTTGCCGTTGCCGTCGAAGACCGAGTGCCCGAAAACCGGTTTATCATCCCTGAAGGTGATCACGTCGATCACTTTTTTATTGGTCTTCACCGTATTCCCTTTCCAGCCTAACAGCACGTAGTAGGGGTATTTTTCGGTATAAACCGGGATGATCTGGTAATAGAGCGCCCCCAGCCATTTTTTTGATGAACCAACAGAATCTTCGGGATTTTTGATAAAGGGGGTATAATCGGTCAGCGGGAACATCACCAGCCGGTTATCTCCGGTATTCATTTGTATCGTACCATAATAGCGGTAACTGCCATCGTCATACTGCACAAACCAGGTGAAGATCCGGAAACGGTTATCAGGTGCATTGATGATATGGATCGATTTTACCGAATCGAAACCAAAATTGAACGACTGCGGTACTTTGAGTGCTTTCACCAGTTTTTTAATGAACTCGATATTGGCATTCTGACGCTCCATTTCGGTATCGTCATTGATCACTTTTTTACCCATTTCAACCAGGCTATCCTGGTACAAAGCCAGTGCTTTGAGGTATTTGCTGTCGTCAGAGTGTTGGGCAAATGCCAGAAAGGATAGTTGCAAAAACAATAAAGTAAAAACCAGTTTTCTCATTTAGCCAAAATATTTTAGATGTAATAAATCTGTCGACAATACCGATTCAAAATTCTTCTTCGCCAGTTCTTTAATGAGTTTTTTGTCTCCGGTCCATAAAAATGCGTTCAATTGTATGGCCAAAGCTACAAAAGGGATATCCATTTCATCCGTCTTTCCAATCAAGTCAATGGCAATTTCCCATGACTTACGTGAAATGCCATTCAAATCTATAAATGAGATATGCTGAATAACGTATTTTTTAATTGCTTCGTATTGTGCCATATTAAGTCCCGAAATCTTCTTGATTTTAGATGAATGCAATTGTAATTCTGAGAGAAGAAAATCTGGTGCTAAATAATTAATTTCAAACGGCTTATTAATTAATAACTCTCCGATTTTGCCCCGGGAATTTAATATCGCACTAAAAATAATATTAGTGTCAATAACAATATTCACTTGTTCGCCGGTAAATATTTGAATTTATTTTTATCCCACCAGCCCTGGTTGATCGATTCAGAAAGCCGGTCAATATCTGCCTGGGTAGCAGTACTATTAGCGGCTAATTCTTTATACCTGATGTAATCGAGCGAGTTTTGAATTTCCAGCAGGTCTACCTCAGAAGAAATTCTGATGATAATTTCGTTGCCTGTGTTTTCGATGATCATGTTACTAAATTACAAAAAAATCGCGTGAAATTTATCCCTGCAGCTCAATAACCATTGCACTAGCTCCACCGCCGCCATTACAAATACCTGCCACCCCATATTTGCCGCTGTTTTGTTGCAATACATGCAGCAAGGTTACAACGATGCGCGCGCCGGAAGCACCCAGCGGGTGACCCAATGATACGGCACCGCCATTAATGTTTACTTTGGCCGGATCGAGCTTTAATTGCTGGTTGTTGGCGATAGCAACCACTGAAAATGCTTCATTGATCTCGAAATAGTCTATTTGGTCCAGACTCAGACCTGCCCTTTGTAATGCAAGCGGTATGGCCTTTGCCGGTGCCGTCGTAAACCATTCCGGTGCCTGCTGAGCGTCGGCATAAGAAACGATCCGTGCTAAAGGTTTGATACCCAGCTCTTCGGCCTTTTCTTTGCTCATCAGTACCAGCGCGGCGGCACCATCATTCAAGGTTGATGCATTGGCCGCTGTTACTGTTCCATCTTTTTTAAATACAGGTTTTAACGTAGGTATTTTATCAAATTTTACGGCAGCAGGTTCTTCATCCTGGCTAAATAAGCTTATTTCGCCTTTTTTATCCTTCAACTCAACCGGGGTGATCTCATCGCTGAACCTGCCTTCGGCCTGAGCTTTTTGTGATCTTTTGTATGATTCGATGGCAAATGCATCCTGATCCCCGCGACTGATATGGCATTCTGCCGCACACAACTCGGCAGCCGAGCCCATATGGTAATCGTTATACACATCCCATAGTCCGTCTTTAACCAATCCGTCGATGATCTGCCCGTTGCCTAAACGATAACCGTTGCGTGCTTTGTCTAAATAGTAAGGCACATTGCTCATGCTTTCCATACCACCTGTCACTACGATATCGTTCTGCCCTAGGGCGATACTTTGAGCCCCCAGCATGATGGCCTTTAAACCTGATGCACAAACTTTATTGACGGTTGTAGCCGGCATTGGCGGCAGTCCGGCAAAAATAGCTGCCTGCGTTGCCGGTGCCTGGCCAATATTAGCCGACAACACATTGCCCATATAAACTTCCTGAACCTGTTCGGGTTTCAAGCCTGCCTTTGTTACGGCCGAACGGATGGCCGTTGCGCCAAGTTGCGTTGCCGACAGCGTACTCAATGCACCGCCAAAACTGCCAATGGGCGTGCGGGTTGCCGAAATGATATATACTTCTTTCATGGTTTTTTTATTGGTCATTTGCTGCGCGTCATTGGTCATTGGGTCATTTGCTTCGCGTCATTGGGTCATTGGTCATTGGTCATTGGTCATTGGTCATTTGTCCTTTCTCCTTTGTCCTTTCTCCTTTGTCCTTTCTCCTTTGTCCTTTCTCCTTTCTCCTTTCTCCTTTGTCCTTTGTCCTTTCTCCTTTCTCCTTTCTCCTTTGTCCTTTCTCCTTTCTCCATTCTCCTTCGTCCTTCCTCCTCCCTCAATGCCTCACCTGCTACGCACTTTTGGTAAACTAAACAGCACAAAATTAGCGATTTTTAGTCCGAATGATGGTCAATTGCATAAAGATGTACTTTGGATACCAAATCATCAATGTTGCGGACGTAATCAAGCAAAAACACTATTTTTGATTCCGGAATAGAAATTAATGGCCCAGCTCACTTCAACACGTCAAAAAGCATTTCTGCGAAAGTACGCTCTGTACCTGAAGTATGTGATGATCGTTGCAAGTATTGCGGTCATAGTTTTTACTCTCCCCAAGCAAGCCAAATTCAGGTACGAATATGATCGGGGGCGTATCTGGACCCAAAAGGACCTGATTTCGCCTTATAATTTCGCGATACTAAAAACACCTCAGGAGATTGAAAGTGATCAGCAGGCAGCCCGACGGAGTATCACACCCATTTATCAATTGGATGAAGATATGGCTGCCCAGGCGGTAGAGGGGTATAAGAACGATTTCGAGATCAAATGGCACAATGCGGGTATCAATGAAAAGCAAAAGCAATTTTACTTACAAATAGGGGAGAACCTGCTAAAGGAGATCTATAGCAAAGGTTTATTGAGCCTTAATCCGAAATACCAGCAGGCGCAACAAAATTATCCGATCACTATCCTCAATAAAAATGTGGCCACGGATAAAAATACTGCCGACCTTTTTACTAAAGAAAAAGCGATGGCTTATTGCAGCCAGCAACTTGCTGCCTATAAAAGTCTTGACCAGAGTTTTGTGCTCGATCTGATACAGAACCGTTTGCAAAACAATATCCGTTATGACGATAAGCTAACTAACCGCCTCGAAAAAGAAGTGCTGGATGGTTTGTCGCAAACCCGCGGTATGGTGCAGAAAGGGGAGGTGATCGTTGCTAAAGGGTCGATCGTTAATGACCTGGTGTTTCAGAAACTGGAATCGTACAAAAAAGCTTTTGAAGATAATGCCCGCGTCAATGGCGATCCACGTTTGGTTTTGCTGGGGCAGCTATTGCTGGTATCTATCGTTATCAGTTTGCTGATCGTTTTTCTTTACCTTTTCCGCAAAGATATTTATCTGGATAACCGCCTGGTGGGGCTCATCCTGCTGGTGGTTACGGCCATGCTGGCTTCATTATCACTTGCTATCAAACTGCAGTTGCCCAATCTTTATTATATTCCCTATTGCATCGTACCTATCATCATAAGGATTCTGTTTGATACGCGCCTGGCACTTAATATACACGTGCTGGTGATCATGGTTGCAGGTTTCTTTGTGCCCAATAGTTTTGAATTTGCTTATTTTGAGGTTACGGCGGGGATGGTATCGATTTATAGTATCAAAAACCTGATGCGTAGGGGTCAGTTCCTAACCTCGGCGCTGATCATCACCTCGAGTTATTTTGTGGCCTTCCTGGGTATCTCTTTTATCCGCGAGGGAAGTCTGACCAGTATCGACTGGGCCGATTTTGTACCCTTTATAGTAAGTGTAATGCTTACTTTGCTGGCTTACCCGCTCATTTATGCTTTCGAAAAGGTATTCGGTATCACATCGGATATCACGCTCATCGAATTGACCAATACCAATGCGCCATTGCTTCGCGAACTGGCTTTTACTGCCCCCGGCACCTTCCAACATTCACTTCAGGTAGCCAACCTGGCTGAAAACGCAATTTTTAGTATCGGTGGCAACGCCTTGCTGGTACGTGCCGGTGCCTTGTACCACGATATCGGCAAGTTGGAGAACCCCTTGTATTTTATCGAGAATCAAAGTTCGGGTTTTAATCCGCATGATAAATTGCCTTACGAAGAGAGCGCCCAGATCATTATCAGGCACGTAAGCAAAGGCATTGAAATGGCAAGGAAAGCAAACCTGCCGGATATACTGACCGATTTTATCCGTACCCACCATGGCAATACCCGGGTGGATTATTTCTTCCAGTCGTTTTTAAAGAACTTCCCCGAAAAATTTGTCAACGAAAACATTTTTCGATACCCCGGACCAATACCATTTTCGAAGGAGCAGGGCGTATTGATGCTGGCCGATTCGGTAGAAGCGGCTTCACGCTCGCTGCGGGAGCCCAATGAAAAATCGATCAGCGACCTGGTGGATCGCATTGTAAAATACAAGTTGAACCAGGATCAACTGAAAGACAGCGATATTACTTTAAAAGAGATCGAAACCATCAAAACCATATTTAAGCGCATGCTGATGAGTATTTATCATGTGCGCGTTGAGTATTAGGCCTAACTTTTATTGGGTATCTTTGATAAATTCCGGCCCAATTCGGCTGAATTAATAAAATTTTCGATATTTTTAGCTTTGACGATCAAAAGAATAAATATGCTTTGATCGGAATTGGTATTCCTTGATTTTATTAGTGGTTGATATACAAATATTTAAGTATTGATACGACGCCGGGACTCCCAACATCACCCCCTGATTAGTGCAATTGATTGGATTGTTCAAAGAAACTTTTTTATAATTGAGAGACCTTATTGGTATCAAAAAATAAATACCTGATTTACTCCTTATATCGGCTTTAATTTAATCGTATGCAAAAACACATTTACTTCAAAAACGACTTCCTGATTATTAAGAATATTTGCCTGACAGCAATATTTCTTGTATTCGCGGTCAGCCTGGCATCGGCGCAAAATCCGGCGGCAAAACTTGTTTCCGGTACGGTAACAGATATCGAGACCAAAGTGCCTTTAAACGGCGTTACGGTTACTTTAAAAGGCACCAAAACCAAAGTATCAACCAACAGTACCGGGGCTTTTGCAATAGCTGCAAACAGTAAATCGATACTGGTTTTTACGAACATAGGCTACAAAACCCTCGAAGTTGCAGT
>Ga0164297_10003787_pt1 | contig 13900 bp, 7 predicted proteins | sample GEODES058metaG_FD_113539 | JGI IMG/M metagenome (GOLD analysis project Ga0164297, IMG submission 113539) | Dystrophic lake water microbial communities from Trout Bog Lake, Wisconsin, USA - GEODES058 metaG | ecosystem: Environmental > Aquatic > Freshwater > Lake | place: USA: Trout Bog Lake... | reverse complement strand
TTCTTGATTTTTTTTATTAACAAAACTATATATAATACTTAGTTCTATAAATCTATCTTTAAAATATATGATAAAATCTAATTTAATATATTCTATTTGTTTATCAATATACTTATTGTTAGGTATTAATTTATATTTACCTTTTATTTTAGTTCCGTCAATATATTGTATTTTTTCCTCAATAAAATACATATTGTTATTAGTTGCTTTATCATAAATTTCCTTAATTTTATTGATTATTTGTAATAAACTATAATTATTATTAATAACTGAAAATAAATCAATATCACCAAAATATTTTATATTTTTTAATCCTGATGAACCATTAACAATAATTATATTATTATCCCATTTTAATAAATCAATATATTTTTTAATAAATCTTTTGTCTTTTTTTTGAAATATATCCATATATATATTATTTGATTTTAATTTTAAGATTACTAGATAATTTATGTTTTCTTTTACCAAATCCTAATTGTTCTTCTTCTTCCAAATCCCAATCAGATTTTTTTATTATTTTCTTTTTATGTTTTCTTCTTCTTCTACCTTCTCCAACTTTTCCCTTATCTTTTGGTGGTCTTCCTCGTTTTTTTTGCTCTGGAACTGCTGGCTCTGGAACTGCTGGCTCTGGAACTGCTGGCTCTGGAACTGCTGGCTCTGGAACTGCTGGCTCTACTACTTCTAGAACTTTAATAGACTTATAATATTGATCAAATACAGTCATTTTGTTCATAATGTCTATCAGAATGTTTTCTCTTAATTCTATATCTTTTTCTTTTTCAAAATTATATTCCAATACTAAAAATTCATCATATATTCCCCGTAATTCAGAATATAATAAACGATTTTCATCATTTGGATATAATTCCACAATATTATCAACTTTATTTATAATATTCCCCATTTTTGTTTTATAATTTTTTATAATTTTAAGTTGTTGTGGATAAGAAACATTTGTCTTTATATTTTCAATATCTGAAATATTATAAGAAATTAATTGATAATTATTATTATCTAAATTTTGATATATTTTTTTTAATAAATTTTCATCAAAACTTTTATAATTTTGTAATTCATAATCATTTTTAATAGATACAGTATTTAAACATATATTAACTAAGGGTAAAATTTCATTTAATTTATTTTGATATTTTTGTTTATCATTATAATTTAAATCATTATATTTAATAACATTATTTAAATATGATATCATTTTATTATATGCTTTTTCAATTGCAACAAAATTTGTTTTTAAAAGTGTTCCCATTTCATTTTGTAATATAAGTTCTAAACTATTTTTAAATTCTGCCAACAATGAATCAAATTTAAATGCATCAGCCCCTACAACTTCATAGGATTCTCTTTTATTTGCTTTTTCTATTTTATTTACTATAAAATCAACATTACTTTTTATCATATCATATTCAGGCTTATAAAATTGTTTATTTAATTGTTGTTGTCTTAATATAAACGGATTAATCATTATATATATATATATATATTGGTTCAATAAATTAATTTTATCTAAGTTATTTTAATTTTATAATATATTTCTTTTTAATTTTTCTTGTTTTTCCTCCTTTTAATCCTTTATAAACCATTTCTCCTGCTTTAGATACTATACCTCCTACTCCTGGTATTTTAGAAGTTGCTTTTATTAATCCTTCTGTTGCATAATCCCAAAATCCTTTATTTTCTTCTTCTTCTTTTCTTAATTGTTCTTCTGCTAATCTATCTTCTTCATCAAATCTTTTCTTATAAATTGATTCATTATTTTTATTAATCATTTCATTCCATTCTCCTCTTTTTTTAGGAGTTAAATTTTTAACCATTTTCATATATGATTTACCTTCATTTGATTTTTTCCATTCTTGTTGCTCTAATTTCTTTTTTCTATTTTCATTTTGTGTTTCTAATGTATCTAAATCAGAGCGTCTGCCTCCTTTTCTTCTTCCTGTTCCAGTTTGCATTTTTAATTTTCTTTTATTTTCATTAAAAGCACTATTTACAAATGGTTTAATAATAGGATATAATATATTTTTACCAATCCATTTAGAAGTATCATTTAAAACTCCTCCTCCTAAATGTTTTGGTGGGAATTGGTCTTTAGGTTTTTCTGTATTATTAGAAGTCCATTCTGTTCCTATTAAAGGATATTGTTTTAATCCACAACCAGTTCTTAATACTTCCCTTTGTTTATATGGTTTTAATATTCCCTTTCCCATTTTTTCACTTTCACATTCAATCCCAATTTCACAGGAATTACAACAAGATTGTAATTTTTTACCTTTACCTGATTTAATTATATTATCATCTGATCCATATGGTTGAATACTTTGTAAAGTTTTTTTATTATACATCATTGCTTTATCTGCTATATCCATATAATCTTTTTTCATTTTTTGTTGATAACTTATACTCGATGTTAAATGATTAATATTAGGTTGTCTAATAAACATAAATCTTACTATATATAATTATACTAAGATTAAAAAACAATTAATAAATGGCTTCATATACATTCATAGTAATTTGTAATGTACTTTCCTCGGTAGTATTCAACGACTTAATAGCAACACTAACTCCTGGGACAGTTTGCCCAACAACATAATCACCGGGACCCGTAATTCCTACAGTTGCAACTGCTAAAGGACTAATAGAATATTGATTAGTATTTTGAAAATAAGCAGCAATTGTAGTAGCAGGAACATTTGCAGAAATACCAATAGGAGTAATACCAGCCTGATTAAATACTGTATATGTATTAGCAGTTAAAGCACCTGTAGTAAATTGAAATACATGTTTAATTTTAAGATTTAAATCTTTGATACTCATATTATATTATTTAGTTTATATAAAAATTAAGTCTATATTTTAATATCTGGCTAATCTACGACCAGCACTACGACCTGCCCCACTTTCCCAATTTTCCATTGAACTATCATGAGCAAGATTTAAATGGGGTCTATGCTTACCTCCATGTCTATGATGATGTCTATGTTTATGAGTTTTAATTTTATTCATATGTGATTTACCTCCATACATTCTTTCTTTTTCTTGGCTACTTTCTATAATATCTTGTTCAGGAGTATTTTTAACAGCATTTGCGACCATTTCTTGAGTAAGAACTCCAATATTATAATTTGATGTACCATTAAGAATAGAATACATACCAGAATATAAGAAAGATACAACCGCTTCAAATTGTAATGGGGCTCCTGCATTCACATCATTTTCAAAAGGTGTTATATTATTAAATACTTGTACATTGGTAATTTGAAAGTTCGTATTAACCAAAGTTGAACTTGCTAATGAGAAAGACCTTAATTCTATGTCTTTACCAAATTCTAAGACCACATATGAACCTATAGTAGAAACAAGAATACCAGTTTGACCATAAAATGTTTGTCCAAAACCATTATAACCTTTCCAACTTTGTTTATATTGGTCATAACTAAAATCAAATGTTTGTGTCATATCATTTGTTGCTTCAAGACCAGAAGAAGAACCTAAAGTAATAGAAAATGATTGAATAGGACAATAACAATCTGCATATTGTGGTTTAGCAAGCGATCTTACTGATCTTACATTCAAATAGACAGCATCAGGTATTATATTTAATTGAATACTGCTAAAACCAGCAAGACCATAAGTCGTCATATTTGCAGGTTGTACATATTCAATATTATTAGTAGGATTGGCATAAGAATTTGCATAAGTAAAATTAGCGGGAGCAGTTAAAGGGAAAATATATGTATTAAATTCATAATATGGTAACACATTGAGAGGTGAAGAAATCATATCTTCATGGACTTCATATTGATTAAATAATATTCTATTATTAGTAATAGATATAGGTTTAACAGTAATAGACCAAGGATTAGCAGATGACCAAACTTTATTCCATAATCCTGACCCAAAATTAAGATCCATCTTAATACAGTTAAGCCCTTTCATGGCTTTATCAACCGATTTACCAACCACAAGTGGGCTATTAAAAATAGGATATGTGGCACTCAATTGAATATATACTGTCTGAGTTTGATTTATTCCAGTAGATGGAACAGGAGGAGTAACAGTAGTTATTAAAGAACCAGGTTGTGCAGGAGCAACAGTTGAAATTACAACAGGAAAAGCACCGTTAGGACAATCTTTTCTATTATCAAAATTAGAAAAAGAACCAAGAGGAGAATTTACAGCACCAATACTATCTTGATAAGAACGCCAATAACTATCTTGCATAGATGGACATTTATCATATCCTCTTAAACTTTCTTCACAAGAGCGTAAAATCTGAGGTAGATCATTGAACATATTAACACTTTTGGCATTATTGCACAAATCTAATACAGAAGTTTGAAGCGCCCAATAGAGGGCATATGCTCTAAAAGAATCAGTCAATCCATATTGGAGAGGCATTTTCCCTATGGTTACGTTTGTAATTTCTAGAGCAATAACTAAGTCGCATTGATAATACATTTTATTTGAAATTAAAGTGCTGTTGTTACCTACGTTGTATGTAAAATTTACAGATGAGACTGATACGTTGCTTTGTGATGTTTGCTGTTGTGTTAAAATTTGTGCTGGTCCACGCTCAATTGCATAAGTTATAGTACTATCTAATTCAATTTTATTATCCCTAACAAGAACTGTTTTAAATTCCTTAGACATTTAAATTATATAAATATTGATTAGATAATAATATTTATACTTTTATATTAAAAATCAGTTATAATACTTTTATATTATACTCCAAGTTCTTTGGCTCTAAATAATATTTTTATACTACTAGATGCTCCACTATCAATATATAAAGGAAATACATTACCTGATTTATTGCTTTTCCAATAAAAAGATAAATCTAATGTATCTATAGCACCTGATGCCGTCATATCTAATAATCTATATACTTGTGGAGTATATTGTACGCTTCCCCCTGTTCTGTACTCGTTGCCGCCAGAATCTAATGTTACCATAAAGTCAGTTACCATATATATATCTAAATTAGATGATAAAGCAGTCATACTTTCTACCCCTGCTTCATTTGCAACTATTGGGGGAGTTTGTAAAGATTTAGTAATAGGTATAGAGGAAGTAGTACAGATTAAACTATCAAAAGGTGTCCATAATCCAGCAACACTATATTCATTAAACATAACTATATAATTTACACTACTAGTATTTAATAAATTTGAACTATTATTATTTTTTATAACAAAAGTATTAGAAATTCCATAAGGTTTATTATATCCATATTCTAAAGTTTGAAAACTATTCATTAAATAATATAATTGACTATTCATACTTAATAAAATTGGATTTGATAGGCTTACTTGGTCATATTGTAATATGTCCGCATTTAATTGCATAAGTCCTGATGTTGTATCTATTTCCATATATATATTAGGAGATGAACCAATAAGAGAACCTCCCGCAGTTTCAACAGCAGATTTTAAACCATTCCAACAATTAACTAAAGCAGTATTTAACATATCTACAAATGCTTGAAAACTATTCAAATAATAATATTCATTATCAAGAGTATATAAACTAAAAGGGGGAACTGGTGGTGATACCATCATATTTTCAGGAACAAAAATAACATATTGTTGATAAGATATAGTATTACCACTTACTTTATAACTCATAGTAAAACTATATGTTAATAAATTAGGATCTGTATTATTTACGATTTGTACATCTGGTATCATTAAAGGAATTTCAATTGTAGATAAATTAAATCTAACAATAGTCATATAATATTTAGATGGATCACGTAAATATGAACTTAATCTTTTTTCTTGAAAATAACATTGAAGAGGACTAGAACTATTATTTTTAATAAAAGCATCATAATAAATGTGGCTACCACTTCCAGAAAAAGAACCATTTTGACTTGATAAATTCATAATTTATATTATATTATTAATTAAGATAATAAAAACAATCATTTTAATAATAATAAATAAATATATAAAATATAAAAAAAATATATAGATTATATATATAAATGAGTGATTATAGTTTTATAGAAATTACAGACAAAATGAGAGAAGAAGCAAAAGAAATTAAAGTAAAAGGCAGTAATGATATTATTTTTGATAATCCACAATACAAAATTGTTAAACATAATATTAATTTAGAATTTGATGAAGATGATGAAGGAAACACAATATTATTAATAAAACAATCAAGAAGAGCAAAAGAGATAGAAAGTATAATTTATAATCTTGATATGGTTGTAGATGTTGTAAAAAGAAAAACATTAAACTATTTACAAAAAAGAGAAAGAAAAGCAGATGAAACAATTAAATTTATTTGGACTAATGCCATAAATGATTTTATAAAAAATACAGTTGAAGATAAAAAAGAAGATAGTTATTTACAAGTTTTAATCGGTAATCAAAGATTAACAATATATGATTTTTATGAATTACCAAAGAATATTAAGACTTAGATTATTTGCTGAATATGGATTTGATTTATCGTAATTCATTGCTTCATGAGATTTATGAAATACATTTCTTTTCATATTAGAATATCCTTTTTCTTTAATTCCTCTATCTTCCAATATATACCAAATAATATAATCATTGTTAATAGATGAACCAAAATTAATTAGTTTGTTGTCATCATTTCTAATTGATAGTTTTTTACTTTTAGTATTACTAAATTGTAAAGTTTTATAATTTAGATTATATTTTTTTGCTCTATCATAGGCAATTGCTAAATATAAATAAGGATTAATATCTAATTTAGTTAATCTTTTAATAAAAGACATTATATATATTCATATAGATAAAAATTAAATCTTGATTAAGTGGGCGAAAAAATATAAATTATATATTTTTTATATATAATTGTTAAAATATATAACTAAAATATACATTTATATATAGATTATATATAAAATATCTAAAATATAGGGGATATATAGCATAAAAAATATTTTTTATGCTATATATCCCCTATATTTTAGATATTTTATATATAATCTATATATAAATGTATATTTTAGTTATATATTTTAACAATTATATATAAAAAATATATAATTTATATTTTTTCGCCCACTTAATCAAGATTTAATTTTTATCTATATGAATATATATAATGTCTTTTATTAAAAGATTAACTAAATTAGATATTAATCCTTATTTATATTTAGCAATTGCCTATGATAGAGCAAAAAAATATAATCTAAATTATAAAACTTTACAATTTAGTAATACTAAAAGTAAAAAACTATCAATTAGAAATGATGACAACAAACTAATTAATTTTGGTTCATCTATTAACAATGATTATATTATTTGGTATATATTGGAAGATAGAGGAATTAAAGAAAAAGGATATTCTAATATGAAAAGAAATGTATTTCATAAATCTCATGAAGCAATGAATTACGATAAATCAAATCCATATTCAGCAAATAATCTAAGTCTTAATATTCTTTGGTAATTCATAAAAATCATATATTGTTAATCTTTGATTACCGATTAAAACTTGTAAATAACTATCTTCTTTTTTATCTTCAACTGTATTTTTTATAAAATCATTTATGGCATTAGTCCAAATAAATTTAATTGTTTCATCTGCTTTTCTTTCTCTTTTTTGTAAATAGTTTAATGTTTTTCTTTTTACAACATCTACAACCATATCAAGATTATAAATTATACTTTCTATCTCTTTTGCTCTTCTTGATTGTTTTATTAATAATATTGTGTTTCCTTCATCATCTTCATCAAATTCTAAATTAATATTATGTTTAACAATTTTGTATTGTGGATTATCAAAAATAATATCATTACTGCCTTTTACTTTAATTTCTTTTGCTTCTTCTCTCATTTTGTCTGTAATTTCTATAAAACTATAATCACTCATTTATATATATAATCTATATATTTTTTTTATATTTTATATATTTATTTATTATTATTAAAATGATTGTTTTTATTATCTTAATTAATAATATAATATAAATTATGAATTTATCAAGTCAAAATGGTTCTTTTTCTGGAAGTGGTAGCCACATTTATTATGATGCTTTTATTAAAAATAATAGTTCTAGTCCTCTTCAATGTTATTTTCAAGAAAAAAGATTAAGTTCATATTTACGTGATCCATCTAAATATTATATGACTATTGTTAGATTTAATTTATCTACAATTGAAATTCCTTTAATGATACCAGATGTACAAATCGTAAATAATACAGATCCTAATTTATTAACATATAGTTTTACTATGAGTTATAAAGTAAGTGGTAATACTATATCTTATCAACAATATGTTATTTTTGTTCCTGAAAATATGATGGTATCACCACCAGTTCCCCCTTTTAGTTTATATACTCTTGATAATGAATATTATTATTTGAATAGTTTTCAAGCATTTGTAGATATGTTAAATACTGCTTTAGTTAATTGTTGGAATGGTTTAAAATCTGCTGTTGAAACTGCGGGAGGTTCTCTTATTGGTTCATCTCCTAATATATATATGGAAATAGATACAACATCAGGACTTATGCAATTAAATGCGGACATATTACAATATGACCAAGTAAGCCTATCAAATCCAATTTTATTAAGTATGAATAGTCAATTATATTATTTAATGAATAGTTTTCAAACTTTAGAATATGGATATAATAAACCTTATGGAATTTCTAATACTTTTGTTATAAAAAATAATAATAGTTCAAATTTATTAAATACTAGTAGTGTAAATTATATAGTTATGTTTAATGAATATAGTGTTGCTGGATTATGGACACCTTTTGATAGTTTAATCTGTACTACTTCCTCTATACCTATTACTAAATCTTTACAAACTCCCCCAATAGTTGCAAATGAAGCAGGGGTAGAAAGTATGACTGCTTTATCATCTAATTTAGATATATATATGGTAACTGACTTTATGGTAACATTAGATTCTGGCGGCAACGAGTACAGAACAGGGGGAAGCGTACAATATACTCCACAAGTATATAGATTATTAGATATGACGGCATCAGGTGCTATAGATACATTAGATTTATCTTTTTATTGGAAAAGCAATAAATCAGGTAATGTATTTCCTTTATATATTGATAGTGGAGCATCTAGTAGTATAAAAATATTATTTAGAGCCAAAGAACTTGGAGTATAATATAAAAGTATTATAACTGATTTTTAATATAAAAGTATAAATATTATTATCTAATCAATATTTATATAATTTAAATGTCTAAGGAATTTAAAACAGTTCTTGTTAGGGATAATAAAATTGAATTAGATAGTACTATAACTTATGCAATTGAGCGTGGACCAGCACAAATTTTAACACAACAGCAAACATCACAAAGCAACGTATCAGTCTCATCTGTAAATTTTACATACAACGTAGGTAACAACAGCACTTTAATTTCAAATAAAATGTATTATCAATGCGACTTAGTTATTGCTCTAGAAATTACAAACGTAACCATAGGGAAAATGCCTCTCCAATATGGATTGACTGATTCTTTTAGAGCATATGCCCTCTATTGGGCGCTTCAAACTTCTGTATTAGATTTGTGCAATAATGCCAAAAGTGTTAATATGTTCAATGATCTACCTCAGATTTTACGCTCTTGTGAAGAAAGTTTAAGAGGATATGATAAATGTCCATCTATGCAAGATAGTTATTGGCGTTCTTATCAAGATAGTATTGGTGCTGTAAATTCTCCTCTTGGTTCTTTTTCTAATTTTGATAATAGAAAAGATTGTCCTAACGGTGCTTTTCCTGTTGTAATTTCAACTGTTGCTCCTGCACAACCTGGTTCTTTAATAACTACTGTTACTCCTCCTGTTCCATCTACTGGAATAAATCAAACTCAGACAGTATATATTCAATTGAGTGCCACATATCCTATTTTTAATAGCCCACTTGTGGTTGGTAAATCGGTTGATAAAGCCATGAAAGGGCTTAACTGTATTAAGATGGATCTTAATTTTGGGTCAGGATTATGGAATAAAGTTTGGTCATCTGCTAATCCTTGGTCTATTACTGTTAAACCTATATCTATTACTAATAATAGAATATTATTTAATCAATATGAAGTCCATGAAGATATGATTTCTTCACCTCTCAATGTGTTACCATATTATGAATTTAATACATATATTTTCCCTTTAACTGCTCCCGCTAATTTTACTTATGCAAATTCTTATGCCAATCCTACTAATAATATTGAATATGTACAACCTGCAAATATGACGACTTATGGTCTTGCTGGTTTTAGCAGTATTCAATTAAATATAATACCTGATGCTGTCTATTTGAATGTAAGATCAGTAAGATCGCTTGCTAAACCACAATATGCAGATTGTTATTGTCCTATTCAATCATTTTCTATTACTTTAGGTTCTTCTTCTGGTCTTGAAGCAACAAATGATATGACACAAACATTTGATTTTAGTTATGACCAATATAAACAAAGTTGGAAAGGTTATAATGGTTTTGGACAAACATTTTATGGTCAAACTGGTATTCTTGTTTCTACTATAGGTTCATATGTGGTCTTAGAATTTGGTAAAGACATAGAATTAAGGTCTTTCTCATTAGCAAGTTCAACTTTGGTTAATACGAACTTTCAAATTACCAATGTACAAGTATTTAATAATATAACACCTTTTGAAAATGATGTGAATGCAGGAGCCCCATTACAATTTGAAGCGGTTGTATCTTTCTTATATTCTGGTATGTATTCTATTCTTAATGGTACATCAAATTATAATATTGGAGTTCTTACTCAAGAAATGGTCGCAAATGCTGTTAAAAATACTCCTGAACAAGATATTATAGAAAGTAGCCAAGAAAAAGAAAGAATGTATGGAGGTAAATCACATATGAATAAAATTAAAACTCATAAACATAGACATCATCATAGACATGGAGGTAAGCATAGACCCCATTTAAATCTTGCTCATGATAGTTCAATGGAAAATTGGGAAAGTGGGGCAGGTCGTAGTGCTGGTCGTAGATTAGCCAGATATTAAAATATAGACTTAATTTTTATATAAACTAAATAATATAATATGAGTATCAAAGATTTAAATCTTAAAATTAAACATGTATTTCAATTTACTACAGGTGCTTTAACTGCTAATACATATACAGTATTTAATCAGGCTGGTATTACTCCTATTGGTATTTCTGCAAATGTTCCTGCTACTACAATTGCTGCTTATTTTCAAAATACTAATCAATATTCTATTAGTCCTTTAGCAGTTGCAACTGTAGGAATTACGGGTCCCGGTGATTATGTTGTTGGGCAAACTGTCCCAGGAGTTAGTGTTGCTATTAAGTCGTTGAATACTACCGAGGAAAGTACATTACAAATTACTATGAATGTATATGAAGCCATTTATTAATTGTTTTTTAATCTTAGTATAATTATATATAGTAAGATTTATGTTTATTAGACAACCTAATATTAATCATTTAACATCGAGTATAAGTTATCAACAAAAAATGAAAAAAGATTATATGGATATAGCAGATAAAGCAATGATGTATAATAAAAAAACTTTACAAAGTATTCAACCATATGGATCAGATGATAATATAATTAAATCAGGTAAAGGTAAAAAATTACAATCTTGTTGTAATTCCTGTGAAATTGGGATTGAATGTGAAAGTGAAAAAATGGGAAAGGGAATATTAAAACCATATAAACAAAGGGAAGTATTAAGAACTGGTTGTGGATTAAAACAATATCCTTTAATAGGAACAGAATGGACTTCTAATAATACAGAAAAACCTAAAGACCAATTCCCACCAAAACATTTAGGAGGAGGAGTTTTAAATGATACTTCTAAATGGATTGGTAAAAATATATTATATCCTATTATTAAACCATTTGTAAATAGTGCTTTTAATGAAAATAAAAGAAAATTAAAAATGCAAACTGGAACAGGAAGAAGAAAAGGAGGCAGACGCTCTGATTTAGATACATTAGAAACACAAAATGAAAATAGAAAAAAGAAATTAGAGCAACAAGAATGGAAAAAATCAAATGAAGGTAAATCATATATGAAAATGGTTAAAAATTTAACTCCTAAAAAAAGAGGAGAATGGAATGAAATGATTAATAAAAATAATGAATCAATTTATAAGAAAAGATTTGATGAAGAAGATAGATTAGCAGAAGAACAATTAAGAAAAGAAGAAGAAGAAAATAAAGGATTTTGGGATTATGCAACAGAAGGATTAATAAAAGCAACTTCTAAAATACCAGGAGTAGGAGGTATAGTATCTAAAGCAGGAGAAATGGTTTATAAAGGATTAAAAGGAGGAAAAACAAGAAAAATTAAAAAGAAATATATTATAAAATTAAAATAACTTAGATAAAATTAATTTATTGAACCAATATATATATATATATATAATGATTAATCCGTTTATATTAAGACAACAACAATTAAATAAACAATTTTATAAGCCTGAATATGATATGATAAAAAGTAATGTTGATTTTATAGTAAATAAAATAGAAAAAGCAAATAAAAGAGAATCCTATGAAGTTGTAGGGGCTGATGCATTTAAATTTGATTCATTGTTGGCAGAATTTAAAAATAGTTTAGAACTTATATTACAAAATGAAATGGGAACACTTTTAAAAACAAATTTTGTTGCAATTGAAAAAGCATATAATAAAATGATATCATATTTAAATAATGTTATTAAATATAATGATTTAAATTATAATGATAAACAAAAATATCAAAATAAATTAAATGAAATTTTACCCTTAGTTAATATATGTTTAAATACTGTATCTATTAAAAATGATTATGAATTACAAAATTATAAAAGTTTTGATGAAAATTTATTAAAAAAAATATATCAAAATTTAGATAATAATAATTATCAATTAATTTCTTATAATATTTCAGATATTGAAAATATAAAGACAAATGTTTCTTATCCACAACAACTTAAAATTATAAAAAATTATAAAACAAAAATGGGGAATATTATAAATAAAGTTGATAATATTGTGGAATTATATCCAAATGATGAAAATCGTTTATTATATTCTGAATTACGGGGAATATATGATGAATTTTTAGTATTGGAATATAATTTTGAAAAAGAAAAAGATATAGAATTAAGAGAAAACATTCTGATAGACATTATGAACAAAATGACTGTATTTGATCAATATTATAAGTCTATTAAAGTTCTAGAAGTAGTAGAGCCAGCAGTTCCAGAGCCAGCAGTTCCAGAGCCAGCAGTTCCAGAGCCAGCAGTTCCAGAGCCAGCAGTTCCAGAGCAAAAAAAACGAGGAAGACCACCAAAAGATAAGGGAAAAGTTGGAGAAGGTAGAAGAAGAAGAAAACATAAAAAGAAAATAATAAAAAAATCTGATTGGGATTTGGAAGAAGAAGAACAATTAGGATTTGGTAAAAGAAAACATAAATTATCTAGTAATCTTAAAATTAAAATCAAATAATATATATATGGATATATTTCAAAAAAAAGACAAAAGATTTATTAAAAAATATATTGATTTATTAAAATGGGATAATAATATAATTATTGTTAATGGTTCATCAGGATTAAAAAATATAAAATATTTTGGTGATATTGATTTATTTTCAGTTATTAATAATAATTATAGTTTATTACAAATAATCAATAAAATTAAGGAAATTTATGATAAAGCAACTAATAACAATATGTATTTTATTGAGGAAAAAATACAATATATTGACGGAACTAAAATAAAAGGTAAATATAAATTAATACCTAACAATAAGTATATTGATAAACAAATAGAATATATTAAATTAGATTTTATCATATATTTTAAAGATAGATTTATAGAACTAAGTATTATATATAGTTTTGTTAATAAAAAAAATCAAGAA
>Ga0164297_10003784_pt1 | contig 13903 bp, 11 predicted proteins | sample GEODES058metaG_FD_113539 | JGI IMG/M metagenome (GOLD analysis project Ga0164297, IMG submission 113539) | Dystrophic lake water microbial communities from Trout Bog Lake, Wisconsin, USA - GEODES058 metaG | ecosystem: Environmental > Aquatic > Freshwater > Lake | place: USA: Trout Bog Lake... | reverse complement strand
CCGCCGCTCCTATGGCTGGGCCTTCTCCTGCCCCTACCGCTCCTGCGGGCAGCGCGGCCAGCAACATCTTGCCGCAAGGCCCGTTCAGCATGCAGCAGGTTGCAGCGGCGATCAAGAAAGCCAATCCGGGTGCTTCCCCACAGGTCATCGCAATGGCGATGCAGAATGCCTTGCCTTTCATGAAGCAAGAAGACCAGATGTATTATAAGCAGCTCACCATGAACATGCAGCAGGAGCGCGCGGATACATCTCGGGATCAGGGCTGGGCACGCATTCAGCAAACCGCCGACCGCGTGCAGCAGACTGCGCAAGCGCACCAAGATAATCTTGCGCTCAACATGGCGCGTCTTGAAGAAGCAAAACGTAAAGGGGATATATCTTCTCAGCGTTTGATTGAAGACCAGATTAACCGCGACCGCCGCGCCAAAACAGATGCGGTCAACTCTCTTTCCAACCTGATCAGGTCGGCTACACCTGAGCAGCTTTCGCAGCCAGCATATAAAGCGGACGTTGAAATGTTGCAGCAGCAGATCGAAGGTCTGAAAGCCGACCCCATGCCGGGCGGCGCATCCTCAGGAGCAAAAGGGCAGCCCACCAAAAAGGAAGGTGGCAGCAACGAAGACGCTGCGCCAGCAGGAAGTTCCGCGCCGATTGCGGTGCCTAAAGTTGGCGAAGTGTATAAAGGGTACACCTTTAAAGGGGGCGATCCTTCTGACCCTGCAAGCTGGACGGCTTATGGTGCCTCTGCGCCTCAATCGAGGGAATAATTATGGCTGATAATCTTTCGGTAAATGGTCCGTGGAATGACTTTGCTAAGCCACAGGCCAAAGCAGGGCCGTGGGATGATTTCAAGCCTCAACCCAAAGCCGGAGCGCAAGCCCCGGCCTCACCCCCCGTTTCGCCCGTTGCTCCACAGGCTGAGACGGGGGGTATTATTCCTGCAATCAAAGGCGCATTTGCCGGAGCTGGCACTGAAGCTTATAACGCAATTCCACGCGACCCTTTAGCGTTGTCTGAAGAACAGCAAACGGAGATTGCCCGTTCTGGCGTCACGTCGCGCTTTGGGCAGGCGGCAATGGCAATCCCTTATCAAGTGGGAAATGTAGTTAATGCTATCCCCGGTGCCGTAGGCGGCGCGGCGGCTGGCGCTATCGGTGGGGCAATAACAGGTTATCAGGGCAAACCTGCTGAATACGAACAGAACGTGCAAAAAGCGCAACGCGAAGTTGTTGATCCGTATTTTGCTTTTGAAATGGGCCGCGCTGGCGAGCCCAGAATAAAAGTGCCGAAGCCTGAAGAGATTGTCCGCGAAGGGGCTCCTAAAGCCCCCTCAACCGGTGCAAAGCCGTGGGATGATTTTAAACAGCCTGAAGGGCAGCCTGTCACGATCAAAAGCGCGGCGATTGAAAACCCGATTACCGGCCAACACTTCACAGGCGAAAGCCACGCTGCCGTACGGGAGATGTATCCATCCACTGAAGGCGGGCGCGAAGGCTTCCTCACGTCCACTGGGGAATTTGTAGACCGCAACACCGCCGCAGAAATTGCCCGTAAAGCCAAACAGGTGCCGGAAGATTTCACCGGCGAGCTGCACTCCGAACACCTTAAAGGCTACCCCGAAGAAGGGCGCGCAGGCGGCGAGGAGCCTCCTGCATCTATCAAGAACGAGCCTATTCCTCCGGCCCCGGTTGAAGCCCGTGCGCCTACGGAAACACCGATCCCTGAAAGCCCCGCTACCATTGCGGCACAGCTTAAAGAGTTTGAAGCCGGACGTCGGCCCGCTGTGTTTTATCCCAGCACCATGCCCAAAGAAACGATCCCTGCGCCACCGAAGGGCGCGGCGGTTTACACTGACCCGAATAAAGGTACGTTCCATTACGATCCAAAATCTTTGGGCGTGCAGCAGCTCAAAGAGGATATTGAGGCCGACCGTTTTGGAAAGCACCTTGGTCTTGGCCCTTACAATAAAGCCGATGTGGCGGCCAGCGTCAGTCGGGGGTACAGTCCTATGACGCTTGTCGAACGTGCTCCTGACGGTACAGAACTTCGTGCAGCGGCAACTACAGGCGAATTTGTTACAGAATTGAAACGAGTGTTTGAAGCCAACAAGAACCCTGAAAGCATCATCACGGCTGAGCCTATGAGCAAAGTGCTTGAGGAGCGGGCGAAAACCCCGCCCGCAGCGCCCGTTGCCCCGGCTAAAGAACCCCCCGCACCAAGTGCGCCCGCCGCACCGACCAAAGAGCCTCCAGCAGCGCGTGCGGCCAAACTTCCTGCGAAGACGCCAAAACCTGTGCTTGAACAATCTCTTCGTGCGTATGCTGACGAGCTTCGTCAACGCTTTGGGGTTAAAACAAAAGTAGAGCTCAAAACTGGAAGAAAAGCCTTAGGTGGCGCGCACGTTCAACATGCGTATGTTAGAAACACCGGGGAATACATTTCTCACTCGATACTTATTGACGACCGTTTGAAACCCGCAGAAGCGTTTGCTGTGCTTACCCACGAGTTTGGGCATATCATAGATAGGGAACTTCTTGCTAAAGCCCCGCCAGAAGTTCGCGCAGCTATTCGCGCAGCGTGGAAAAAGGAAATGGCTAAAAAAGTCTCTGCCGATAAAAAGCGGGCTGTGATAGAAAATTATCCGGCGGGTGTAGGAGAAGGTGTAGCAAAAAGAGCAAAAGAAAAATTTGAAAAGGCAGGACAAACCCCAAATTGGCAACGGTTTTTAGACTATACTCGTGAGTTTGAGGAGTGGTTTGCCAACCAAACGGCTTTCTTTTTAACTACAGATCGTGCGGCCACAAGCATCGTTGATAAATTTTTCAAAGGTATCGCTGATCAGTGGAAAGCCTTGTACGAAAAATTTACAGGCCGCAAAAGCGCCAACAAAGAAGTTGCTGATTTCTTACGCAGGCAAGGTAAATTTTTTGACGAAATTGCCCCCGAGCTTCGCAAAACCAAAAGCACACCTTCTTTACTCGACGTTATCAGCGAAACCAAAGGTATGACCCCTGAAGATGAAGCGCTTAGAGGAGCATTCACGGGGGAAGAACCTAAAAAAGAAGAGCCTCTTTTCGATGTTTACAGCAAGATCAAAGGTGAACGCGAAGCCCGCGCCGCCGCTGAGCCGCTGCGCAATATTGGTGTAGAAGGGGTAAAAGCCGCCGCAGATACATTCAAAGCGATCTTTGCGCCTGAGCTTCGTGAAGGGGGTCGCGTCGCTGAAATGTCTTTGCGCCGTGAAATGGGCCGCGAAAATCAACGTGCAGAGCAAGTTAGAAAAGTGTTTGAGCCTATGCAGCGCATGGTCAACGCCATGGGCGGTGCACAGAAGCTTGACCTTATTCAGTGGATACAACAGCCCGGCAAGATGTTGGCGAAGGGTAAGGAAATTCCCGCCGAAATAAAACCCGTTCTTCAGGCGGTCAAAGACACTTACGCGCTCTACCGTGCGCGTCTTGAACAACTGCCCGCTACACAGCAAATGAACTTTGTGGATGACTATCTGCGGCAGATGTGGAAAGACCCGAAGAAAGCAGAACAGTTTTTTGGTGGCGGCAAGGAAGGTTCAAAAAGCTTTACCAAAGCCCGCATTTACGACAGCTATGAGCAGGGCATCCGTAAAGGCGGGCTTGAGCCCGTAACGCTGGATCCGATTGAGATCACGATGCGCTATGTCGAAAACGCCTCGAAGTATATTGTGGCCGAAGAAGTCATTGGCACGGCCACAGAGCGCGGTACCGTGCGCTATTTTTTTCCGGGCAAAGCGCCTGAAGGCTGGTCAGAAGTTGGCGGACGCCATAGGACAAAGGTACAAGGCGGAAAATTAGCGTATGCTTATGCCCCAGACGGTTGGGCCCGTGTTTACAACAATCATATTTCCCGCACCACGCAAGGGCCGTGGGGAGACGCTTTGCGCGTTGCGCAGCGGGTATCAAACACCGCAACCGCTTTAAAACTTGCTATTTCTGGGTACCATTTTGGCATGATGGCGCAAGAAGCCATTGTCAGTGCCGTTGCCGATGCGACCAATCAGATTGCTCGCGGAAACGTTGTTGGGGCCGCACGCTCTCTTTTAGAAGCTCCCGCAAAACCAATTACCTCTTATCGCAACGGTAAGCGGGCAATGGAAGCATATCTTGATCTGAAAGAAACCTCTCCTGAATTGCGCAAGATTATTGACCTTGGGGTACAGGCCAATTATCGGTTCAAGGGTAAAGGCAACATTGCTGATGAATATCGGTTTTCTGGTGAAAGCAATTACCTCAAGGCATGGAAACGCGGTTCGTTGAAAGCCGAACTTCTGTCCGATTTGCACGAAGCAAAATTGCGCCCGCTGGTGGGTACAATTAAGGTCATCGCTAAAAACCTTGGCCGTGCAATGGAGACTATCTCCGCGCCTTTGTTCGAGCACTATATCCCTGCCATTAAAAACGGCGCATTTACGGACAGCTTAGGGAAATGGCTTCAGGACAACCCCGATGCAACTTACGCAGAACAGGTTGCCAAAGCGCGCGACATTGCAAACATGGTGGATGAACGTTTTGGTGAAATGAACCAGCAAAATATTTTTTGGTCGCAGAACCAGAAACAAGCCGCCCAGCTCGCCCTCACTTCGTTTTCTTATGAGCTTGGAACGCTCAAAACCCTTGGCGGCGGTGCCCTTGATGTGGCTACAGCCCCATACCGCGCTGGGCGAGCTTTGCTGGGTAAAGAAAATGCGAAGCCGATCTGGACTGACAAAATGGGGTACGTTGTGGCCCTGCCCTTGGTCTACGCGACCATGAACGCTATCACACAGTACCTTTACACTGGTCAAGGCCCGCAGGATGAACAAGATTTGCTTGCTGCCCGCACAGGAGGTATAGACGCTCGTACTCAAAAGCCGGAGCGCGTGCAGTGGCCCAGCTACATGAAGGATGTGTTTGGCTGGTCACGCGACCCTGTGCAGGAAGCGGAAAATAAAATCAGTCCCGGTCTTCAGCTTGTAAAAGCGCTTGCCACAAATTCCGACTGGCGCGGCGACCCTATCTCGGCCTCCACCGACACGCGGATGCAGGCGCTTCAGAAGTATCTGGAGTTTGTTGGGCAAGGGCTGGAGCCAATCTCGGTGGCGAGTATGGCGGGCGCGTCGCCTTCATCCAACATCGGAGGAGTTGCACGGTTCTTTGGGGCAAAACCCGCTTCTACGGAGTTTACTGACCCAGAGGGCTACAAAAACATGATGAAAGCGGTTAGACTGAGCAAAGATGCTGACGCGGCTTGGCACCAGTACACGACCAACGAGATTGCGGCGGGACGGCCAGTCAACTACCGGATGAAGCGGATCATCGAGCAGCAATACAAAAGGGCGAACGCACAATGAAATTTCTTATTATTGACCCTCAGGGCGCGGCCCTCGACATTGCAATCCGTGCACAGCGGGACGGGCATAAGGTCAAGCACTTCATCCGCCAGACGGAGAAGACCAAGTACATTGGCAAGGGCTTTGTCGAGCTGATCGACGACTTCCGCCCATGGTTGCGCTGGGCCGACGTAATCTTCAATTCCGATAACACCATGTATCTGCACGCGCTCGATGCAGCCAAGAAGGAAGGGGCGCTGGTCATCAGTGCGTCAGTGGAGAGCGCCAAGTGGGAGCTTGAGCGCGACACAGGCATGAAGATGTTTAAGAAAGCAGGCATTGCCGTTCCGCCAGTCAAAAACTTCTCCAACTATGATGACGCTATCCGCTACGTCAAAAAGGAACAGCGCCGCTTTGTCTCAAAGCCTTCAGGCGATGCAGACAAGGCGTTGTCCTATGTCGCCAAGTCCCCAGCGGACATGGTCTATATGCTTGAGCGCTGGAAGAAAGCCCAGAAGCTCAAGGGGGATTTCATCCTGCAAGACTTTATTGGCGGCGTGGAGATGGCTGTGGGCGGCTGGTTTGGGCCGCACGGGTTCAACGTAGGCTGGTGCGAAAACTTCGAGTTCAAGAAGCTGATGAACGACGATAAAGGTGTCGCCACCGGTGAGCAGGGCACCGTTATCCGTTATGTTCGCAACAGCAAGCTCGCCGAAACAGTGCTCGCTCCGCTTGAAGATGAGCTGGCAAAGGTGGGTTATGTCGGATATATAGACGTGAACTGCATCATTGACGACGAGGGCACTCCTTGGCCGTTGGAATTTACGATGCGCCCCGGCTGGCCGACATTCAACATTCAGCAGGCGCTACACGAAGGAGATAGTGTAGAATGGCTCAGAGACCTAGCGGAGGGCCGCGACGCCCGAAACACGACACTGGACACGATAGCCCTCGGCGTCGTGCTCTCCGTGCCGGATTATCCATACTCGCACTTGACCAAGAAGGAAGTGGTGGGGACGCCAATTTACGGGATCAAGCCGGGGATTTGGGAACACCTGCACCCGTGCGAGATGGCGATGGGGATGGCTCCTATGGAAGTGGGCGGCACGATCATAACCTCTCCGATCCCAGTGACGGCGGGGGACTACGTTCTGGTGATGTCGGGCACGGGGGAGACAGTGAGGGAAGCAAAGCGCAGGGCTTACCGTCGCTTGGACAACTTGATAGTGCCCAACTCCCCTATGTGGCGGACGGACATTGGGGATCGACTGGCAAAGCAGTTGCCCAAAATTCAAGCGATGGGGTACGCGAAGGGGATGTTGTACTCGACAACAGCGTAATGCTCACACGCCTCACAGGCAAAGCACTTCGCAAAATCGAAAGCATCCTCGACATAGAGCTTGATCCAGACGACGAAGAATTTGGCACGTTGTTGAGAGCCCAGCTTGCGGGCTCTCAAGCTATTCTGAATAGTCAGATTAAGGTTGACGAGCAGCAGTTCCGCCGCCAGCAGGAAGACCGCCTGCCCCAGCTTCTGAAGATAATCCTCGAGGAACAGGCCGCGCAGCGGGTGCAGCGCGTGACCTGATCTGATTTGCCACCAGCTTGGAATACCCGGCGATGTCATCCCAGTGATCGACTTCGTTGGGGTTGCCGGCCAGAATGCGCCCGATCTTGTGGGCGATCATTTCCAAAGCCTCTTTGTCCGAATTGGTGAGGGACAACCAGTTCACGGTGTCCTTCATCACGTTTTTAATGCGCTGGGTGTATTGCGCCTGTCTGGAAAAGTCCCCGTGGGTTTTTGCACGGGCCTCTAAAAGCTGATCTACGTTCATGCCGCACTCTCCTTCTTCACCTCGGCCAACATCCCTGTGAATATAGGCTCGTCTGATTTAATCTCGACGCAAGGCACCTGCCCCGTCGCCATGTCTGTGCCCGCTGCCAGCGTGATAAGCCGTGACGGGTTCAGCAGCAAACCTTTTGCCTTCAGGTCATCCATCAAGTCCTTCCAAGTTTGCTCCTGCATCTGCATCCATTCGCGCAGCGCTTTCACCTCGATAAACATGCGGCCAGAAGAAAGCTCCTGCCGGATAAGCAAGCTGCGGGTGGGCAATTTGATCGGCATCTGTTTCTGTCTTGGCACAAAGGGGCCGGGCATAATCAGCGTGCTCTGCAAGTTGTCAGAGAGGAAACGGGCCAGCATGTAGCTTGGCTCCTCCACACGGGCGCGGTAGGTGGCGGTCTCCTCACTGAACAGCCGCTCTTGAGCCCAGTCCATAACCCTGTCTGGGCTCAAGTCAAGCAAGCCAAGGTGCCGAACAACAAGCCCTGCGGCGGCCACACCTGCGAGCCAGCGGGCGGCAAAGCGCTGATCGGAAGCGAGATTGTGCTTCTTGATCAAGTCCTCCCTGATCTGGGGCACAAGCGCTTTCAGATAAGCCATATTGGCGGGTTGCAAAACCGAGCGGATGAACAGCTCTCCGGCAAAGCCCGCGTTGTCGTCCATGCTGTCCTTCAGGGCATCGCCCTTCCAGTGCGCGGCGTTCTTCGGGATGTCCACCACAAACTCGGCGATGCGGCCCGCCATGGCCTCCCCGTTTTTCGCGGCGCGCAGCGTGTCCACAAGGCTGGTGTTGGAGCCGGCAATCATAATGGTCTGCCACGATGCGCCCATGTTGACCAGCGTGCCGTCTGCGGCCCCGCGCTGCTTGTCCCGGCCTTCGGTGAATATCTGGATTTCCTCGCGCAGAATTTCGGGGTCGCGCTGGGTGTACTCGTCGCGTATTACCGGCAGGTTGCCCATGACGCCTGTAACAATCCCGCGCGCCACGCGGGTGTCGCTGTTGGTCTGCTTCATGGCTTCCAGCCTGCCCCAGACGGAAGCGGCGGCGGTGAGCGCCGTGCTCTTACCCTTACCGCCTTGGCGGGAGATCAATGAAAGGATAGCGCCGCCTTCGGAGTGCGCCTGCCAGCGCATGAAGGGTGCCGAGAAGGATGTGAGCACGGCCAGACCTTGCGCCTCAAACCCCGGCGCAAACAACATATCCGCATTGTCCTTCCAGACGGCCATAGAGCCCCCCTTTTGCGGGCCCATGCCTTTGCTGCGGCGGCGCACCTCTTGCCCGCCGGTCGCTTCCTTGACCTCTGTGGCGGTGTACAGGCGTTGCCCGATCAGGAACGATTTCTCGTCATCCTTCCAGCCGAACTGGTCAAATTGTGTCTGGGCCCGCCCTGCGGCGTTTAACTGATCCATGCTCTCTCTCACATATTGCTTGAACAGGTCGGCGTTGTGCACGACGATGCCCCTGCCCATAATCTCGGCAATGCCTGACGAGCCGAACATTGTTTTCAAAGGGATGATAGAATGCTGCCAGCCTTCGTGGGGCGGCTTGTGCTTCAGCACGATGGAATGCTGCTCCGCGTTGAGCTCGCCCCGGCTGATGGCCTCCACAACCACGGGGTACTGGGTGATGCGCATGTGCACGTCTTTCCCGTCTTTCTCGCTCTTGAACACCAGCGCCCCGCCAATGTGGCAGAATGAGCCCACAACCGGCAGGGAGGCTTCCTCCTCTGCAAAGCTCTTGGCAAACTCAATCTGGGCAGGGGTGGCTTTGGGTGCGCCGCGCCCCAGCTCGACAGGGGAAGTGATCGTGCCGCGCAGGGGGCAGGACTTGCAGCGGTCGTTCAGCCCGTTAAAGTGTTCACAGGTGGTGGGGCCGGACAACGTTTTTGCGGCAGCAAGTTTTTTGTCGGTTTCAGCGGGATTGTAACGCTCATCTCCGGTGCTCCATTCGTGAGCGATCTCGTCTCCACCGTCACAAAATGCGAGAACGGCCAATCCGGCTTTCCACTCCGGTTCAGGCATGACGCCAAGGGTGTCACGGAAATGTCCAAGCTGTGCGCATAAGTCGGCAACTTGGTGGGGGTTGGAGGGGGTGCTTTCGTGCACATGAGCAAGGGCAGCAAGCTGGCCAGACATAGGCTTCGCATTGGGTTTTTCCTTTACAACGACTTTCAGCATCGAGAACGCGCTGATCGGGTGAGGCTCTACATCTCCTCCCCAATCCACCACTCTCGGAGCGTTTGCATCTTTGCGGTTATGAGCTCCCACAGGGCGCAGAATAGAAGCGCCGTCACTGGTACGGCTAGGATCAGCGCTGAAAGAATGAGCATTACACAATAGTTTAAGCGCCTTAGCATATGCCTCCCACTCCTTCAGGCTCAGGGCTTTTTGGAGCGGCCAATAAACATGCAGCCCGTATCCGCTTCCGACATATATTGGCTCGGGCAATCCAGCAGCAGCGCAAAAGGCGCGACATGCTGTGTAGGCCCGACCTGCGTCATCGTACCGCTTTCCTTCTCCTGCATCCACATCGAGCCACAACGACTGCACTGAATGGATGTTGTTTTTGGTGCGGCTGGTGGGCGAGATATACGACGCGCAAGCGTGGTAGACCGTATGGCCTTGAGCATCCAGCGCCAGAAGTTCATGGCTTAGTTCCTCCGGTGTTTTTGCCCAAACGTGCCGCTTTTCTGGGAGGACGAACCCGCACAACCACCCGCGCTCTGGAAGTATCCGGTTCAGGAATTGTACGGGAGGCGAGAGCGTCATTGAATAACCCCAGAATGTATGTTTTGCGTTTCATCATGCTCACCGAATGTGGCACCAGAGGCTTGCCCTCTTGCGCCGCAATGAATGCTTCCAGCCGTGCCAGACGGCTTTCCAGCTCGGGCATGTAAACGGTTAAGGGGACGCGCCCCTTAACCCAAGTGTTGGCTGCGGCGCGTGAGCGCCCCAGCCAGATTGAAAGGTCGGAGATCGAGAGCATACCTTCCGACATGCACGCGCGCAACCTTTCTGCGAAGGAAAGTATGTCTCGCGTCATTTTAACCTACCGGCAGCTTGAGAGCGTTGGCAAGGGCGGACTGCAACGCGCTGTCAAGAGCGGGCGCGGCAACCATACCGAAACCCGATACCCGGGCGGGGGCAGGAGCCGGGGGGCGATCCCTACGCAGGAATTCCGGGATTTCCTCGGCCACTTCCTCAACCACGGGCTCGGGCGCGGCGGCCTTTGCGCGGGTACGCTTCGGGGCGAACGCCTCAACTTTAGCAGACGGTGCCGATGTCGGCGCGGGGGCTGGGGCAACAAAAGGTGCCGGGGCAGCAATGGCCGGAGCGGCCTTCGGTGTGGGCAGAGCGCTTGCAACCACATCATCGCGGCCCACGATTGCTGCGGTCTTGTCGGAACGATCCAGCTCCTCAAGCAACCCGCACACGCGCTCGTCAATGAAGCTGGTCGGCTCAAAACTGAGCACGCCTTGGCTTTCAAACGAAACGCGGGTCACGACATCCGATGGCTCGGCGGGGCGGGAACCCAAAGACATGCCGCTCAGAGTGCGGGCGTAGGCCGCAAGGTTCTTCAATGAAGCCGGAGGAATGCGAAGCAGGAACACCATATCGTTGCCCAGCTCAGGCACAATCACGGCGATCTTCTTGGCGTCGTTGCACGCCTTGGTCTGCTTGCCCGTCATCTGCGATATGGCGGAGCCCCAAGCGTTCATAGGGCAGGTCGAGCAGACAGCGTTCTGTGGCTTGGTCGCCTGTGAAGACGGGCCAACACCATTGTCAGAAAAGCAGGTTGGGCCAACATTTTCGGCCTTCGGGTCATACTTGCCTTCGTAATAGACCTTGGAGATTGCAGGGTTCACGTCCGCAATCACGACTTCCAGATACAGCTTGTCGTGCTGTTTCTCGTTGCCGCCCGCATCCACCAAAGTGAAGCGGTTGTCTTTGATCGACACATGCGGGGGCATGTTGCCACCGATGCCCTGCACAACGGCAGCGGCCAGACCGCGTGACGCGCGGTTCAGAAGGTGGGCGGGGATTGCTAAATTGCTCATGATGGTTTCCTTATTTGGACTTCAGTGAAGAGGGTTACATCAACCCCCGGAGGAGGCACATTGTTATGGGCCTCCAAGTGCTCAACGACAGCCTCTTTCGACACCGCCGCCGTGAGATAGTTAAATTTGCCGGTGTTCAGGACATACTCGAACAGAGCGTCCCGATCCACTGTCTTGACGGACATGCTTTGCTTTTTGAAAGCGGTGCCGTGCTCGCCCTTCATGCTGGAAACGCCAGCGGCGTTCAGAGCTTCCATAAGGGCATTCTCGATGGCGGTCATGGCCTCGTCATAAGGGGCAAGGGCGGCCTTCTGTTCTTTTATCAAACCTGCCTTAAAGTCGCGCAGTTTGATATATAGGGCAATCAGTTCGTCGGGGGTCACGGTCTACTCCTCTGCTAGTTTCAGCACGAGACCTTGCATGGTCTCGTTGCTCTCCAACCTTTTATAAATCTCGCGCTCGATTGGCGAAGCGGCGATCTGGACAATGGTTCGCTTGTGTGTTTGCCGTGGCCCATTGATCCGCTGGTTCGCCTGAATATAGTCTTCGGTCTTATCCGTAGGGGCAAACCAGATGATTGTTGCTGCGGCGGTCAGGTCTAAGCCTCTCGCAATCGGGCCGGGGTGTGCGATAAGAACACGCGGCACCCCCTCTTGAAAATCAGCAACGCGCTGATCGGCCTCTTTGCTCGGGACTTCCCCATTTACCATGACGCAAGTATATGTCTTCGAAAGCTCTTTGTAAAGCAATGTTATTACGCTTGTCAATGGTGCGAAGATGATAATTTTACGCGGCGCTTCTTCCATAACCTCGCGCAGCACCTCGAAGCGCGGCTTGGCGTCAATCAGGTGCACGTCGTGATCGGAGTTATAGATGGCCCCACAGGCAATCTGGATCAATTTCCACCGCAAAACGCCCTCGTTCACAGCGGTGATAGGGGTTCCCGTGCCCATTTGCATTCGCAGCTCACGCTTCATTTGCTCATAGGCTTTCTTTTGCGCGGCGGACAGCTCGGCGTCTTCCTGCATCACCACGCATGGCGGTGCGTCAAAGCAATCATCCTGCGTGAAGCGCACGCTTGGGCTCAACAACTTCTTCGCCTGTTCAGCCGCGCCGGAGCGCGGCACCCATTTGAAGTTGGTGATCTGCATCATGATGCGTTGTTTGTAGCTTGTCAGTGTCTCGCCATAAGCGTTGTTCACGAGCTTGGCTTGCCCGTAGGCGTCAAGGGGGCCGTTGCTGGTTGGCGTGCCGGTCATCATCCAAAGGTAGGGCCGGTTCTGGATCAGGGCGCGGGCAACCTTGTGTCGGCGCGTTGACGGGTCTTTGTAGGCGCTGGCTTCGTCCACCACGACGAGCTTGATGTCTTCGCGCTCAGACAGTTCTTTCGCCATGCCTTTGAGAACGACCGAACGGTTCGTTTCGGCGCCGGTGCCCAGCCCGTCAAAGTTTATGATGTAAAAGTCCGCTTCCTGCTTCAGCAGCTCAAGGCGCTTTTCAGCCGATCCGTGCAGCACGATGCAGGTGCGTTTGCCCAGAAAGTGTTGGAAGACAGCGTTGGCCCATGTGCGCTTGAGCGTGCGCAGCGGGGCAATAATCAGGGCGCGAAACTTTTTTCCGCGTCGCTCATGTTGTTCCATCAGATAATCCGCCGCCCAGAGTGCGCTCAGGGTCTTGCCCGTGCGCATTTCAGACAGGTTGAAGCAGCGGGGGTTCAGGGCCATGAAGTTTGCCATGACGCGCTGGGCATGGTGCGGGCGCTCGATCTGGGGGCCGTGCGGCCAGCTATACCCGTAGTCCATCGGCGCAATGGTCGGCACCCCGACGCGGGTGAGCTTTTGGAGATTGTTCAGGGTGCATGGTATGCCCACATGGTTGCTCGGCAGGAGCTTGCCATCGGGGAAATGCTCAAGCACAACTTGGGGGTGCGCCGTGGGGTACACGGCGACGTTCAGCTTTTCGTCGTAGAACATGTGTCGTCCTTATTTGATGAGGGCTTTCACCGTTTCACACCCCAGAGAATTTTCAAGGCATACGCCTCCACCTGCTTCTGCAATGTCGCGCATGATGCACTCTTGTCGGGGCGTGACTTTGCGTACGCCCTCTCGTTTCGTCTCGATCCCGTAGAATTTGCCTTTGTGGCAGACCAGAAAGTCAAGCGTCGCAGCGCCAAAGCCCGACTGCACAGGCATGAAATAATACGCCCCGATCTCTTTCAGATAGCGCTTCACCGCAGCCTTGACGTTGCTCTCGTTCATTTCATGATCTCTTTCGCTTGATTGAGGGCGTCAATGGCAATCTTGTTCCCAAAGCTGTTGCCATACCTATCGCCGTTGCCAAGACGGGCCAGTTTTTCCAGCGCCTCTTCCATCACTGCAAGCCCGTTACTTTTCCTTTCCGTGCTAAATACTTGGCCCTGTTGCGCTTGCGTCTCGCTTCACGCGCGGCGGCATTGCAGACGTTGAAAAGGGTCGTGCTGTGCCGCCCAAACCAGCGGCCTATAGTCTCATAGTTGTGTTTCGCGCGCCCGTCGGCTCGTTTTTCGGCGCGAAGCGTGTGGTAAAGCGCCTCGCGGCACTGGGCCAAAACCTGCGCCCTACCCGGGCCCAAAACATCGGCTGGGTCTAAAAGCCGGGCCCAGCACTCTTTCACAATGAT